>Ga0207703_10000108_pt1 | contig 97908 bp, 84 predicted proteins | sample KBSSwiS12_FD_184304 | JGI IMG/M metagenome (GOLD analysis project Ga0207703, IMG submission 184304) | Switchgrass rhizosphere microbial communities from Kellogg Biological Station, Michigan, USA - KBS Switchgrass S1-2 (SPAdes) (version 2) | ecosystem: Host-associated > Plants > Roots >...
GGTGGGACGCCGGCATTGCCCGCGATCACGCGGCCCGGTTCGAACATCAACTCGACGTCCCACCCCCTGGTGACCCGCGCGACCATCGCGCCATAGGCCGCCGGGCTCGGTGGTACGTCGCCGGCCTTGTAGGGCACGCCAAGACCGCCGCCGAGATCGACGCGGTCGATGACGTGCCCAGCCGCGCGCAGCGCCGCGACCAGTTCGCCGATCCGCTTATAGGCCGCCTCGAGCGGGGCGAGGTCGAACAGCTGGCTGCCGATATGGATCGCCACGCCGCGCATGTTGAGGCCGGGCAGCGCCGCGAGCCGGCCGTACATCGCGACCGACTGATCGATCGCCACGCCGAACTTGTTCTCGCGCTTGCCGGTCGAGATCTTGGCATGGGTGCCGGCATCGACGTCCGGGTTGACCCGCAATGTCGCGTCGGCGCGCGTGCCGCCCGCCGCGGCGATCGCGGCAAGCACCTCGCCCTCTTCTTCCAGTTCGAGGTTGAACTGGCCGATCCCGACATCGAGCGCACTGGCCAGCTCGCCGCGCGTCTTGCCGACGCCGGAGAAGACGATGTCATGCGCCGGCATGCCCGCCGCCAGCGCGCGCTGCATCTCGCCGCCCGACACGACATCGGCGCCATAGCCGCGCTTCGCCAGCACGGCGAGCACCGCACGATTGGGGTTGGCCTTGATCGCATAAGCGAGGTGGAAGCGGTCCACCCCGGCATCGACCAGCCCGGCGCGGAACACGTCGGCATGGCGCTCGAACGTGGCGCGTGAATAGACATAGACCGGCGTACCGACTTCGGCGGCAATCCGTTCCAGCGGGACGCCCTCGGCATGGAGCGCCCCGTCGATCAGCGTGAAATGATCCATCAGCCGGCCGGGGGCAGATCGAATTCGTCGCTGTGCCGCTCCTCGGAGCCGGTCAGCAATTCGTCGCTGCGTTCGGGCCGTGCCTGGTTGGACGGCGTGAGCAGCTGCGTCGCGCTCGGCGTGGCGCGCGCGCCATAGGGCGCGACCGGCAGCGACTTGCCGGGCGCCGGTTTGAGCCCCGACATCGATCCGCACGCCGCCAGCAGCAGCGCGAATGCCAGTCCGATCCCCACCTTCCCAAACACTGCCTTCACTGCCCGTCTCCTTCGCGCGCCGCACGGATCGCGGCTCGCACATTGGCCGGCGCCGTGCCGCCAAAGCTGGTCCTGCTGGCGACCGAGGCATCGACCGTCAACACGCCATAGACGCGTTGGTCGATTCGCGCATCGATCGCAACCAGATCGTCGAGCGGCACCTTGTCGAGCGGCACGCCCAGCTCCTCGGCACGCTTGACCGCGCGGCCGGTGATGTGATGCGCCTCGCGGAACGGGATACCGCCCTCGCGCACCAGCCAGTCGGCGAGGTCGGTGGCGGTGGCGAAGCCGGCCTCGGCCGCGCCGCGCATGCGGTCGGTGCGGAAGGTCGCGCTCTCGACCATGCCGGTCATCGCCGCGATCGACAGGCCGAGCAGGTCATGCGCCTCGAACACCGGCGGCTTGTCGTCCTGCATGTCCTTCGAGTAAGCCAGCGGCAGCCCCTTCATGGTGATCATCAGCGCGGTGAGGCAGCCGATGATGCGCCCCGAATGGCCGCGCACCAGCTCGGCGGCATCGGGGTTGCGCTTCTGCGGCATGATCGACGAGCCGGTCGACCATTGATCCGACAGCGCGACGAAGCCGAACGGCTGCGACGCCCACAGGATGAACTCCTCGGCCAGCCGGCTGAGGTGCAGCGCGCACTGCGCGGCGGCGGTGAGATATTCGATCGCGAAGTCGCGGTCCGACACACCGTCGAGCGAGTTGCGCGTCGGGCCATCGAAGCCGAGCGCCTTCGCCGTCGCTGCGCGATCGATCGGGAAGCCCGTCCCGGCCAACGCGGCCGAGCCGAGCGGGCAGAGGTTGAGCCGCGCGCGCGCGTCGGCGAAGCGCCCGCGATCGCGCGCGATCATCTCGTGATAGGCCATCAGGTGATGGCCGAGTGTCACCGGCTGCGCGCTCTGCAGATGGGTGAAGCCCGGCATCACGCTGTCGGCATGCTCCTCGGCGCGCGCCAGCAACGCACGCTGGAACCCGGCCAGCGCCGCCTCGACCTGGTCGATCGCGTCGCGCACCCACAGCTTGAAATCGGTCGCGACCTGGTCGTTGCGCGAGCGCGCGGTGTGCAGCCGCCCCGCCACCGGCCCGATCGCCTCGGCGAGCCGCGCCTCGGTCTGCATGTGGATGTCTTCGAGCGTCAGGTCCTCGGCAACGCCGTTCGCCTCATACCAGGCCGCAACCTGCGCCAGCCCCGCGCCGATCGTCGCGGCATCCTCCGGCGACACGATGCCCTGCGCGCCGAGCATCGCGACATGCGCCTGCGAGCCCGCTACGTCCTGCCGCCACAATCGCTTGTCGAACGGGATCGAGGCATTTATCTCGCGCATCACCGCCGCCGGCCCTTCCGCGAAGCGCCCGCCCCACATCGCATTGGATGCGTGCCCCATGGCTTCTTCCCTGTCGTTACGCTCGGTGATCGTGCCGCTCCTGCTGCTGGGCGCTGTCGCCGGGTGCGATAAGCAGAACCAGGCCGCCCCGCAAGCGACGCCGAGCAAGCTGCCGGTCGAGGGCACCGGCACCGCCCCCGAAACCGCGCCGGCAAAGGGCGAGAAGGTCGTGGTCGATGTGATCGGCGCACTCGACCGCAGCCACAAGGGCGAGGCCGCGCCCGACATCGCCTTCACCGACCCGGCGGGCAAGCCGAGCGCGGTCAAGGCGTTCGCCGGCAAGCCGGTCCTGCTCAACCTGTGGGCGACATGGTGCGGCCCGTGCGTCACCGAAATGCCCACGCTCGACAAGGCCGCCACCGATATCACGATCGTCGCGGTGAGCCAGGACCTCGGCGCCGACGGCGCGGCCAAGGCGGCGACGTTCCTGCGCGATCATGGCATCGCCCACCTGCTATCCTATGCCGACCCCGAAACCAGGCTGAGCGTCGCCTATAATGCCAGCCTGCCGACCAGCGTACTGTACGATTCGACCGGCCATGAGGTGTGGCGGATGACCGGCGGGATGGACTGGACCAGCGAAACCGCGAAACAACTGCTCGCCGAGGCCAAGTAAAATCGGTTGTGCTCCTGCGAAAGCGGGAGCCCCGGGCCGCGAGCGCGACGCCTGGAACCCTGGACGTCTGCTTTCGCAGGAGCACGCCGCCAACCCGCCGCACGCGGTGCGCATGACCCGCCGCCTGTTGCGCGAGGCGCAGACCGCGACGCTCGCCGCGACGCTCGAACTGTCCGCCGCGATGCAGAGCCTGGCGCACGCCACGCGCGACAATGACGAGGCGATCGACGCCTTCATCGAATGGCGCGCCGGACTTCACGGGAAAATGAGCGCGACCGATGGGCATCGCCAGGAATCGTCTGGCGAGCCATTTCGCGCCTTTCCTCCGTCGCTTGCGCGGCGATGCTGCAACCCTGGCCATTTTCGCCGCCTGCGCAGGTCCCGCGATCCGGCGCGTTCCGCCCTCGATTGGGCGCAGGCCTATTGTCCAGCACGGAACTGGGAATAGCCTCGTGCACTTCAGGCAGTGAGTCGCTGGCGGTTCGACCCGCTTATCCTTGGCTAGTGAATGGCGGAGGTCCCATGCTCGATTTGCTCGGCTATGACGTAACCCACAGCCACCCGATTCTCACCGTGTCGATCGCGGGTGACGGAATACGGCACTGGACCGCGCCGCCGCTGGCCTGTGCGACGCCGCTGCGCCTCGACATGGATGCCAATCCGCACCGCGGGCTGTGGGCGCTGCAACTCGACAATGCCGTGCGCGCCGCGACCGAACCGACGATATTGCTCGGCGAGGGCATCGCCTGCCTGGCGATCGCGCGCTGGGCGCAGCTTTCCCCGCGCCGCTATGTCGAGAACATCGCCGGCGCCTGCCTGTTCGAGCCGCTGTCGTTCAGCCCGGCCCAGGCGCCGCTGCTCAGGAACCTGCATCCGGGGCCGGAGGTGCGCCTGCCCTTCCCCTCGCGGGTGATCGACTCGCGTGCCTCGCTGTCGATCGCGCGCGTGCTGGAGCTGGCCGACATCTGGGGCAGCCAGTTCACCGAGGCCGATGCCGTGCCGGCCGAATGGCATGTCGGCGACACGGCGCCGCTCGGCTTGATCGCCGCGCGCGAACCGGCGCGGAGCGGCCGGCAGCGGCTGGCGGTGGCCGACTAGCCATTGGAAGAGTGGTTCGCGCGCAGGCGCGAAGACGCAAAAAGGGCGAAAAATTCTCCGCGCCTCTGGCGCGAACGCCAAATCTTTCGCGAGACCGCCTAAAAGAGCAGCTTGCCGCCGACGATCGCCAGCGTGCCGGCAAGGATCGGGCGCAGCGCGGCATCCGAGATGCGAGTCGAGACCAGGCTGCCGATGATGATGCCCGGTACCGATCCGGTCAGCAGCGACAGCAGCAGCCCGAAATCGACCGAGCCCATCGCCCAATGGCCCGCGCCGGCGACGAGCGTCAGCGGCACCGCATGGGCGATATCGGAACCGACCAGGCGGTTGGTCGGCAGCTTGGGATAGAGGACCAGCAGCGCGGTCATGCCGAGCGCGCCGGCGCCGACCGAGGACAGCGAAACCAGCACGCCGAGGATCGCGCCGAGAATGACCGTCCAGCGCGCGATGCGGCGTTCCGGCACGGCGTCGAGCGCATGGCCAAAGCGCGCCACGATGCGGGTGCGGAACAGCATGGCGATGGCGGTGGCGATCAGCGCCAGGCCGAGCGTGACGGTGATCAGCCGGTCGGTGCCGTCGAAGCGGCTGCCGATGAAATGCATCGTCAGCAGGGTGACGAGCGCCGCCGGGACGCTGCCCAGCGCAAGGCGCCGCACGACCCGCCAGTCGACCGTCTTGCCGACACCATGCACGACCGTGCCGACGCTTTTGGTCGCCGAGGCATAGAGCAGGTCGGTACCGACGGCGGTGGCGGGGTGGAAGCCGAACAACAGCACGAGCAACGGCGTCATCAGCGATCCGCCGCCGACACCGGTCATGCCGACCAGCACGCCGACAGCCAGGCCAGCGAGCGAATATAGCGGGTTGAATCCGAACGCGCTCATCACGGGCCATCCTTGCCACAGCCGCCTGCCCGCCGATTCGCCGGACCTGCGCCGCACTCAACCATTCCGCGTGCGCGTTGGTTGCGCGAGGTAGAAAATCTCGTTGCGGGGATGGCACAGCTGTGCACCGCATGTCGACCGGCTGCGACGGAGAGAGGCGATTCCGCGCCCGGTGCCGCATTTGCCGCCCGATCCGTCATTTCCCCGGAGACGGCTTCATCCCCGGTTCGTCCTGCCCGCGGCATGACTTGTCGCGGATTCGTTGCGCATCGCCGGGCGATCCGCCTGAGCGGCTTTCGAACAATATCTCGAACAATGGTGTGAGCGTATCGTGTGGCGTAAATGGGGGGCACCGGCGAAAGGCCTGGCGCTGGTGGCCATGATGACGATGACCGCACCCGCGGTCGATGCGCGCGCGCATGGACTGCCGCCGGTGTCGGCGCTGGTGGTCAACGCCTATACCGGCACCACACTCTATGCCGACGCGCCGGGCACGGTCCGCGCACCGGCATCGCTGACCAAGATGATGACGATGTACCTCGCCTTCGAGGCGATCAACGCTGGCCGGCTCAAGCCGACCACGCCGATCGCGATCTCGCGCGCGGCGGCGCGCCAGCCGGCGTCGCGGCTCGGCATCGCGGCGGGCAAATCGCTGTCGGCGCGCAACGCGCTGGGCGTGATCGCGGTCGATTCGGCCAATGACGTCACCGTCGCGCTGGCCGAAACGCTGGCCGGCACCGAAAAGCGCTTCGTCGAGCGGATGAACGTGACCGCACAGCGCCTCGGTCTGCGCGATACCCATTTCGCCAACGCGACCGGCCTGAAGAACCCGGGCAACCGCACCACGGCGCGCGACATGGCAAAGCTGTCGATCGCGCTGATCCGCCGCTATCCCGGCCTGTACGGCTATTTCAGCACGCGCAAGGTGACGTGGAAGACCCGCGTCATGCGCAACCATAACCACCTGCTCGGCAAGGTCCCCGGCGTCGACGGCATCAAGACCGGCTATACGGTCGATGCCGGCTACAACCTCGCTGCCTCGGCCAGGCGCGGCGGCACGCGCATCGTCGTGGTGGTGCTCGGCGCGCGCAGCATCGCGGCGCGCGATGCGCGCGTCGCCAATCTGATCGAGCTCGGCTTCGCGCCACCGGCGCCGGCACGAAAAACGACCGCGCGACGCCAATCCCGTTTGACCGCCGCGTCGCGCCCCGTCATCCCTCGTGCACATTTGACAGGAGGCGAGGATGGGCGACGTGACGGGGCTGGAACTGCGGTCCACGGTTGATGCGCAGGGGACGCTGACGCTCAGTCTGGATGAGGTCACGCTCAGCCCGCCGGGCGAAGGCGAGGTGATCGTGCGGGTCGAGGCGGCGCCGATCAACCCGTCCGACCTGGCGCTGCTGCTCGGGCCGGCGGATATCGCGACGCTCAGCGCATCGGGCAGCGCGGATCGACCGACGGTGAGTTTCGCCATCCCGCCCGAACGTGCCGGCGCGGTGCGCGCGCGCGTCGGCCAGTCGCTGCCGGTCGGCAATGAAGGCGCCGGCACGGTGATCGCGGCGGGCGCCGGTGCCGAAGCGTTGATCGGCCGCAAGGTCGGCATGATCGGCGGCGCGATGTTCACCCAGTTTCGCAAGGTCAAGGCGCACGACACGGTGCCCCTGCCGGAGGGCGCGAGCGCCGCCGACGGCGCGGCGATGTTCGTCAATCCGCTGACCGCGCTGGCCTTTGTCGAAACGATGCGGATGGAGGGGCACAAGGCCATCGTCCACACGGCCGCCGCCTCCAATCTCGGCCAGATGCTGCAGAAGGTCTGCCTCGCCGATGATGTGCCATTGGTCAACATCGTGCGCAGCGCCGCGCAGGCGAAGATCCTCACGGATATCGGCGCGAAATATGTCCTGGACAGCACGGCGCCCGATTTCCGCAAGGCGCTGCTCGATGCCGTCGCCGAGACCGGCGCCACCATCGTCTTCGACGCGATCGGCGGCGGCACCCTGGGCAGCGACATCATGCAGGCGATCGAGCAGGTCGCCAGCCGCGCCGGCGGTGAATATAGCCGCTATGGCTCGAACACCTTCAAGCAGCTGTACATTTATGGCGCGCTCGACCTCTCGCCGGCGGTGCTCAACCGCCTCGCCTTCGGCTTCGCGTGGAGCGTCGGCGGCTTCCTGGTGATGCCGTTCCTGATGAAGGCGCCGCCGGAACGGGTCGCGGCGATGCGCCAGCGCGTGGTCGACGAACTGACCACGACCTTCGCCAGCCACTATAGCGCGACGATCAGCCTGGCCGAGGCGCTGAACCCCGACGTGCTGAAGGCCTATGACCGGAAGGCGACCGGCGAGAAATATCTCCTCGACCCGTCGCGTTAAAATCGAATTCGGCGAATTTGCTCAAACTCACCCAACGTCACCCCGGACTCGTTCCGGGGTCCACTGTCCCGCAAGAGTAAAGGCCGCTGCATCCGCGGAACGGTGGATGCCGGAACATGTCCGGCATGACGGGTCAAAGCTGACCGTCAGCCATGCTGGGGATCGAGCGAGCACCCGCGGAAATATGCTTCGGCGCAGTGGAAACGGCGGGCCGCGTGCGGATACGAATCCGCCGTTGCGCGTTTAACCCATGCCGAATGGAAGAACTTGCCCCGCCCGAAAGGACGGGGCATTTTTCCCTTCGGCGAGCCGCGCGGCGGCACCGATCGGCACCGCCACGCGGACCCGGCTCATTTCTTCTTCGCGGCCTTGTCGATCGCGTCGGCCTGGTTCTCACCTGCGGCGCGCACCGCGTCGGCATTATTCTCGATGCGGTCGGCGCGGTTGTCCATCTTGGCCTCGACATTGGCGCTCAGATTGTCACCCATGTCGCGGACGGCGGCGGCATTGTCCTCCATCACGTCAGCGGTATTGTCCGCCGCAGCGGCGACATTTTCCGCCGCATCGGTCTTGTGGCCGCAGGCCGAGAGCGCGAGCAGGCAGGTACCGGCGGCAAGGATGAGTTTCTTCGTCATTCGCATCAACCCCTATTGGCGGACGACCGGCGCCATGTGACGACGGCCCGGGTCCGCTGATTGGACGACAGGGCATTGTACTGCGCACCACCGCAGTGAGTGGGCGCGCCCTGTCGGGTCGTCCAACCCCGCAAGCACCTTATTGTTCCCATGTTCCTTTTCGCGGCGGCGCCACGACGCGTGTTGAACCGCCGGATAAAAGGCCCCGCGCGACCCTACATAGGGGCGAATTCACAGGAAAGGCGCGCCGCGATGACCAGGCAGATGCATATCGATTTCGTCTCCGACGTGTCTTGCCCGTGGTGCGTTATCGGGCTGCGCGGTTTCGAGCGGGCGCTCGCTGCGGTTGGCGATCTGGTCGATGCCGAAATCCATTTCCAGCCGTTCGAACTCAATCCCCAAATGCCGGCCGAGGGGCAGGAGATCGGCGAGCATATCCGCCAGAAATATGGTGCTAGCCCTGAGCAATCCGCCACCAACCGGGCAATGATTCGCGCGCGGGCGGCCGAGCTTGGCTTCACCATGATGATGGCGGAGGGGAGTCGGATCTACAATACCTTCGACGCGCACCGCCTGCTGCACTGGGCGGGGCTGGAGGACCGCGAAGCGCAACGCGCGCTGAAGCACGCCCTGTTCGAGGCGCATTTCACCCAAGGCCGCAACCCAGGCGATGGGGAGGTGCTGGTCGAGGCGGCCGGCAAGGCTGGGCTCGATCGCGATGTGGCACGCGAGGTGATCGCATCGGGTCGCTATGCCGAGGAGGTCCGCGCTGAGGAACGTCGCTGGCAGGCGGAGGGGATCAGCGCGGTGCCGGCGGTGATCATCGACCGGAAATATCTTATCTCCGGCGGCCAGCCACCCGAAGCGTTCGAGCGCGCGTTGCGCAGCATCGCCGCTGGCTGAGCGCGCAGGTTCGGCAAGGGCGGTGCCGTAGCGCCCTTGCCGCACCGGTCAGTTGGGCGTGGGGTGGTTTGCTGGTCGCCGGACCTAGCGGTCAAGCCGGTCGAAATATGCTTGGAGCGGTTCCAGCACTGTAACGCCCACTATGCCACGCAGTTCTCGCGGTTCTGGCCGGTCCTGCGTGGCAATCGCACGATCAACGCGCACAAATCCCAATCCGTCCAACTCCCGAAGCGCCGCAGCCAGCACCGAAGGTTCCATATCTGGCACGAGCGCCATGAGTGCCCTGAGTTCGGGGCCTATGCCAGCCTTGTCGCTGCCGATATGCGATCGAAGCTCATAGGCCAATTCTTCGGCGGCATCGCTTAGCATCAATAGCTCCTGTGCTTCCAACCTCTCCGAGAAGGGTTGTTACCGTCGCGCTTATGTACAACTTTCGTAGCTAAGGACGAGCAAAAGTGACGGAAGTCTGCGGGTTTCGACGCAACAGCAATCCCGACCCTTTAGTTTCGGTTCAGCCCCATTTCTCGGCTCTGGAGCTTCGCCTTCCATAGCTGCTCCATCAAGATAATCTCGTCCAGCGTCGTGGCCGATCCTGCGACTTCAAGGATACTAATCTGGTAATCGGAGGGATCGCGGCTCATCAGCCCTTCGTTGCCGCCATGCCCGGAAGCCACATACGCCTGCCATCTACCCCAGAACCCATCCGCGCCATATGCTGCGCCGACATACTGTTCCTTGGTACGGGGGCAGGTCAGCAGGTATATGCCGCGCACTGCTCGTAGGGCACCTATCCACCCGGCAGGGATAGCCGCAATGGCGGCGAGGTTGCTTGTGAACCGGGTATATCCGGGGAACTCGGGTTCGCGAAACGACTGCGCCAATTCCACGATCCGCTTGCTACCGCGCGCACTGTCGGCGCGCTGCGACCAGCTTCGCTTTCCGTCACCCCACTCGATCTTCAGGCGTCCGATGTAGGTGTCGAACTCTGGCACCCGCTGATAGCGATATATGTCGAGATCACGCTGCATTTCGGCAACCGTCTCTCGTCGTAAGGGATCAATCCAATCGCCCGGAGCAGGATCATAGCCATCGATCTCGTACAGCCCCACGAAGAGGGTGCTACCATCCGGTGCTGCGACAAAGCCAGCCCAATACCGGCCAGCGAAGTGAGCGCGTCGATCAGCGCGCTGCGCACTCTGGTAACGCTCGAACTCCGGCGCGTCGTCTCGCCATAACGAGAATGGAGTAAGGTGGTTCGCGCCCATCTGCTGATGGCGGAGAAGACGAACATCTCCTGCGTCGATTCGACTTTCGGTCAACAGCATATTGAAATGAAGATGCATGTCGCGCTCACTACCCAAAAACCAGCGAGCGCATTTCGTAGATGCGCCCCCATGATGACGTTACTCGGTAATCCGGAAATCGTGCGCTAGGGTTGCCACCCTCCTCTCGCATCCACCTGATCGTGGAGCACCGCTAAAGAACGCATTTGAGTTTTCGCGCATGGCTGTTCGCACTATGGCCAACAAATGACCAATATCTTTTTCGCTACCGACGCGGATATCGCTCAAGTCTGGCAGTGGCTCTTTGAAGTTCCCGGAATGAAGATTTTCGAGGACTATTCGAGTCCTGACAAGCCTAATCGGTGGTTCAACACTTGGGATGAAATTTCCGATGCGTTAGATAGCGAGTCGCGCTGGCTTCTCGCGGCTTGGCCCGAAACCGCCGGTGGCCGACCTCGTGTGGATAAAATATCATTCGACGCGGACACACAGCGAAAGCTCGGCGCGAAGGGGCGAACCGCCCTGCGTAGCCCGGCAACGATCAATGTGCGCCGTAACAACGATCAGAATGGGTGCCTCGCCTCGGCATCTATCGCCTGTTGGACCGAGAAGGGCGCACGTCAGCGATCAATCCTTTCGGAGGAGTTCATCGACGAGGTTGATTGGGCTAAATTGCGATCGATTGTGAGCAAGATTCAGCGACAGGTGATCAAATCCTCTCCTGCGAAACTCCGATCTTATCCCGTGATGCCCGACGCATATGAGAGGTTCAGAGCCGGCGAGATAAACCTTTGGAATTGGGGAGAAGCTTGCTCCTATCCTTCGCCGCTGGTCACACTCACGTGATCGCCACGCGGCCATTAGGTGCGTTTGCTACCTAATACCGAAGAGCTGGATGCCCCGTGAGGATTCGAACCTCAATTGACGGAGTCAGAGTCCGTAGTCTTACCTTTAGACGACGGGGCATCAGAGGCCGCGCGATCTAGGGCGGGGCTTTGCGGCTGTCAACCGAGGCGCGGCTTGCCCGCACGACTGCGTGCGAGTAGCATCGCGGCCAAGCACCGAACGGGCCGATGTGGCCCGCGACGGCAGAACAGAACAAGCGAGTGACAACGGCATGGGGGATCATCCCGCCAAGATGCCGTACCGGCAGGGCCCACCACCCCCTGCCCGTCCGGCTCCCGCCCCGCGACAGGCCGCGCGATGGGGCGAGGCGCGGCATTTCGCCGCGCTCGACCTCGGCACCAACAATTGCCGGCTGCTCATCGCGCGGCCGCAAGGCGATGGTTTCGCGGTGGTCGACGCCTTTTCGCGCATCGTCCGGCTCGGCGAGGGACTCGCCGCCACCGGTCGGCTGAGCGACGCCGCGATCGAACGCACCATCGCCGCGCTCAGGGTATGCGCCGACAAGCTCAAGCGCCGCCATGTCGCGCTGGCCCGCTCGGTCGCCACCGAGGCGTGCCGCCGCGCCAGCAACGGTGCCGAGTTCATCGCCCGCGCCTATGCCGAGACCGGCATCCATCTCGACGTGATCTCGGCCGAGGAGGAGGCACGGCTCGCGGTGATGGGGTGCCATGTGCTGATCGAGCCGGGCGACGGTCCGGCGCTGATCTTCGACATTGGCGGCGGATCGACCGAATTGGTGCTGGTCGACACCACCCCGACCGTGCCGCGCGTGCTCGACTGGCACAGCGCGCCATGGGGCGTCGTCTCACTGACCGAATATGCCGGCGCCGGCGAAGGCAGCGAAGGCCGCGCCGCCGCCTATGCGCGAATGCGCACGCTGGTCGCCGAGAGCTTCGCGCCGTTCGCCGAGCGACTGCCGAAGGACGTCGCACATCCGCGGTTGCTCGGCACCAGCGGCACGGTGACGACGCTCGCCAGCGTGCACCTCGGCCTCGCCAGCTATGACCGGTCGGCGATCGACGGGCTGATCGTGCCGGCCGCCTCGATGCGGCGGATCAGCGCCGATCTCGCCGGCAAGGACCTCGCCCAGCGCGCCACTTTGCCGTGCATCGGCACCGAGCGCGCCGACCTCGTTGTGGCGGGCTGCGCGATCCTCGAGACGATCCTCGATCTGTGGCCCGCGGAGCGGCTCGGCGTGGCCGATCGCGGCATCCGCGAGGGCATTCTCCGCCGATTGATGGGAGCGCGCGCATTATGAGCGGCTTACGCCGAGGCGGTACCGAAGGACAAAGATCATGAGCAGGGATGGCGGCGGGCTGCGCGTCCGCGTCAAGACCGCGCGACGGCGCACCGCGCAATCGACGCGCTGGCTCGACCGCCAGCTCAACGATCCGTACGTCAAGCGCGCCAAGGCCGACGGCTATCGCAGCCGCGCGGCGTACAAGCTGATCGAGCTCGACGAACGCTTCGGCTTTCTCAAGCGCGCGCGCTTCGTCGTCGATCTCGGCATCGCGCCGGGCGGGTGGAGCCAGGTGGTGCACCGCCAGATGCCCAAGGCGAAGATCGTCGGCATCGACCTGTTGCCGGTCGATCCGCTCGACGGCGTGACCATCCTGCAGATGGATTTCATGGACGATGCCGCGCCCGACCGACTGGTCGCCGAACTGGGCGGCGCGCCCGACCTGGTGCTGTCGGACATGGCGGCCAACACCGTCGGCCACCCGCAGACCGACGCGCTGCGCACCATGGCGCTGGTCGAGGCGGCTCTGGCCTTTGCCATCGACGTGCTGGAGCCGGGCGGCGCGTTCATCGGCAAGGTCTTCGCCGGCGGCGCCGACACATCATTGGTCACCGAGCTCAAGCGCAACTTCAGGACGGTCAAGCACGCCAAGCCACCGGCGAGCCGCAAGGGCTCGTCGGAATGGTATGTTGTGGCGCAGGGGTTCAAGGGGCGGGGGCGAGGCAGCGATTTAGCGGAAGGCTAAATCGCGACAAGCCGAGCCCCGGCCGGCGGGGCGAAACGCCCCGACCGACGACGCGGCTTTGCCGCGTCGCGATCCAAGCGCGCGCATCACTAATCGTCATCCCAGCGCAAGCTGGGATCTCGCGCCGCGCGGGTACGCTTCATTACCGGGAGAACCCAGCTTGCGCTGGGATGACGCACGAAGAGAGCGGGTGGCGCCGCGGCAAAGCCGCGTCGTCGGTCGCGCCCGCAAGGCGCGCCGGCCGGCACTCGGCTGATCGCGATTTAGCCTTCTGCTAAATCGCTGCCTCGTGCTTACCCCTCGTAATCGCCGCCCAGATTCTGGTTGCGCGGCGGCGCGGCGGCGGTGAGGCGGAGCGCCTCGGCCGAGGCGGCGAGGCTGCCGATTTCATCGGGCGTGTCGTCGTCGTCGACCTGGACCTTCTGCAGGCCCGAGACCACGGCCTCTTCGAGGTGCACGGGGTGCACCGTCTCTTCGGCGATCTCGCGCAGCGCGACGACCGGGTTCTTGTCGCGGTCGCGGTCGAGGGTCAGCTCGGCGCCGCCGGAAATCTGCCGTGCGCGCTGGGCCGCGAACAGGACCAGATCGAAGCGGTTGGGAATCTTGTCGACGCAATCCTCGACGGTGACGCGCGCCATGAACGGCTTCCTTTGGGTGACGATGACGTGAAAGCGGGCGATCTAGGGGGCGAGGTTGCCGGAGTCAAGAAAATCGGCCCGGCGGCGCGTCATCAGCGCTCGCCCAGCGCGGCCTCGGTCGCGCGAATGAGATCGCCGAGCACCGCCCAGTCCGCATCGCCGATCGTCTCGGCGCCCAATGCCCGTGCCGAGGTCAGGCCGGCCCGCAACCCTTCCCATCCATCGCTCAGGCCGTTGAAGCCGACATAGCCTGGCAACAGCCGCGCGAGCGCCGGCAGGCGGCGCTGGTCGCACCAGCGGTCGATCAGGCGCAGCAGCGCGGGCGAGAATTCCTCGGGGGATTCGATGTTCATGCCATGCCCTTTTCGTTCGAACATCGTCTTTGCACCCTTCGCCGGCACGATGATATGCGCAATGTCGGCCCTCCCCCGGGGGCCCGCGCGCCGCGCCCCTTGCGCCGGCCGCCCCGCTCCCGCAGAGCAATGCGCAACATGGAAAATCCGCCGATCCAGCCGACCTTCAAGGTCGATGGCAACAGCTTGACGATGCTCGACACCGGGCCGCGCCGGCTCGACGCGCTGATCGCGCTGATCGATGGCGCCGTGCGCTCGCTGCGCATGATCTACTATATCTATGTCGACGACGCGGCCGGCGCGCGGGTCCGCCAGGCGCTGATCGCGGCGCGTGCGCGCGGGGTCACGGTGTCGCTGATCGTCGACGGGCTGGGCAGCGAGAACGCACAGAATCGCGGCTTCTTCACGCCGATGATCGAGGCCGGGGTCGATGTCTGCCGCTTCGTGCCGCGCTGGGGCCGGCGTTACCTGCTGCGCAACCACCAGAAGCTCGCGCTGGCCGACGAATGCCGCGCGATCATCGGCGGGTTCAACGTCCAGGACAGCTATTTCGGCACGCCGGCCGAGCAGGCATGGCGCGATCTCGGCCTGCTGGTCGAGGGGCCTGCCGCGCAGCACATCACCGGCTATTTCGACGCGCTGTCACGCTGGGCGAGGCGGCCGCGCCCGCCGCTGCGCGGCCTGCGCCGCGCGCTGGCGCGGTGGAGCGAGCCGACCGGGCCGACGCGCTGGCTGTTCGGCGGGCCGACGCGGCGGCTCTCGCCCTGGGCGCGCGCGGTCAAGAACGACCTCGACCGGGCCAGCAGGGTGGACATGATCGCCGGCTATTTCGCGCCGAGCCCGGGCATGCTCAGGCGGCTCGACCGGGTCGGGCAGCGCGGTCGCGCGCGGATCGTGCTGCCCGCCAAGAACGACCATCCCGGCGCGATCCTCGCCTCGCGCTTTACCTATGCCGGGCTGTTGCGCAAGGGTGTCGAAATCTACGAATATCAGCCGACCAAGCTGCATACCAAGCTCTTCGTGATCGACGACGTGGTCTATATCGGCTCAGCCAATTACGACATTCGCAGCCTGTTCCTCAACCTCGAGATGATGCTGCGGATCGACGACGCAGCCTTCGCCGCGCATGTCCGCGACTATGTCGATGGCGAGGTCGCCCATTCGGAACGCATCACGCCCGCGCTCTACAAGGCGCGCACCAGCTGGTGGATGCGGGTCAAGCAGGCCGGCGCGTTCTTCGTCATCACCGTGCTCGATTTCAACGTGACGCGCGGGCTGAACTTCGAGGAAATGTAGACCGCCGGCCGCGGCCGCTCAGTCCTTCCAGGCCCAGTAGAGTTGTGCCGGCGGCACGTTCCACCATTCCATGTCATGGTCGATGCGCGCGAAATGCGGGTCGAGAAAGTCCTTCACCTTGGGTGAGAACTGATAGACCAGGAAAGCGCCGCCGGGCCGCAGCACGTCATGCGTCGCCTCGGCGATCGCCGGACCGACGCCGCTTGGCAGGGTCGAGAAGGGCAGGCCGGAAAGCACGTAATCGGCCGATTCAAAACCATGATCGGCAACGATCGAGCGCACGTCGGCGGCGGAGCCGTGTACCGCCGCGAAGCGCGGATCGGTGATGTCGTGGCGCAGATAGCGGATGAAATCGGGGTTGGTGTCGATCGCCACCAGCTTGGCGTCGGGGGCGAGGCGTTCGAGGATGGGGCGGCAGAAGGTGCCGACGCCAGGGCCATATTCGACGAACAATTTGGTATTGGCCCAGTCGACCGGCGCGAGCATCTTGCGGATCAGCACGCCCGATGAAGGCACCACCGAACCGACCATCACCGGATGTTTGAAAAAGCCGCGCAGGAACATGCCCCAGGGGGAGGGCACACCGGCGGCGGCCCGGCGCTGTCGCCTGGCGGCGGCGGTCGATATATTCACAGGCGGTCCCTCTGTACGATTTTCGGGCGGTTTAGCGACGCTCGTTGCAAAGCGCCAACGAACATGCAAGCCCCGAGGTTCATTCGTGGTGAATGCCGGGGGTTGCGCCACAGGGTGAAGCGCCTAATCGATCGCCATGCGCGACGAACGGCATGGCCAGATTGTGGTGATCTTCCTGTCCGAACGGACGCCGGAAGATGACGCCGGCTACAGCGCCGCCGCCGATGCGATGGAACGGCTCGCCGCCGCCCAGCCGGGCTATCGTGGCATCGACAGCGTACGCGGTGCCGACGGGGTCGGCATCACGCTGAGCTACTGGGCCGATGAGGCCAGCGCGCTCGCCTGGAAGAACCATCCCGAGCACGTGGCGATACGCGATAGCGGGCGGGCGCGTTGGTACACGCGCTACGAGGTCGCGGTCGCCGAGGTCCAGCGCGACTATCGCTGGAACAAGGGGTGAGAACACAAACGACGATCAACCACGAGTTCGTGCTGCTGTTCCTGGTCATGCTGACCATCGCGGCGGGCAATACCGCGCTGCAATCGGTGCTGCCCGCGCTGGGTCGCTCGCTCGGGGTCAAGGACAGCGCGGTCGCGGCGGCCTTCTCCGTCTCGGCACTGCTGTGGGTGATCGCCGCGCCGTTCTGGGCGGCGCGCTCCGACAGACATGGCCGGCGCGCGATGATCCTGCTCGGGCTCGCCGGCTTCTCGCTATCGCTGCTGCTGTGCGGTGCGTTCCTCACGGCCGGCATCAATGGCTGGATCGGCGGGACGGCGGCGTTCGTCTTCTTCATCGTCGGCCGGGTGATCTATGGCACATTCGGCGCCGCCGCCCCGCCGGCCGTCCAGGCGGTCGTCGCCGGCGAGACGACCCGCGCCGAGCGCACAAAGGCGCTGACCTTGCTCGCCTCGGCCTTCGGACTCGGCACGATCCTCGGGCCGGCGATCGCGCCGTTCCTGCGCCTCGGGCGAATTGGCGAGGTCGAGATCGGGCTCGCCGGGCCAGCCTTTCTGTTCGGGATCTTCGGCGCGGCGATGTGGCTGGCGGTGCGCACCCAGCTGCCCGACGATCGCACCCCGCAGCCCGGCACGCACGGCGCGTCGAGCGCCTATCCCTCGATCGGCGGCGCGCCGACCGGCGCCAGCGTGGCGGCGGCGATGCAGCCCGGCGGCGAGCAGGTCGCCTTTCGTGATCCGCGCATTCGCGGCTGGATGATCGCCGGGCTGGTGATGGGCCATGCCCAGGCGATGACCAGCCAGGCGATCGGCTTTCTCGTCATCGACCGGCTGCATCTGACGCCGGCGCTGGCGATCGAGCCGACCGGCATGGTGCTGATGATGGGCGCCGGCGCGTCGCTGCTCGCGCAATGGGGCGTCATTCCGCTGCTTGGCCTGAACCCGCGCCAGCTGGTGCTGTGCGGGCTGATCGTGGCGGCGATCGGCCTGGCCCTGACCGGGCTCGCCACCTCGCTCTACGGCATTTCGGTGGCGTACGGCCTGGCCAGCCTCGGCTTCGGCTTCACCCGTCCCGGCTTCACCGCCGGCGCCTCGCTGGCGGTCGGCGCGGAGGCGCAAGGCTCGGTCGCGGGCAAGGTGACCAGCGTCAATGGCGCGTCGTTCGTGTTCGGCCCGTCGATCGGCGTCGGCCTTTACGAGGCGAGCCACGCACTGCCCTATGTGACGGCGGCGGCGGCGCTGCTGCTGCTGTTCGGCTATGCGTGGGTGGTGTTGCGCGAAGATTCAATTCCTCCCCGGCACGGGGAGGGGGACCGCGCGTAGCGCGGTGGAGGGGCTGGTCGGGAGAGGCTTAGCCCCCGCACCTACATATCGTTCGCCGCTGACGGCAAACGCAGGCAATGCGCATGTGGGCGCGACCACGCCCGACCAGCCCCTCCACCATCCTCCGAATGGTCCCCCTCCCCGTTCCGGGGAGGTATTGAGGTCACCTCAATCCGTTCCCTTCGGCCCATGCGGCCGCAACTGCCCCGGCGAGATGAACCCTAGCGGCTGCAACGCCGCCGCATCCTGTTTCAGCCGCGATGCCATCTGCTCGTAATCCTTCTCCATCTCGGGCGTGACCGAGGCGCGTGAATCGTCGAGCGCGGCCTCGAAATCGGCCATCGTCACCTCGCGCGAGTCGAGCGAGCGGCGCAGCGCCGACATGCCCGCGCGCCGCACGACATCCTCGAGATCGGCGCCGGTAAAATGGTCGGTTTTCGCCGCCACCACGTCGAGATCGACATCGCTTGCCAGCGGCATCTTCTGGGTCTGGATCGTCAGGATGCGCCGCCGCCCCGGCTGGTCCGGCACCCCGACATAGACCAGCTCGTCGAAGCGCCCGGGCCTGAGCAGCGCCGGGTCGATCAGGTTCGGCCGGTTGGTCGCGCCGATCACCACCACCGCCTGGAGTTCCTCCAGCCCGTCCATCTCGGCGAGGATCGTGTTGACCACGCGCTCGGTGACCTGCGGCTCGCCCAGCCCGCCGCCACGCGCCGGGACCAGCGAATCGAGCTCGTCGATGAAGATCACGCACGGCGCCACCTGGCGCGCGCGGGCGAACAGCTTGGCGATCTGCTGCTCGCTCTCGCCATACCATTTGCTCAGCAGGTCGCTCGACCGGGTGGCGATGAAATTGGCCTGCGCCTCGCGCGCCACCGCCTTGGCCAGTAAGGTCTTGCCGGTGCCCGGCGGCCCGTAGAGCAGGAAGCCCTTGGCCGGGCGGATGCCCATGCGGCGGAAGGCGTCGGGATCCTTCAGCGGCAGTTCGACGCCTTCCTTCAACCGCTCCTGCGCGGCATCGAGCCCGCCGACATCGTCCCAGCGCACGCGCGGCGCCTCGACCATCACCTCGCGCATCGCCGAGGGCTGGACGCGCTTCAGCGCGTCGAGGAAATCCTCGCGTGTCACCGCCAGCGTGTCGAGGATCTCGGGTGGAATCGTGCCTTCGGCGAGATTGAGCCGCGGCATCAGCTTGCGCACCGCCTCGATCGCCGCCTCGCGCGCCAGCGCGGCGATATCGGCGCCGACGAACCCATAAGTGGTGCGCGCCAGTTCATCGAGATCGACCTTGTCGCCGAGCGGCATGCCGCGTGTGTGAATGCCGAGAATCTCCCGCCGCCCGCGCTCATCGGGCACGCCGACGACGATCTCGCGGTCGAACCGGCCGGGCCTTCGCAACGCCTCGTCGATCGCCTCGGGACGGTTGGTCGCCGCGATCACCACGATATTGGCGCGCGATTCGAGCCCGTCCATCAGCGTCAGCAGCTGCGCGACGAGCCGCTTCTCGGCCTCGCCCGACACCTGGCCGCGCTTCGGCGCGATCGAATCGATCTCGTCGATGAACACGATCGACGGCGCCGCCTTGGCCGCTTCCTCGAACACCTGGCGCAGCTTGCCTTCCGACTCGCCATAGGCCGAGCCCATGATCTCGGGCCCGTTGATCAGGAAGAACTCGGCCGCGCTCTCATTGGCGACGGCGCGCGCGAGGCGCGTCTTGCCGGTGCCGGGCGGGCCATGGAGCAACACCCCCTTGGGCGGATCGACGCCGAGGCGCTGGAACAGCTCGGGGTAGCGCAGCGGCAGTTCGACCATCTCGCGCAGCTGGTCGATCGTCGAGCCCATGCCGCCGATATCATCATAGGTGACGTCGGCGCGGCGCGCGTCCTTGGGCTCCTCATATTCGGGGCGCAGCTCGATCTCGGTATTCTCGTCGATATGCACCACGCCGCGCGGCGTGGTGCCGATCACCGCGAGGCGGATCTCCTGCAGCGCATAGGCCGGCGCGTTCATGAACTGGCGCACGCCCGCCGGCATGTCCTGGACGCGCTGGTGCCCGGCGGTCGCGACCACGTCGCCCTGGGTCAGCGGCCGGCCGAAAAAGGTCCGCTTGAGCGCCATGGACGAACCCTGCAGCCGCAGATTCTGCTGCGCCGGCGCGAACACCACGCGCGTCGCGGGCTTGGACTCGGCCTTGCGGACCTCGACGAAATCGCCCGAGCCGGCCCCGGCATTGGCGCGCTGCAGGCCGTCGATACGGATGATCTCGAGGCCCTCATCCTCGACATAGGGCGCGACCGCGCGCGCCACGGTGGTTTCCTTGCCGACGATCTCGATCACATCACCCTCGGCGATACCGAGCATGGCCATCATCGCACGCGGGATATGCGCCAGCCCGCGACCGCTATCCTCGGGCCGGGCATTGGCCACCTGCAACTTCCGGGTCGGCGCTTCGCCGTCAGCCATGGCTCATCCTCTTCACGTCGCTCTATGCGCGAGATAGGACAGGGGTTCCCGATATGCGAGGGCTGGGCTATCCACCAGGGCCCGGACGCCGGGAAAAAGAGCAAAAAAAGGCCGACCCCGTAGGATCGGCCACGAAAGTTTTTAGGAGAGGATGCCTGAAAGGCACGCTCTATGTGCACTGCAGCGCATTATGTTGCAAGTGCGAAAAGAAGCGGCTTGATTGCATATAGTGCAATCGGGACTGGATTTTCTCCCCCTTTGTCGGCAGTTTTCGTGTCAGCGGTATTTGGTGCGCCGCACAATTCGGAAGGAGCTGAATGCGCAGATTGCCGCCGTTGACCGCGATCGAGGCGTTCGTGCAGGTCGCGCGACTCGGCTCGATCAAGGCCGCCGCGCAGGAGCTCGCCCTGTCCGCCCCGGCGCTGAGCCGTCGCGTCCAGGCGCTCGAACGCTTCATCGGCCGGCCGCTGTTCGACCGCCGCCACCAGGCGGTGGTGCTCAATGCCGATGGCGACCGGTTGCTGCAACAGATCGCCCCGGCGCTCGATTCGCTCAGCGACGCGGTCGAGACGATGACCAGCGGCGCCGATGTATTGCGGCTGCGGCTTGGCATCCTGCCGCTGTTCGCCTCGCAACGGCTGTTTCCGCACATGGCCGACCTGCGCGCGCGCCATCCCCAGCTGCACCTCGACATCGACACCGCCGGCCACGGCGTGTCGCGGCTCGGCGACGGCCTCGATGCGGTGATCGCGCTGGTCCGCGAGGTCGACCCGGCGCTCTATGCGCGGCGGCTCGATCGCAACTCGATCTACGTCATCGGCGCACGCGAGTTGCTCGACGGCCCCGACCCGGTGACGCGGCCGGAACAGCTCGCCGGGCTGACCGCCCTGCTCCACCGCGACATGCCGGAGACTTTCAACGCCTGGCGCCGCGCCGCCGGCCAGCCCGACCTCGAACCGGCGGCGATCGACCATTTCGATTCGGGCCAGCTGATGCTCGAGGCGGCGGCGCAGGGCCTCGGCGTGGCCTTCATGCACGAGAGCCATTTCGAGGATGCGCATGACCCGCGGCTGGTCAGGCTGTTCGGCATTTCGGTCGAGAGCCCGTACAGCTACTGGTTCGTGTGCCGCCCGCGCGCGCTGACGCAGCGCCCGGTGCGGCTGTTCCACGACTGGCTGATCAAGACCATCGCCGATCCGAGCGTGTAGATTGACGTGCCCTTTCAGTGTTCCTGCGAAAGCAGGAACCCGGAGCCAGGAACGCTATCGCTCGTGACCCTGGGCTCCTGCTTCCGCAGGAGCACAATATTCGTGAGGCGGATTTACGCCGCGCGCGCTTTGATGATCTTGCCCGGCTCGCGCGGCGGCTCGCCCTTGGGCAGCGCGTCGACATGCTCCATGCCCTCGGTCACTTCGCCCCACACGGTATATTGGCCGTCGAGAAAGCGTGCGTCGTCGAAGCAGATGAAGAACTGGCTGTTGGCCGAGTTCGGGCTCTGCGCGCGGGCCATCGAGGCGACGCCGCGGACGTGCGGCTCCTTGGAGAATTCGGCCGCCAGATCGGGCTTGCTCGAGCCGTGCATGCCGGTGCCGGTGGGGTCGCCGCCCTGCGCCATGAAGCCCGGAATCACGCGGTGGAACACCACGCCATCGTAAAAGCCGTCATTGGCCAGCTCGGTGATGCGCGCGACATGCTGCGGGGCGAGATCGGGCCGCAGCTTGATCTTCACGTCGCCCGTGGCGAGCGTCAGGGTGAGGGTTTCGGGGGTATCGGCCATGTCGGCAAGCTCCGGCAAAGAAAAGGGATGGCGGTCGCCCTAGCGACGTCCGCGGGCGCTGGCAAACCTCGAACAATGCGGTTATCGCGCGGCGACGCAAGGCATCGGCAGGAGGTCGGACGATGAGCGAGACCGAACTCTCCCCCCAGGCGGAGGCCGACAACCCGGCCGATAGCGGGCAACTCGACGCGGACGACCGGCTCAAGCCCGAATTCGTCCGCGCGGTGCTCGACGCGGTCGAGGCGGGCGACGCCGATGCGGCGCGCGCGCTGGTCGAGCCGCTCCACCCGGCCGACATCGCCGACCTGTTCGAGCTGACCCCGCGCGAGGAGCGCGCCGATCTCGGCAAGGCGATTTCTGACCTGCTCGACGGCGACGTGTTCGCCGAGATGAACGATTATGTCCGCGAGGACCTGATCGACGCGCTCGAGCCGCACCAGGTCGCCGACATCGCCGCCGAACTCGATACCGACGATGCCGTCGCGATCATCGAGGACATGGATGCCGACGACCAGCGCGAGGTGCTCCGCGCGCTGGACCCCGACGATCGCGCCGCGATCGAGGAGGCGCTGAGCTACCCGGAAGAATCCGCCGGGCGCCTGATGCAGCGCGAGCTGATCGCGGTGCCCGAGCATTGGACGGTCGGCGACGCGATCGACTATCTGCGCGGCCATGAAGAACTGACCACCGATTTCTGGGAAATCTTCGTCGTCGACCCGGCGCACAAGCCGGTCGGCACCTGCCAGCTGTCGTGGATCCTGCGCACGCCGCGCTCGATCCCGATGGGCGATGTGATGAAGCGCGAACAGACGCTGATCCCGGTCGACATGGACCAGGAAGAGGTCGCGCTGCGCTTCCAGAAATATGCGCTGATCTCGGCCGCGGTGGTCGACGCCAATGGACGGCTGGTCGGCATGATCACGGTCGACGACATCGTCCACATCATCCAGCAGGAGGCCGGCGAGGACGTGCTGCGCCTGTCCGGCGCCGGCGACGGGGACATCAACGAGCCGATCCTGCTGACGGTGCGCACGCGCTTCATCTGGCTGGTGATCAACCTCGGCACGGCGATGCTCGCCGCCGCGGTGGTCGGGCTGTTCGAAAACGAGATCGCCAAGTTCGCGCTGCTCGCGGCGTTGATGGGCATCGTCTCGGGGATGGGCGGCAATGCCGGCACCCAGACGCTGGCGGTGGTCGTGCGCGCGCTCGCCACCAACCAGCTGACCAGCTCCAACACCATGTGGATGATCCTGCGCGAATTCCGCATCGCCGCCGCCAATGGCTTGTTGCTCGGCGTGCTGATCGGCACCGGCACCTGGCTGTTCTACCACAATGCCTCGCTGGCGATCGTGTTCGGCCTGGCGATCCTGACCAACAATCTCGTCGCCGGCCTGTCGGGCGTGCTGATCCCGCTCGGGCTGGAACGCGCCGGGGTCGATCCGGCGGTGTCGTCGGCGGTGTTCGTGACGATGATGACCGATTGCCTCGGTTTCTTCTCGTTCCTCGGGCTCGCCGCCTTGTGGGGGCTGGGCGGCTAACCCATCTCGCGGCGATGGCACTGCATCTCACCAAGGTCGCGTTCGGCGCATCGGGCGTGGAACATCTCGCCGAGCGCCTGCTGATGCGCGCCGAGGCCGGGCCGGTGTTCCTCACCACGCGCTACCTGCCCAAGCGCCATGAGGAGATTGCCGGCCAGGGCTCGCTGTTCTGGATCATCAAGCACAGCCTGGTCGCGCGTTCGCCGATCCTGTCGTTCGGCGAGGCGGAAGGCGGCCGCGTGGCGATCCATCTCGACCCGCACCTCGTGCTGACCCATGGCCGCCCGAAGCGCGCGCACCAGGGCTGGCGCTATCTGGAAGAGGCCGATGCGCCGGCCGATCTCGGCGGCGACTTGGCGAGCGGCGATGCGTTGCCGGCGGCGCTGATCGGCAAGCTGGCGGCGCTGGGGCTGGTGTGAGGCGGGGCAAAAGGCCCCCCTCTTTCCCTGCCAATCTGCGGGAAATTTTTATTTTCCCTGCCAAATCCAACTTGTCCTTTTATTCCTGCAGCTTAACGGCAGAGCATCGCGACGCTAGCAGGGAATTGGCAGGGAATTTGCCGCCACCAACATAGCGCGAACGGCGGCGACGACAGGGTCGCGCCGGCGCCGGACGTTCATGCTTCACGATGAGAAAGAGCCGGCGGACAATGACAGGTCCGCCGGGCGATTGAATCGCGACGTTCGACTGATTTTTCCGTCGCCGGAGAAGGCTCAAAGGAAGGAAGGGCGCCCGCGGAACCGCGTCAGGGCCCGCCGCACTCCACCGGCCCGCCGGCGGCGGCATGGACCAGGCATTTCGGTCGCCCCGCCACCACGACATGACCCAGGCCGGTCGAACTGACCTGGGCGGTGTAGCGCGCCGCGGCACGGGTCTCGCCAGTGCCGTCCTGCAGGATCGACAGGTCGTTGACCGCCAGCGCGGTGGCATCGACATTGCCCGCGCCGTTGGTGACCAGCCGCGCCCGCGCCGCGCGGCCCGACAGGGTCATCGTCCCGGCGCCGACGATCGTCGCGAACAGTTGATCGGTATCGACGGCGCTGACGCTGATCGTGCCGCTGCCATTGACCGACAGATCGACCCGCTGCGCCTTCATGCCGGCAATGGTGACGCGCGCGCCGCCATTGACGAACGCTGCGCCCAGCGCCGGCGTGGTCAGCGTGATGACCGGCCGCGCCCGGGCGGCACCGACCGGCGTCTCGCCCCAGCCCTGATGGCCCATGCGCACGATCAGCGTCGACCCCTGGACCGCGATGTCGAGCCCGTCGATCATCCGCGCATCGCCGGTCGCCAGCGCGCCCGGCGCGACGCCGGTGGTGACATTGACCTCGAACGGCCCCTCGATCCGCACCCGATCATAGCTGCCAAAGGCGTAGCGATGCTCGGCGGCCTGCGCGGCGCAGGGCAGGCAGAGCAAGGCGAGAGCGAGGAACCGGGCGACCATGCGCCCGGCATCGCACCCTTTGCCGGTCAAGCCAAGTACGGGAGGGCTTTGATGCTGTTTCAGCGCGGCTGAAACAGGGAGCCGCTCAGCGAAGCTGAGCCAAAACCCTCAGCTACCGCAGTGAACGTCGCCCGAGCCCATCTTAGAGGTCGAACACTTCGCGCCGGCGCCGAGATCGACATCGCCCGAGCCCATCACCGACACGCTGGCCGGGCCGGTGACATCGGCGCGGGCATCGCCCGAGCCGGCGATCGACACCTTGGCGCCCTGCGCCTTTAACCCCGAACCGTCGACGCTGCCCGAGCCGGCGATATCGATGCCGAGCTGCTTCGCGCTGCCCTTCACCGTCATGTCGCCCGAACCGGCGATCGACAGGTCGGCGGCATCGACCGCCAGCGCCGCGACGATCAGGTTGCCCGACCCGGCGAGGTTGCCGGCGAATTTCGCGCCATCCACCTTGTCGACCACCATGTCGCCCGAGCCGGCAATGCTGGCCTCGGCGAGGCGCGGCAGGGTGACGTAGATCTTGACCTTCCTGCCGTCATGATGGCCGAAATCGTCCCAGCTCAGCCCGTCATGGTCGATGCGGCCGATGCGCAGCGTATTGCCCTCGCGGACGATCTTGAGCTTGTCGAGCTCGTCCGACGGGCCTTCGGCACGGACCGAAAAGGCCGCGCCGGTGCGAACATCGACATCGTCCGAGCCGCGCAGCTCGACGGCGGTGAAATCGGCCGCCTGGAAGGTGCGGCTGGCGCCGCTGCCGCTGCCCTTGATGCCGGGCGTGGTGTCTCCATCACGGTAGCCGTGTCCGTGGCAGGCGGCGATCGGCAGGGCGATGGCGAGCAGGCCGAGGATGCGAAGGCGCATTGATACTCTCCCAATGTGTGTTGGTTTAATAACACACGTGGGCGGGGGTGCAAGTGTTTTGGTGGGGGTGTGGCCGGAGTCATGCGCCGTCTCCCGCCCGCCAGGCTGCGGCGAACATCGGCGTCACCGGCTCAAGCAGGGCAATGATGGCCGGCACGTCGACCGGCGGATTGCGCAGCCTGGCCGATTGTGCCGCCAGCGCGGCGCCCATCACGGCCGGCGTCTCCGAGAACAGCCGGCACAAGAAGGCATCGGGGTGGATCGCTTCGACTCCGGGCGGCAAATGCTTGAAGTCCTTGAGGTTGCCGGTGACAATATACACAGCTCCGGCCGCCGCCGCGCATGCCGCGACATGCCGGTCTTTGGGATGATTACGCATCCTGGGAATGAGCGGCTTGTAGTCTTCGACCAGCGCTTCCGCGAAATGGGTGTCGAGCGCGCGCCGCAGGCTTGTCGCGCCCGATGCCGAAAGTCTCCCGTCTTGGATAAGGTTGCCGATCGCCTCGTCGAGGATTTGGGCGCTCCATTGCGGGATGAAGCAGCCCTCGACGGCGGCCGACAGCAGCGTGTCGCGGAGGGGCAACGCGTAGAGCACATCTGCGTCCAAAACCGCCCTGATCACCGTGCCGCAAAGCCTTGCCCAAGTTAGTGCGCGGCGACCATTTCCTCCGGCGCGTCCATGCCGATAGTGGCAAATCGGCATGCATCCGTCAGGTTGCACTTATAGCGATTAGCTACTAAATAATCAGTCATGTCAGTGGCCCGCCGCACTTCTGAATCTGCACAGGGCAGCGTGTCTAGCGCTGACCGCAAGACCGCACGGGATTTAATCTCGATGTTGGGCGACCGTCACGCGCGCGACCGGTTCGAGCTGCGTGGCAAGGATGGCCGGACAACGGTCCTATCAGCGCCGATGCTGAGTCTGATCGAACAGGCGGCTCGAATTGTCGCGCAGGGAGCGGCGGTCGATGTGCTAGCACGCGATAAAGAGCTTACCAGCCAGGAGGCCGCTGCGTTGCTCGGCGTGTCGCGGCAATATCTCATTCGTGTGCTCGACCGCGGCGATATGCCGTTCACGCGAACCGGCAACCACCGGCGCATTCGCGGTGCCGATGTGCTGGATTACATGACTCGGCGCGATGCCAGCCGACGCGCAGCACTTGACGAGCTGACCAGAAATTCACAGCGCGCAGGCGGGTATGAGGCGCCCGCGACACTGGGTCCGCGACGACCACGCTAGAGCATCGCGCCCGAAATCCTAATCGGTCGCGCTGCTCTAGATATTTGTTGTCGCATCGTTTTTCGCCGAAAACCGGTTCCCACTTTTCAGCACGATGCTCTAGGGAGAGGTAAGTCGACGGGTCGCCGTTTTTTGAGAAATTAAAAGCGGTCCGGGATCTGTAACGCCGACGCATAGCCCTGTCAGGTTTCACCAGGTTGTGGCTTCAAAAGCAGTCATTCAGCAGCGGCCGACTTCACGACGCAACGAAAGCCATCGCCGGCCGCGCAGCCAGCCAACATCATCGCATCAAGCCCAAAAACAAAAAAGGGCGGCCCTCACGGACCGCCCTTTTCGCATCAGACGAACGTGTCGGCGTTACGCCGGCACCTTGCCTTGTTGTGGATCGCCGCGGCCTTGCGCAGGATATCCAGGATCTTCAGCTGGGTGGTCGGTTCGTCGACCTGCTCCATCGCGGCGAGTTCGCGCGCGAGGCTAGCGTGCTTGCGGCGATAGAAGGCAACCTGCGACGACGTCGAAAGACCTATCGCGCAGAACGTGCAACCAATTGCGAGCGCGCGTTTTTCGCGAATTCCACGAAGTTGCCCATTAATGCCGCCGCGACGAGCTCGGCCGTGTTGGCCGGGCGCAATTCCTCGCGCATGGTCAGTACCTTCAGCTTGCTGCCGCCCGCGCCCCTGATGGAGCCGCGTACTTCCGGTTTGTCGCCGAAATCGCGGAACATGAACGTAGAGCCGAAGCGGTCGCCCCAGACGATGTCTTCGATTAGGTCGTGCCGCAAAACGATCAGTTCCGAATAACAGGGCGAGGCGGATTGCGCACGGCGCGTCGGTATCTTCCTGACCGTCTTGGGGTCGAGCACGTCTTGATGCTCGATGATCCGAGTGCCCGCTGGCAGTCCCAACGCACGAACCGGGTCGGCATCGCGCAAGGCGGCAAGCTGCGCCGGCGGTCCGACGAGACTTTCCATCGACCCGACGATCTGATTCTCCGACGCCCGCCCCGTGATGATGCCAACCTTGAAGGGAAGTCCGGAAAAAGTTTCGGTCGGCCAGATGTGAAGTTCACACTGCGAGGCGTCGCCAACGGGTGGCTTGGCGTTAGCCGAGCCGGCCGCAAGGGCCGCGATGGTCGCCGACAAAACGAAAAGACCGGTGCGCAACATCCATTCCCCCCATGCGAGCGCCAAAAGCATCAGGGCTGCTCATGCGGCTACACTAAGGCGGGCAGCGGCAGCTTTCCATTACCTTAAGCCGTGCAGATGCAAGTTTGTCGCTGCCGAAGCCGCTCGTTAAGATCGGCATGAACGAATATTAGGTGTTGGGCACCCCACAAGCTGTCTTTAATAGCGGGTTTTGGGTCCTGCCTGTCGCGAAGCTGCCGGGCGGGACCCGCCCCATTTGCAGTCATTCCCATTCGCTGTCATTCTGTGAGCGTGGAAGCCGATCACATACCCATTGAGTTGGACGAGCGTCGATTCGCCGGGCTGGTTCGGCAGGAGGCATTCCCCGGGCAAGGCCTGCCAGACCTAATTGCACACCGACCAGAGCCGTGGAGATTTCTTCGATTGGCCAGAATCGTCGGGGCGGCGAAGGTTATTGCCGATCTCAGCCTTGGTGAGGGCAAGGGAGATGCACTGCTTAAGGCTATAGTATCGATTGAAGATTATAAAGGCGACTTCGGCGTAAATTGGCGAGGCTCCATTCACGAGAAACAATTCGAGGCGATTCTTGAGAAAGATTTGGCCTCTCAGGGAGAGGACGAGATTGTTCACGTGATAGACTCAGATCTTTAGCTTGCTGGGGCTGGGGAGTACGCCGCTCGTCCCTTTTTCGCCACCTCAAACCGTTGAGACGAAGTTTTTCACTGCCGAGAGCGGTCGTTAAGATCGACGTGAACAGATGTCGGGTGTTGGGCACCCAACAAGCGGCCTTCAATGGCAGGCCATGGGTCTTTCCAGATTCAACTGTTGGCTAACGAATGGCGGCCCTCCCGGACTTGCCACCCGAAAGCTGCCAGTCAGCAACCAGCCCTTCACGACCTGCCGACAACCACGGCGCCTCCCGCGCCCCCACCGACAACCCGTCACCACCGCCACCCAAAAACAAAAAGGGCGGCCCTCACGGACCGCCCTCTTCGCATCAGGCAAAAGCCCCAGCGCGTTACGCCGGCACCTTGTCCTTGTTGTGGATCGCCGCGGCCTTGCGCAGGATGTCGAGGATCTTGAGCTGGGCGGTCGGCTCGTCGACCTGCTCCATCGCGGCGAGTTCGCGCGCGAGGCGGCTGGTCGCCGCTTCGAAGATCTGCCGTTCGGAATAGCTCTGCTCGGGCTGGTCCTCGGCGCGGAACAGGTCGCGCACCACTTCGGCGATCGACACCAGGTCGCCCGAATTGATCTTCGCCTCATATTCCTGCGCGCGGCGCGACCACATGGTCCGCTTGACGCGCGGCTTGCCGGTCAGCGTTTCGAGCGCCTCGCGCAGCGTCTTGTCGGACGACAGCTTGCGCATGCCGACGCTCTCGGCCTTGTTGGTCGGCACGCGGAGCGTCATACGCTCCTTTTCGAAGCGAAGGACATAAAGCTCGAGTTGCATGCCGGCGATTTCCTGCCGCTGCAGCTCGATGACACGGCCAACGCCGTGCTTCGGGTACACCACATAATCACCAACGTCGAAGGACAGCGCCTTGGCAGCCATTCCGTCAAACCTTTCCGTGTACTGATACGCCGCGGAGAACCGCGTCGGGGGCAGCGAGAGGCTGCACGAGCGCGGCGGCGGGGTTGATTACGAACATCTCCAGATCGAAGGCACGAATCCGCACCCTGCGTCATGCAGTGTATAGCACGTTCGTAATAAAATTACCAGCACAGCCGATATCGCACGGCGCGGGCCGGCTACCCGATCCGGGAATCACGGATTCCGTAAGGATATTTCGCGATCAGTCGCCCGTGCCGGGATCGGCCGAGAAATATTTGTCGAACTTGCCGGTCTCGCCCTTGTGCTCATCGGCATCGGCCGGCGTCTGGTCGTTCTTGCGCGTGACGTTGGGCCATTGCGCCGAGAAGCTGTTGTTGAGCTCGAGCCACTGCTCCAGCCCGCTCTCGGTATCGGGCAGGATCGCCTCGGCCGGGCATTCCGGCTCGCACACGCCGCAATCGATGCACTCGCTGGGGTTGATCACCAGCATGTTCTCGCCCTCGTAGAAGCAGTCGACCGGACAGACCTCGACGCAGTCCATATACTTGCACTTGATGCAGGCATCGGTGACGACATAGGTCATTTTCGGCAACTCCCCTGGGCCGGACCGATCCGGCGAAGAACGATTCCTGCTATGCGCAGCGCTCCGCGTCGTCAACCGGTGCCGCGTCCTGCGAGACGTTCGCATGTTCGCATATCCGGGGCCGGGGTGCTCGTGCTCCTGCGGACGCACTACGGCATTCACACATCGCAGGTGATACGAGTCTCCCTCTCCCCTTGTGGGAGAGGGAAGGGGCCCGCGCCGAAGGCGTGGGAAGGGTGAGGGGGACTCACGCGGCCGTTGCGTTGAGGGTTGCTGCGCAACCGGCGCCCCAGCGAGCTGCGGCGCCCCCTCATCCGGCGCTTCGCGCCACCTTCTCCCACAAGGGGAGAAGGGGTTGCCGGTCGCTCACGCACGACGTGGAGCCCAGAGTCGCCGGGGCAACGCCCCTGGCTCTGGGTTCCTGCTTTCGCAGGAACACGGTCAGGTTGATGGATCGGGTAATCCGAGATCGGTGTAGCAGGCGCGCGCTTCGGACGGGGGGCCGCGGCGGTGCGGCAGCGCCTCGATGCGGATCACCTGGACATGGGGACCACGCACGAAGGTCAGCACGTCGCCGACGCGCACCGGGGCGTGCCGGCTGGTCGCCGGGCGACCGGTGATGCGCAGATGGCCGTCGCCGGCGATGACCTGCGCCGCCGAGCGTGTCCGGGCGAAGCGCGCGAACCACAAGAAGCGGTCGAGCCGCATGGTCGCCCCGACGCCGCCGGCGTCAGCCACGCGCCGATCCGAGCGCGGCGAGCGCGGCAAAGGCATTGTCGCGCGGTGCGGGCTTCGCCGCGGCGGCCCGGGCCAGGCCGTGCCAGATCCAGCGTGGTGCATCGCCGTCGCGCCCCGCGCCGCGAAAGCCGAGCGCCGCCATCAGCCGCGCGAGCGTCTCCGCCGTCATGCCGATCGAGGTGGCCAGCGCCGGGTCGGGCGCGAACGGCTTGCGCCCGGCGCGCGCGTCGTGCGCGGCGCGGGCGATGCGCTCGACCAGGTCGACGCGCACCGCCTGCGCGCCGAGCGGACGGAACCCCTGGTCGAGCCGCGCGCCGGGATGGTCGCGCGGCAGCACCGTCGCGCCCTCGGGCGGTAGGCCCGGCGCGACCACGCCGCGCGCCGCGCGCAACGCCCGCCGCCAGCGCGCCGCCGCTGGCTTGAGCAGCCGCGCGTCGAACAGGTCGAGCGTGCCGATCGTCACCCCCATGGCGCGCAATCGCTTGCGTGACGGATGATCGAGCGAATCGAGCAGCGCCGCCATCGGCCGGCGCGGCGCGATACCGCCCTCGGCGAGCAGCGCGCCCGCCACGGCGCGCAGTGGCGCGGTCAGCGCCGCATCGCGCGTCGCCGTGTCGAGCGCGACCAGCACCGGGACATGCCTGCCCAGCTGCCGCGCCAGCCACGCCTCGAGCCGCGCCGTCACCGCCGCGCGGGCGGCGCGATCGAGGCAATCGAGCGCCGCGTCGGGCACCACGCGCGGCCGCGCCGGCGATGGCCCCGCCGCCAGCGTCGCCACCGGCACCGCGCCCCACAGGATTGCCGGCTGGTCGCCGCCCGCCAGCGCCAACGCCGTGTCCGGCGCGTCGGCCAGCGCCTTGCCGCGCCGCGCCCGCTCGGTCCCCAGCCGTTTCTCCGCCGCCGCCAGCAACAGGCGCTTGTCGGCGTGGCGCGCATCGGGCGCGACGGTGAAGCGGAAGCCGTCGAGCCGGCCGATCTCATGATCCTCGACCAGCACCTCGCCATCGGCGCCGATCACCACCGGCAGCGCGCCGGCGCCCTTGCCGATGCCGCGCAGCAGCGCCGTCGTGCGCTTGTCGACGAAACGCTGGGTCAGCCCGGCGTGCAGCGCGTCGGACAGCCGCGTCTCGATCTCGCGCGTGCGCTCGGCCCAATGGCCCGGCTCGGCCAGCCAGTCGGCGCGGTTGGCGATATAGGCCCAGCTGCGCACCGCCGCGATCCGCCCGGCGAGCGTCTCGACATCGCCCTCGACCCGGTCGAGCCGCGCCACCTCGTCGGCGAACCAGCGATGCGGGACATGGCCCTGGCCCTCGCTGAGATGGCCGAACAGGCGCGACACGAAACGGGCATGCGGATCGACCCCGACCTTGCGGAAATCGGGCAGGCCGCACGCCGCCCATAATCGCGCGACCATCGCCGGGTCGCGCGCCCGGTCGCGCACCCAGTCCTCGCCCGCCAGCCGCTTGAGCACGGCGAGATCGACCGCCTCGGGCGCGGCGCGCAGCGCGCGGTGGTCGGGCCGCGTCTCGAGGCTGGCGACGAGATCGTCGATGCCGGCGAGATCGGGCTCGCCATCGCGCCAGTAGAGGAAATCGAGTTTCGGAAAGCGATGCTCCTCGATCGCCAGCACCTCTTCCGGGGTGAAGGCGCCCGGCCCCTGCTCGACCAGCGCACCGAAGGTGCCGTCGCGCTGGTGGCGCCCGGCGCGGCCGGCGATCTGCGCCATCTCGGCCACCGTCAGGCGGCGCTGGCGATGGCCGTCGAACTTGTCGAGCGCGGCGAAGGCGACATGCGCCACGTCGAGGTTGAGCCCCATGCCGATCGCGTCGGTGGCGACGAGATAATCGACCTCGCCGGCCTGGAACATCGCCACCTGGGCGTTGCGCGTGCGCGGGGACAGCGCGCCCATCACCACCGCCGCGCCGCCGCGCAGCCGGCGCAGCATCTCGGCCACGGCATAGACCTGCTCGGCCGAGAAGGCGACGATCGCCGAACGCTTGGGCAGGCGCGATATCTTGCGCGCGCCGGCGTAAGTGAGTCTGGAAAAGCGTGGGCGGCCGATGATCTCGGCCTCGGGCACCAGCGCCTTGACCATCGGCCTGAGCGCCTCGGAGCCGAGGATCATCGTCTCGTCGCGTCCCCGTGCGCGTAGCAACCGGTCGGTGAAAACATGCCCGCGCTCGGCATCCGCCCCAAGCTGCGCCTCGTCGATCGCGACGAACGAGAGATCGCGCGCGTCCTTGTTCGCGCTTCCGGCCTGCCGGCTTGCGCTTATCGGCATGCTCTCGGCAGTGCACAGGAACCAGCGCGCGCCCTCGGGCACGATCTTTTCCTCGCCGGTGATCAGGGCGACCTGGTGTGCGCCCTTGATCGCGGCGACCTTGTCGTAAACCTCGCGCGCCAGCAGCCTGAGCGGGAAGCCGATCATCCCGCTCGAATGGCCGCACAGGCGCTCGACCGCGAGATGGGTCTTGCCGGTATTGGTCGGGCCGAGCACGGCGGTCACGGCGGAACGATGCGTCACATCAGGCAACATCGTCGCGCGTGCCGCGATGCGCAACCATGCTTTTTGCGCGGCGCGGCATAAGCGCATCATTTGCTTGGCGTATTTGGTTAACCACGCCCTTTGCCGCAGGACTCCCACGGTTCGTCGTGACAGTATCATTCCGGAACAGCGGTTAATTTGACTTTAGGATATCGCCGACACAGTGCTTGTGCCTCACCGCCGGGGGGCGAAGCGATTTCGGCCGGCGTTTTTTCGGGGGGCAGCGCGCCTTTGTTCCAGCGCAATGATCATGGTCTGGACCAGGCAGGGGGCACCGCGACACTGGCTTTCGGCCGGGCGCTGATTCCCGCCGCACAGCTGTCCCCGCTCGACAGGCTCCGCATCTTCATCGCCCGCACCGACTGGGCGCCCGACCTCGGCTCGCAGATCGGCTCGGCGACGTGGTGGCGTGGTGCCGCGACCTGCGCCGCGCTGTGCGCGGCGAGCTATGCGCTGTCGCCCGGCTTCGACCGCACCATCATCGGCGACGTGCCCGCGCCGCTGTCCGGCCAGCAATGGGACGAGGCGCGCGCGCAATCGATCGGCCCGCTCGCCTGGGGCGGCAATACCGGCCAGCACATGGCGGCGACCGACCTGGTCGCGCCGCTCGCCGAGGCGCCCGAACGCCCGCGCATCGAGCTCGTCGCGACGCTCGGCCAGGGCGACAGCTTCACCGCTGTGCTGCAACGTGCCGGCATATCGAAGGTCGATGCCGGCACCGCGGCGCAACTCATTTCCGGCGCGGTCGCGCTCGGCACGATCAAGCCCGGCACGCGGCTCGACGTGACGCTCGGCCGGCGCCCCGACAAGACCGTCGCGCGTCCGCTCGAGGCGCTCAACTTCCGCGCCAGCTTCGGCCTCGCGCTGTCGCTCAGCCGCGCCGGCAACGCGCTGACGCTGGCGCGCCACGAGATCGCGATCGACAATACACCGCTGCGCCTCGAAGGGCTGGTCGGGCGCAGCTTCTACGCCTCGGCCCGCGCCTCCGGCGCCCCGGCCAAGACGGTCGAGACGGCGATCAAGACGCTCGCCGCCCACATCAACATCGGCCGCGACATCACCCCGGCCGACACCTTCACGCTGACCATGAAGCAGGCGCGCGCCGCGACCGGCGAGGTGCAGCTCGGCGATCTCGAATTCGTCGCCATCAACCATGGCGCGCGCAAGACCCAGCTGGTCAAATGGGACGACGGCCAATGGTATGAGGCGTCGGGCCAGACCGAGCGCAAGGGCATGATGGGCATGCCGGTCGCCGGGCACGTCACCTCCAATTTCGGCATGCGTATGCATCCGCTGCTCGGCTTCATGCGGATGCACAAGGGCATCGATATCGGCGCGCCCTGGGGCACGCCGATCCGCGCCGCGATGGACGGCGTGGTGCAGTTCGCCGGGCGCAGCTCGGGCTATGGCAATTTCGTCAAGCTCGCGTCGGGCGGCTGTATCGCCACCGGCTATGGCCATATGAGCCGCATCGCGGTGCGCGGCGGCCAGCATGTCAGCCAGGGCGAGGTGATCGGCTATGTCGGCTCGACCGGCATGTCGACCGGCCCGCACCTGCACTGGGAAGTGTGGAAGTGCGGCGTGTCGGTCAACCCGCGCAGCATGTCCTTCTCCAGCGTCAGCCAGCTGTCGGGCGAGGCGCTGCGCCAGTTCAAGGCCAAGGTCGCCTGGCTGCTCTCGATCAAGCCCGGGGCGCACTGATTTTTTGACGCGCTCACGCGCGTGCGCCGCACCAGCCCGCTCCCCCACCCGGCCTCCCACTCAGTGTATCCTTGATGGGAGGCCGGGTGGGGGAGCGGGCTGGTGCGGCGCTTCGGCGTCAGCCGAAGTCTGACAAAGAAGGCGCTTACCGCCCCTGCGAACGCCAGCGGCGTACGGTGCGGCTGATGATCTCGTCTTCCTGACCGACTTCACGCCACAGTTCGGAGAAGAGCGGATCTTCCGACGCCGGGCGCTTGTTCTCGTCGAGCGCGTCGAACGCGACGCGGATCGGGATCGCCACGCCTTCGCCGCAGATGATGCATTCGCGGTTGCGCAGCGCCGGGATCGAATCGAGGAAACCGCGCGCGCCTTCGGGCATCGCGGCGCGGACGAACGCCTGGTCGCGATCGTTGTTGAGGCGCATCGAGATGATCGTGCCGCATTGCGACAGCACGCCCTCGGCAAGATCCGACGGGCGCTGCGTGATCAGCCCCAGCGACACGCCATATTTGCGACCTTCCTTGGCGATGCGGCTGAGGATGCGGCCGACCGAGGAGGAATCGGAATTCTTCTCGTTCGGAATGTAGCGATGCGCCTCTTCGCAGACGAGCAGGATCGGGCGCTGCGGCTCGTTGCGCGACCAGATCGCGAAGTCGAACACCATCCGCGCCAGCACCGCCACCACCACCGAGGTGATCTCTGACGGCACGCCCGATACGTCGATGATCGAGATCGGCTTGCCGTCGCCGGGCAGGCGGAAGACCTGGCTGATGAAGCTCGACATGGTGTCGGCGACCAGCATGCCGGAGAACATGAAGCCGTAGCGCGGATCGGCCTTGATCTCGTCGATCTTGGTCTTCAGCCGGAGATAGGGCGCGGTGTCGCCGGCGCGGTCCATCTTGCCCATTTCGAGCTGGATCAGGTTGGTCAGGTCGCTGAGCAGATAGGGGATCGGCGCGTCGACCGTCAGCTTGCTGATCTCCTGGCCGAGCCGACCCTTGCCGCGCGCCATCAACAGGCATTTGGCGAGGATGTCGGCATCGATCTGCCGCTCGGAGCCCGAGGTGGTGACGAACACCTCGCAATGCTCCTCGAAGTTCATCAGCCAATAGGGCATCTGCAGGTTCGACACGTCGTAGATCGCGCCATTGGTCTTGAACGCGGCCGAATATTCGCCGTGCGGATCGACCATCACGATATGGCCCTGCGGCGCCAGCTCGCAGATCTTGTGCAGGATCAGCGCGGCACTGGTCGACTTGCCGGTACCGGTCGAGCCGAGCAGCGCGAAATGCTTGCCGAGCATCGCGTCGATATAGAGCGCGGCGCGGATGTCGCGGGTCGGGAAGACGGTGCCGATCTCGATCGTCGCGCGGTCGTCGGCGGCATAGATCTGCTTGAGGTCGGCGGTGCTGACCGGAAATACCATCGCGCCCGGCGTGGGATAACGCGTGACGCCGCGGCGGAAATGATAGAGCTTGCCGGTCAGCTTCTCCTCATCGCCCTCGCCGAGGAAATCGAGCATCGCGGCGACCTTGCCCGGCACGTCATGTGCGAGCTTCAGCGAGCGGATATTGGCGATCAGCCAGGTCGCGCCGACGCGCATCTTGATCTGGCTGCCGACCGAGCCGGCACTCGCCATGATCGGGTCGCTATGCCCGGCATAGGATTCGAGCGCGGCGAGATCGAGCAGCACCTGGCTCGACGAGCCGGCGATCTCGAACACCGTGCCGATCGCCGTCGCCACCGCCGGCGCGGCGAGCGGAGTAGCCTTTTCGAACATATGGCTACCCAACATCTCGGTCATGCGGCTTCCCCCGGCTGATTACCGAACAGCTATGCCGCGCGAGAGGTAAACATAGCGTGTGTGCGTCGGGGGACGGCTTATCCGCGATGGATGGCGCGGCGAAGGGATTGCGGCGACTGCCCGAACGCCCGCAGAAAGGCACGCCGCATCCGTTCCGGATCGCGGAATCCGACCGCGTCCGCCACGCGTTCGACAGAGGCCCGGGAAGTCTCGAGCCGCGACCGTGCGGCTTCGAGCCGCATTCGCTCGATCGCCTTGGCTGGCGTCATCCCGGTGTCAGCCTTGAAGACGCGCGCGAAGTTTCGCGGACTCATCGCTGCCTCTCGCGCGAGGATTTCGACGGTCAGCCGGTCGGACAAATGGTCGCGCATCCACTGGAACAGCCCGGAAAATTGTCCGTCGAACTGGCCCGCCTCGAGCATCGAGGAAAACTGCAACTGGCCGCCCGAACGTCGATGGTGCACGACCAGCTGCCGGGCGACGCGCCGCGACGTCTCCGACCCCAGATCGTCCTCGATCAGCGCCAGGGCAAGATCGATACCGGCGCTGATCCCCGCGGACGTCCAGACCGCCCCGTCGCGCACGACGATCTCGTCCGGCAACATCGTGACGCGCGGATAGCGGCGGCTGAAATGGTGCGCCGCGCTCCAATGGGTGGTCGCGCGCAACCCGTTCAACAGCCCCGCTTCGGCCGCGACAAAGGCCCCCGTGCAGACAGTGGCGATCCGACGGGCCGCTGGTGCCTCCGCCCCCAGCCAGGCCAGCAAGGCCGCCATGACGGCGGGATCGTGCAGGCCCGCGCCGCCCGGCACGACGATGGTATCGAAGGAACCCGCATCCTGCGCCCCGGCAGACACCGAGACGCCGGCGCTGCTCGTCACCGGGCCGGCCTTCGGCGTCACGCACAGGAGGGAATAGGCCCTTGGTGAGAAGCGCTTGGCAATCTCGAAAGCCGACAACGGCCCGGCCACGTCCAGCAGTTGAAAGCCGTCGAACAGCAGGAACGCCACGCGGCGGGTCATGGCAGGAAATGAGGGAATAATGTCATTTCGCAATGACGCTAGGCTTGGCAAGATGCGCTCGTCAAATCGGCAAGCCTTTGCTGGCGGCGAGATGCCTGATCGCTCGTTCGGTGACGTCGCGGTCGGGCATGACCTGAGGAGAGATTGACGATGGCGGTGACCGCGGATTCGAACAATGGCGGCGACGCGCGCTTGACGCCGCGCCGCATCGTCACGGGGACCGACGCCCAGGGGAAGTCACGCATCGCGTCCGACAACCGCTCACTGGAGTCGCTCGACGTCTGGGGCCCAGGGAGCGCGACCTTCTACAATGTGTGGCGGACCGATCCCGCGGCCCATGTCCCGCACATCATGGGCGACACCGACCCGGCAGCCGGCTTCACGGACATGACCCAGATCTTCCCCGAATGCGGCGGGTCGCACATGACCATATCGGTATGGCCGGCCAACTATCCGCCCGAAGAGACGATGCCGGCCTGGATGCACAGCACCGACAGTGTGGAATATATCCTCATCGTCTCGGGCGAGATGACCTGCTTTTTCGACAGCGGGGAAAAGGTGACGCTGGCGGCGGGCGACTGCCTCATCCAGAATGGGACGGCGCATGCGTGGCGCAATGAGAGCGCGGGGGATTGCGTCATGACGGCCATTTCGATCGGCGCGAAACGCGCATGACCGGACCCAAGGGCCGAAAAGGTACCGGTTCTTCGCGGAAAACGCTGCGCCGACAAATAGCCAGAGCAACCGGCACGCGTCAGATATTCGTCGCCCGCCCTAAACCCGCCGCGCGATCCAGCCCGCGCCCCAGCCGAACAGCACCGACAGGAACACCGTGAACAGCCCATAGGGAATCGCCCGCTTCTCGGCCGAGCGCGCGACGAAGCGTTCGAAACCCGACTTACGGATATCGATGTCGCGCGTCGCCGCCGCCAGCACGCGCCCGTCGCGGATCAGGAAGGTCTCGGCGGTAAAGCGCCCGACCGGCACGCGCGCCGGGATGGTGATGCGCGCGCGGTACAGCACGCCATCGGTGATCTCGACCGCGCGCGGCGCCTCGACATACAGGCCCGAGCGCCGTTTGAGATCGACCAGCCCGCGCGCGAAGCGGTCCTGCACGGCCTGCGGCGCGCTGCTGCCCGGCGACAGCTGCAGTGAATCGAGCCCGAGCTCGTAGATCGCCCGGGTGCGCTGGTCGATCACCTGGCTGACCGGCCGCGACGAGGCGATGGCGTAGAAGCTCGGCACCGAACTGTAGCGCAGCCGTGAGGCGTTGACCCAGATGCCGGCGACCTTGGCCTTTTCGCGCAGCAGGATCGACTGGACCGGCCCCTTGATCACCACCACCACATCGGCCGGCTTGTCGTCGTCGGGCAGGCGCCCGCCGGGGTAGAGGATCGCGCCGAACAGCAGCAGGTCGGCGCCGGTGAAGCTGTAGGCGATCTCGATATCGCGTTGCGACACGTCGGGTACCAGGATCGGCTTCGACGCCGGGCGCGTCTGGCCCATCAGCAAGGGCGCGAGCAACAGTGCGAGAAACCCCTTCCTCACGACAGCTCCACCGAGAAAATCTCGTCGGGCCGCCAGGTCAGGCCGAGCAGGATGCGGAAACCGACCAGCAGCACGATGATCGCCAGCGCCATGCGCAGATATTCCGGCTTCACCTTGCTGGCGAAGCGCGCGCCGACCTGCGCGCCGGCGACCGAGCCGAGCAGCAGCAGCGCCGCCAGCACGATGTCGACCGCCTTGGTCGTGGTGGCATGGACCATGGTCGCGGTGGCGGTGACGAACAAGGTCTGGAACAGCGAGGTGCCGACCACCACCTGCGTGCCCATGCCGAGCAGATAAAGCATCGCCGGTATCAGGATGAAGCCCCCGCCGACGCCGAGCAGGATGGTCAGGATGCCGACCCCGAAACCGAGCAGCAGCGGCGCGAGCGGCGAGATGTACAGGCCCGAGGCATAGAAGCGCGTGCGCAGCGGGAGGGCGGCGACCAGCGGATGATGCCGCCGCTTGCGCGGGCGCGGCGCGACGGCGCCATGCGTCACGCGGATCGCGACCCATGCCTCGCGCGCCATCATGCTGCCGATCGAGCCGAGCAGCAGGACATAGACCACCGCGATCACGGTATCGATCTGCCCGCTCGCCTGGAGCAGCCGGAAGATCCACCCGCCGGCGATCGAGCCGAGCATCCCCCCGGCGACCAGCACCCCGCCCATCTTGAAGTCGACCCCGCCGCGGCGCAGATGCGCGAACACACCCGACACGCTCGCCCCCGTCACCTGGCTCGCCGAAGAGGCGGCGGCGACGGTCGGCGGAATGCCGTAGATGATCAGCAGCGGCGTGGTCAGAAAGCCGCCGCCGATCCCGAACATGCCCGACAACAGGCCCACGCCGCCACCGAGCAGCACGATCACGATCGCGTTCACCGAGAGATTGGCGATGGGCAGATAGACGTCCATGTCTTCCCGCCGTATCCTGTTCTGGGCTCGCGCGCAAAATTTCGGTTCGTCGCACATATGGCTCGGTTCGTCGCTGGACACAGGGTTAATCCCGGTCTAGCCTCGCCGCGCTCGATCCGGGGGAGTTCGTGATGAAGCTCGCAATCCGTCTCGCATTGCTCGGCCTTGCCATCGCGCCCGTCGTCGCCCTGGCCGACAATAGCCCGACCGTCGTGATGGCCACGCCCGGCATCGGCGACGGCGCGATCGAACGCTTCACCATGCGTTTCAGCCAGCCGATGGTGCCGCTCGGCGATCCGCGCGCCGCCGCCCCCTTCGCGGTGGAATGCGCGGTCGGCGGCGAGGGCCGCTGGGTCGATCCGCAAACCTATGTCTATGATTTCAAGAATGGCCTGCCCGGCGGCACGCAGTGCGGCTTCAAGCTGCGCGACGGGCTGAAGAGCGTCGCCGGTTATGCCTATTCGGGCCAGCAGGAGTTCAAGGTCGATGCCGGCGGCCCGGTCGCGCGCGCGGTGCTCGCCGGCAACAGCAGCGATGACGGCATCGAGGAGGACCAGGTGTTCCTCGTCGCCGCCAATCTGCCGGCCGACCCGACCTCGGTCGCCAATAACGCCTATTGCTCGGTCGAGGGCGTCGGCGAGAAGATCCCGGTCGAGGTGCTGAAGGCCGATACCGCCGGCGAGTTGCTCGTCCAGCTCCATCCCGACGACAATTGGAACGTGCGCAACTTCCTCGAAGAATCCGGCCTGCCGACCACCGTGCCGGACAAGGCCGAGGACCGGCAAAAGGCCTATGCCGCGATCACCGCGCTGCGCTGCCGTCGCGCGCTGCCGGCCGGGCGCGACGTCGCGCTGATGTGGGGCAAGGGCATATCCGGCGCGGGCGGCAAGACCGCCGGCGCCAACCAGCGCTTCGATTACACCGTGCGCAAACCCTTCACCGCGCGCTTCGAATGCTCGCGGGTCAACGCCCAGGCCGGTTGCTCGCCGGTCGAAAAGGCCTGGGTGCGCTTCTCCGCGCCGGTCCCGGCCGAGCAGGCACGCGCCATCACCATCCAGCTGCCCGACGGCCGGATCATCAAGCCCAGCCTGTTCGACGGCGACAGCGACGGCGAGCATGGCGACGCCAGGAGCAAGGCGGTGCTGTCCTCGGTCGGCTTCAGCGCACCGCTGCCCGAGGCGACCACGGCCAGGCTGCTGCTGCCGGCCGGCGTCAAGGACGAGAGCGGCCGGATCCTCTCCAACGCGTCGCGTTTCCCGCTCGAGGTCCGCTTCGACCAGGCCCCGCCGCTGATCAAGTTCGCCGCCTCGTTCGGCATCCTCGAGGCGAGCGAGGGCGGCGTGCTGCCGGTCACCGTGCGCAATGTCGAGCCGGCGCTGCAGGGCATCCGCCGCGACCTCGCCGGGCAATCCTTGCGGGTCGGCGACAGCGACGCGCAGATCGCCGAATGGCTGCACACCGTCGGCCATGCCGATGACGCCGACAGCCACGAGGAAAGCCGTGGCAAGGAAAAGGTCACGATCAACGACACCGGCAGCCGCCCGATCCTCGCCGCCAATCAGGGCGCCGCGCTCAGGGTCGGCCTGCCCGGCAAGGGCAAGGATTTCGAGGTCGTCGGCATGCCGCTCGGCAAGCCCGGCTTCTACGTCGTCGAGTTCGCCAGCCCCGTGCTCGGCCAGGCGCTGCTCGGCCGCAAGGCACCGCGCTACGTCGCCTCGGCGGCGCTCGTCACCAACATGGCGGTGCATTTCAAATGGGGCCGCGAGAAGAGCCTCGCCTGGGTCACCCAGCTCGACAATGCCAGGCCGGTCGCGGGTGCTGCGATCCGCATCTCCGACAGCTGCACCGGCGAGCTGCTCGCCACCGGCACGACCGACAAATCGGGCGGGCTGATCGTCCCGCCCGGCCTGCCCGCGCCGGAAACCTATGCCAGTTGCGACAGCGGCAGTAGCGCGCATGCGCTGATGATCTCGGCGCGCGCCAATGGCGATATGAGCTTCACCCTGACCGACTGGGGCGAAGGCATCCGTCCCTATGATTTCGACCTGCCCTACGGTTACGAAGCCCGCGACGACATCCTCCACACCGTGTTCGATCGCGCCCTCGTCCGCCAGGGCGAGACGATCCATATGAAGCACATATTGCGCCGCCCGCTCGGCGAGGGCTTCGGCATGGCGCCGGCGCTGTCGGGCACCTTGCGCCTGTCGCATCGCGGCTCCGACACGCAGTTCGAGCTGCCGCTGGCGATCGATGCCAACGGCACCGGCGAAAGCACATGGACCGCGCCGCAAAGCGCGCCGATGGGCGATTACGACCTGCAGGTGATCGTCGGCGACCGCACGATCTACACCTCGCAATCCTTCAAGGTCGACGAATACAAATTGCCGACCATGCGCGCGACGGTGACCGGGCCGAAGGAAGCCGCGGTCCGCCCGACCAGCATGCCGCTCGACCTGTTCGTCGGTTACCTTTCGGGCGGCGGGGCGTCGAACCTCGCGGTCGACCTGCGCGTCGGCTGGTTCGCCCGCTCCGCCGCGCCGGCCGGCTATGAGAATTACACCTTTGGCGGCAACAGAATCGAGGAGGGCACCAAGCCGCTCAACGGCGACGGCGAGGAAGTGACCACGCCGCTGCCGCCGACCCAGACGCTGCCCGCGACGATGGACGGCAACGGCACCGCGCACAGCAGCATCGACGTGCCGCAGACGCTCGACGGCGCCACCGACATGAATGTCGAGATGGATTATCAGGATGCCAATGGCGAGACGCTGACCGCGACGCGCACCATCCCGATCTTCCCCTCGGCGGTGCAGCTCGGCGTCAAGACCGATGGCTGGCTGATGAAGCAGGACGATCTGCGCCTGCGCCTCGTCGCGCTCGACACCGCGGGCAAGCCGCTCGCCAACCAGAAGATCTCGGTCGCGCTGTACAGCCGCCAGATCCTCACCGCGCGGCGCCGGCTGATCGGCGGCTTCTACGCGTACGACAACCAGATGAAGACGACGAAGCTGTCGACGACGTGCAGCGCGACGACCGATGCGCAGGGGCTTGCGCAATGCGCGCTCGACCCCGGCGTGTCGGGCGAGGTCTATGCCGTGGCGACGACGCAGGACGCGAACGGCAATCTCGCGCGCGCCACCACCTCGGTGTGGCTGGCCGGCGACGACGACTGGTGGTTCGGCGGCGACAATGGCGACCGTATGGATGTCGTGCCCGAGAAGCTGACCTATGCCGCCGGCGAGAATGCCCGCTTCCAGGTGCGCATGCCGTTCCGCGAGGCGACTGCGCTCGTCACGGTCGAGCGCGAGGGCGTCCTGTCGAGCTTCACCACCCATCTGTCGGGCAAGGATCCGGTGGTCGAGGTGGCAATGCCGGGCAGTTACGCGCCCGACGTGTTCGTCTCGGTGATGGTGGTACGCGGCCGCACCGAGGGCGGCATGTGGAGCTGGCTGCACGGCATCGCCCAGTCGATCGGCCTCGCCAGCGGCCCGCCCGAGGGGCAGGAACCGACCGCCATGGTCGATCTCGCCAAGCCGAGCTACCGCATCGGCATCGCCAAGGTGAAGGTCGGCTGGGAAGCGCATCAGCTCAAGGTCGCGGTCAAGGCCGATCGCGAGCGCTACGCCGTGCGCGACGTCGCCCAGGTCGACGTCTCGGTCCGCACCCCTGACGGCAAGCCGGCGGCATCCGCCGACCTCGCCTTCGCCGCGGTCGACCAGGCGCTGCTCCAGCTCGCGCCCAATGAAAGCTGGGACGTGCTGACCGCGATGATGGGCGAGCGCCCGATCTCGGTGCTCACCTCGACCGCGCAGACCCAGGTGGTGGGCAAGCGCCATTATGGCAAGAAGGCGGTCGAGGCCGGTGGCGGCGGCGGCGGTGACGCCTCGGGGCTCAACCGCGAGAATTTCCAGCCGGTGCTGCTGTGGCAGGGCCATGTCGCGCTCGACGCCAACGGCCATGCCCGCATCGCCGTGCCGATGAGCGACGCTTTGTCGTCGTTCAAGCTGGTCGCCATCGCCACCGACGGCGCGCAGCTGTTCGGTACCGGCATGGCCGATGTGCGTACCGCGCAGGATTTGTCCATCTATGCCGGCATCCCGCAGGTCGTGCGCAGCGGCGACTATTATGCCGCGACCTTCACGCTCAGGAACGGCTCGGCCAAACCGATGACGGTCACCGCCAGCGTCGACCTGACCCCGAAGATCGCCACCGGCAATCCGCTGACCGTGACGATTCCGGCCGGCGGCGCGGTGCCGATCGCCTGGAACCTCACCGCGCCCGAATCCGCCAGCGCGGTATCGTGGCACGTCTCGGCCAGATCGCAGGACGGCAAGGCGACCGACCAGGTCACCGTCGCGCAGAGCATCCAGCCGGTCTGGCCCGTCGAGGTTTGGGCGGGGACGCTCGCCCGGGTCGGCTCCGGCACCGCGATCACCATCGCCCCGCCGGCCGGCGCGATCGCCGGGCGCGGCGTGGTCGATATCCGGCTCGACGACAATCTCGCCCCGCCGCTCGCCGGGGTGCGCGCCTTCATGGCGGCCTATCCCTATGACTGTTTCGAGCAGCGGCTGAGCCGCATCGTCGCGCTCGGCGACGGCCCGGGCTGGGCGCGCCTCGCCGGCGATATCCCGACCTATCAGGCATCGGACGGGCTGCTGCGTTACTGGCCGTCGGAAAGCCTCAAGGGGTCGGAAATCCTCACCGCCTATGTGCTGTCGCTGACCGCCGATGCCGGCCTGCCGATCCCCGACGCCCCCCGGGCGAAGATGATCCAGGGCATGAAGGACGTGCTCGACGGCCGCCTGCGGCATGACGAATATGGCGATGTCCGCCTGACCCGCGTCGTCGCGCTCGCCGCGCTGGCGCGCAACGATGCCGCCACCCCGGCGATGCTCGGCCAGATCGGCATGACCCCGTCCGAAATGCCGACCGACACGCTGGCCGACTATCTCATCGCGCTCGACCATATTCCGGGGCTGGCCAACGCCAATGCGCTGAAGGTCGCGGCCGAAAATGTGCTGCGTAGCCGGCTGGTCTATGAGGGCACGCGGCTCGACCTGTCGGACGCGTCCAACTCGGCCTGGTGGATGATGGTGTCGAGCGACGAATCGGCGATCAAGGCGCTGATCGCCACGCTCGGTCGCCCCGGCTGGCAGGACGATGCCGGCAAGATGATGGTCGGCGTGGCGCTGCGCCAGTCGCATGGCCGGTGGGACACCACCACCGCCAATGCCTGGGGCACGATCGCGGCGAAGAAGTTCGCCGGCCTCTATCCGGCGACCGCGGTGATCGGCACCACCTCGCTCGGCCTTGGCGCGGCCAATGCCAGCCGCAGCTGGCCGCTCGCCGCCGACCAGCGCCTGGTCAGCTTCCCGCTGCCCGCGACGCAGACCCCGCTGCGCCTGTCGCAAGCCGGCGGCGCCGGGCCTTGGGCGAACGTCTCGGTTTCGGCCGCGGTGCCGATCACCCAGCCGCTCAACGCCGGCTACAAGATGACCCGCGCGGTCCAGATCCTGCAGGCGCGGACCAAGGGTGTGCTGACCCGCGGCGACGTGATCCGGGTGATCATCACGATCGAGGCAGCGGCCGACCGCAACTGGGTGGTGATCAACGACCCGATCCCGGCCGGTTCGACCATAGTCGGCGATCTCGGCGGCCAGTCGAAGATGCTCGGCGACCAGGGCAGTCTCGGCGACGGTACCGACACCATCGTCAAGGACAGCGACGGCAAGCTGTGGGAGATTCAGGCGGGCGCCCAGCCGGCCTATGTCGAGCGGCGCAACGACTCATGGCGCGCCTATTTCTCCTGGGTGCCACGCGGCAAGCTCGCTATTTCCTATGTGCTGCGGCTTAACACCCCGGGCCGCTTCAACCTGCCGGCGAGCCGGGTCGAGGCGATGTACTCGCCCGCGATCCGCGCGCAATGGCCCAATGCGGCGGTGACGGTGGCGGCGCGGTGACATGAGAGGGTTTACCTTCTCCCGAAGTCCAGCTTCGGTCACCCAAGACCAAGATGCCGTGACAAGAACTTATTAGCCCCTCCCCTTCAGGGGAGGGGTTGGGGTGGGGCAGTGCCGAGAGCTCATCGCTGGTGGATAGGCCCCACCCCCAGCCCCTCCCCTGAAGGGGAGGGGAGACGATTCACGATCAGCCACCATGGTATCGGGCCGTCGATCCCGACGTTCTGGCGCTCCTACCCCCACGCGCTGATTCAACGCTTCGCGCTATCGTTTTAATTGGGTTCCTGCCCGCGCCTGTCGCGCGGATCTCAGCAGGAGTGACCCATGATCATTGTCCCCATTGAAGAGAACAAGACCGGTCTGGCGACGGCGACCGATGCGAAGTTTCGTGCGCCGGACTATTCGGGCAGCGGCCTGGAAGCGCTGGGGGCGGGACTCGCCCAGCTGGGCGAGGGTGGCCGGCAACTAGCCGGCGGGATCGAGGAGCGACGCCGCCGCGCGGCTGAGGCGATTGCCGCGGCGATGCTCGATGACCGGCACCAGGGCAATATCGACGATGCCGCGGTGAAGCAGGCCTATATCGATTACAGCGACCGGGCGCATGAGGCGCTGCACGGCGACGATTTGAACGAGCGCGATAGGCGCAACATTGAGGCGACGCTCAGTCCGGCGCTGTTTGGCGCCCAGACAGTCTCGGACCTCAACACGGCCAGTGCCACCGATCCCGCAGGCGACGCGCCTGTCGGCGAAGATGCGACGTCGCTGCCCGCGCCCTTGCAACGCCTTGTCGTGGGCGATTCACCCGCGACAATGACGCAGGGCGAGGCGGGCCGGCCGGGTCTCAAACCCGCCCCATTCACATTGGGCGATGTGGGCTCTCAATCCGCCGGTCACATCATCGAAGCATCTTTCACGCCTTCCTTGCCAATAACCTTCGACGATCATGGCAAACCCGTTGTCGGCAATGACGGAAAATCATTCGGGCAATCGGCATGGGAGGCCTTCACGGGAACACCAAAGCCTCCGGCGTCGCCACCACAAAGTAAACCCCCGACCCGTAAGGAAATCATCAGCAGCGGCGGAACCGCCGGCAAGATCACCATTCGGAGCAATCCTGGGGCCAACGGTCAGCACCCTTTCAACGAGGATGCGACAGCGTCGAGGGCGGGCGAACTCGAGCCCTATATCCTCAAAGCTTCGAAAAAATATCATGTTGATGCGAATCTCATCAGGGCAATCATCTACATGGAAACGACGCACGGGTGGTATGACGCCCCGCTCAGGCCATTCGACCTGGACAAGAGCATCCTGCCGATGAACATCAATACCAACTACTGGGGTACTATATGGGGGACGCGTGCAGAGCTGCGTGATCCGGCACGCAACATAGACGGCGGGACGCGGATGTTGAAGGCAATCCTGACGGCAATGCCGCACGCGACCGTGGCCAAGGTGGCGACCATCTATAACGACAGCAATGCTTCCATGGTGAACGACTACGGCGCTCGGGTCGACCGCATCTATCGGCAAAGACCATGGTTGGTGCCGCTATCTCCGGCGGATCCCAGCTACGTTATCGGGACGCGCAGCACCTTGCCTTGAGCACGATCGAGCGCACCTTGAATAGGACGACGCTGCACAGATTCTTCAAGGATTATTCATCCCGTCGCCATTTGGTTTCGCTAGAGTGATGCACCAGACGAATGCAATTGAAGAGAAGGCGCGACATGAGGCGACCATCCCGCCAGATGATCTTATGGGCCGCCGCCTCGTCGATCCTCCTGTCCTTTGGCTGGTGCGCACTTTCGGCTTTTGCGATGGCTGCGGACAATCATGCCGATGAACTGCCGGTTATCCTAATCGAGTTTCCAGCGTTGTCGGCTGTGATTTTCCTGGCGATCCTTGGCATTGCGATGGTCGTTGGACATCTATCGCCGCCAAAGGGCGAGCCGTCGAATGACGATACGGTGACGTGACCTCCAAAATTTCATTCAGCCAAAACCAGAGCCCGTGCGTTGTTGAGCTTCTCCCCGAGCTTGGACCACCGGACTGGGCGTCATCCAGTTCCCGCAACTATATTCTCGGCCATGCACCACCCGCCAAAACCATTTTGCGGCCCCGATGATACGGGAACATATCACGAACGCAAGCGAGTTCACTCGGCAGTTGTAGTGGGAAATAATTGGTGCTTAGCAATTGCCATGGTATTCATAGACGCCTGATTTAAACGATTTGGGCTACAGCAAGAAGAGTTCCGGGAAGAGTTCCGGGGACAAAGAGTTCCGGGGACACAATACTAATTAAGCATCGTGCGAGTCCGGGCGTGCGGAGAGTTCCGGGGACAGGTACAGCCGCTGCGAAGCAGGGGGACACGGGTCCGGCCAACATCCGGCTTCCAAAGAGCTTCCCTTCCTGACTCCCCGTGATAGCCTGACCTTATGCGGCAGAGATGGTTTACGGCTTTGGCGGGTGTGGGTCGAACGATCCGAACATGGCTCGAAACCCGTTTCTGGAAACTCGCCGCGATCGACCCCGCCCGCTGGTGGGCCGCGCTCAAATCACGCGAGGGCAAGGCCTTTGCCGGTATCGCCCTTGCCGCGCTGTCGTTCGGCATCGCCGACTATATCACCATGCCACCGCCCTTGCCGTCATACCGCCAGGTCGTCGCCGACTGGCATCCGTCCGAGGCATGGCTCTACGACCGGCATGGCCGGCTGCTCGATTCCGCCCGCGTGAACTTCGCCGCGCGCCGGCTCGGCTGGACGCCGCTCGACAAGGTTTCGCAGATCACCCGCGACACCCTCATCGCCGCCGAGGACCAGCGCTTCTACAGCCATGGCGGGGTCGACTGGCTGGCGCTGGCCGGCGCCGCGCGCGACCGCGCCGAAGGCGGGCGCTCGCGCGGCGCGAGCACGCTCAGCATGCAGGTCGCCGGCTTCCTCGTTCCCGGCCTCGCCACGCCGGGCGCGCGCGGCTGGCTCGACAAGCTGCGCCAGATGCGCGCCGCCTGGGCGCTCGAACGCGGCTGGGACAAGGACGAGATCCTCGAGGCCTATCTCAACCTCGCCGGCTATCGCGGCGAGGCGCAGGGCATCGGCGCCGCCGCGCTCGGCCTGTTCGGCAAGACCCCCGACGCGCTCGCTTATGACGACGCGCTGCTGCTCGCCGCCTTGCTGCCCGAGCCGCAGGCCAGCGCCGCCGCCGTCGCGCACCGCGCCTGCGCCCGCGCCCCGGCCGGCGACTGCGCGCGCCTCACCGGCGCGGCCGCCTCGATGCTCGGCCCGGCGCGCAGCCTGCAGCTCGATCCCGGTCTCGCCCCGCATCTCTCCGATCGGTTGCTGACCAAAGCGGGCCTGCGCATCACCACCACGCTGGATTACGACATCCAGAAATATGCCATCGTCGCGCTGCGCCGCCAGCTGCTCGGCCTTGGCGGCACCCGCGCGCGCGACGGCGCGGTGGTGGTGATCGACAATGCCAGCGGCGATGTGCTGGCCTATGTCGGCGGCATCGGCGGCAACTCGACCGCCCCTTCGGTCGACGGCGCCAATGCCTATCGCCAGGCTGGCTCGACGCTCAAGCCCTTTCTCTACGCCCAGGCGATCGAGAAGGGCTATCTCACCCCCGCCTCGATCCTCGACGATTCCCCCGTCCAGCTCGACACCGCCTCGGGCCTCTATGTCCCGCAGAATTACGATCGCGGCTTCAAGGGGCCGGTGTCGGCGCGTTCGGCGCTGGCCAGTTCTCTGAACGTGCCCGCCGTGCGCACGCTGCTGCTGGTCGGCGTCGATGCGTTCCGCGACCGGCTGTGGGATACGGGCTATCGCGGGCTGGTCGAGGATGGCGATTATTACGGCTTTTCGCTCGCGCTCGGCTCGGCCGAGGTGACGTTGCTCGAACAGGCCAATGCCTATCGCAGCCTCGCCAATGCCGGCCGCTGGGCGCCGCTCCGGATTACGACCAAGGACCCGCGCGAGGCGTCGCGCGCGATCACCACGCCGCAGGCCGCCTGGCTGGTCGACGATATGCTCGCCGATGCCAATGCCCGCGCCGTGACCTTCGGGCTCGATTCCGCGCTGCGCCTGCCCTTCTGGGCGGCGGTCAAGACCGGCACCTCCAAGGCGATGCGCGACAATTGGTGCATCGGCTTCAACGACCGCTTCACCGTCGCGGTATGGGTCGGCAATCTCGAGGGTGATCCGATGCGCGCCGTGTCGGGCACCAGCGGCGCGGCGCCGGTGTGGCGCGACCTGATGCTCGCGCTCGGCGCCGACCGCCGGCCGCAGCCGCCGGCGCGCCCGCCCGGCATCGAGGAGCGCGCCATCACCTTCGCCGACAATATCGAACAGCCGCGCCGCGAATATTTCCTCGCCGGCACCGCGATGAGCCGCATTACCTTCGCGCCTGCCGAATCGCGCCGCCCGCGCATCACCAACCCGGTATCGGGCAGCGTCTATGCCATCGATCCCGACATCCCGCCCGATCGCCAGCGGCTCGCCGTCACCGTCACCGGCGCCGCGGTCGCGCACCGGCTGATGCTCGACAGGCGCGACATCGGCGCCGCCGACACCACGCCGCAGATCCTCGCCGCACCGGGCCTGCACCGCCTGCGCCTGCTCGATATGGGCGGGCATGTGGTCGACCAGGTGCTTTTCACCGTGCGATGACCAATCCCTCCGTCACCCCGGACTTGTTCCGGGGTCCACCGCGCCGCGTAAGAAGAGGCGGGCGCGCTTGCCCGACGGTGGATGCCGGAACAAGGTCCGGCATAACGCGCAGATAGGATCGCGATTCAACCTTCGCTTAATCGCGCGCAGATCAGCGACACGCTCTTTCGCATCGTCGACAACCAGCGAAAAGCCCGGGCGGAGCTTCCTCCACCCGGGCCTCTCGTGACGATCTTTTTAGCGGTAGAAGCCGCGGATCACGTCGATGACGATGCCGCGCCGCGTGTCGACCAGGACCGCATCATTATAGTGACGCACCCAGGTCCGGCCCCAGCCGGCCGCCGGCAAATGGTAACGCCACGGATCGACGATGACATAGCGCGTGCCGTAATAGACCGGCGCGATGCGCAGCCCGGCGCGGAACGGCCTGTAGCGGAACGGCGCGTTCCAGCTGCCGCGCGCATAATAGCCCGGGTTGCGGTCGCGGTGCTGGCGCCAGTCGTCGCGGCCCCAGCGGCGATCGCGGTCGCGCCGGTCCTCGCGATATTCCTGCCGCGCATCGCGTACGTCGCGACGTTCCTCGCGCACATCGCCCCGCGTGCCGTGGCGGCGCGCATCCTGCAGCTCGCGCTGTTCCTGGCGGATATCGCGACGGTCGTGCCGCAGCTCGCCGTTGGACTGCGCTTGCGCCGCGACCGGCAGGACGGCAGCGGCGGCCATGAGTGCCATGAGAATCGGTTTACGCATGTTATTCTCTCCATTCCTGGCCAGTGCGACGCTTGCGCGCCATGACCATGAGGCGACAATGCCCCCGCCGCGCTGAACGCGCGGCGAACTGGATCGTCAGCAAAGAGAAAGGTGCCTGCGGCGGAACGCGCGGCGGTTACGGCGTGTCGCGCCCGCCATTGTCGCCGCCCTGACCGCCCATGCCGGCGGCGCCGACCGTGCCGATATTGCCGAACAGCTCGTCGAAGAAGCTGCGCTCCTTGCCCAGCGTCGGGGTCTTCTTGCCATAAGGGCTGATCGAGGCGATCTGCTCCACCCCGCCCTTGTAGATCCCGGTCACATTGCCCGCCGCGTCGAACGTGATGCGCAGCGTGATCTGATCCTTGGCGTGCGGCTTGTTATAGGCGAAGTTCCGCGAATCGCGGGAGATGTAATACCAGTCGCCCTGGTTGAACTGGCTGGTGAAGCTCGGCTTGCCGAGCACGGCCAGCACCGACTGGCGGTTGTCGACCCCGGGCTGGACCGAATTGACCAGGTCGGCATCGACGACATAGCCGGTATGGGTCTTGAGCGGCGCACAAGCACCGAGCGCGGCCAGCGCGATCAGGGCGGTCAGCCGGGCGGAATTGATACGCATTCTACTCTTCTCCACCGCGGGCGCGATCGTCGTTCAAGGCACATTGCATCATAAGCCTGTCCGCTCAATATGCGGATGAACGCGGCCAAACAAGGGCGCCGCCCCAACAGAGACGGATTAGCATGGGCTTCATCGCCAGATTGATGGGCCGGCGCGACGAGACCGCGCTGCCTTTGTACACCGCGATCGTCGCCCGCGCGCGCGAACCGCACTGGTATGAGGCGGGCGTGCCCGACACGGTCGACGGCCGCTTCGACATGATCGCGACGGTGCTCGCCTTCGTCCTGCTGCGGCTGGAGGACGATCCCGCGGCCGCCGAGGCCAGCGCGCGGCTGACCGAGCGCTTCGTCGACGACATGGACGGCCAGCTGCGCGAGATCGGCATCGGCGACATCGTCGTCGGCAAGCATATCGGCAAGATGATGGGCATGCTCGGCGGTCGGCTTGGCGCATACCGCACCGCGCTGGCCGAGGGCGGCCTGGGCGCGGCGCTGGTCCGCAATCTGTGGCGCGGCGAGACGCCCGAACCGGCGGTGCTGGCGCATGTCGAGGCCGCGCTGCTCGCCCTGCGCGACGCGCTCGCCGCGCAGCCGACCGGGCCGTTGCTCGAAGGCACGCTACCATGAGCGCGCCGGAATTCTCCCGCCTCGAACGCGCCGACACGATCGGCGAGGGCGAGCGCACCGTGCGCATCGCCGCCGACGAGGGCGAACGCGCCGCGCTGGCCAGGCGCTTCGACCTCAAGAGCGTCGAGACGCTCGACGCCGAGTTCCACTTGCGCCGCGACACCGCCGGCATCGTTGCGCGCGGCCATGTCCAGGGCATGGTGGTGCAGGCCTGCGTGGTGACCGACGACGCGATCCCGGTGACGATCGACGAATCCGTCGCGCTGCGCTTCGTCGTCGACGACGTCGCCGGCGACGGGGAGATCGAGCTCGACGAGGAGGCGCTCGACACCATGCTCTATGACGGCGCGGCGCTCGACCTGGGCGAGGCGGCGGCCGAGACCATGGCGCTTGCGCTCGACCCCTATCCGCGCGGCCCGAACGCCGCCGCGGCGCTCCGCGCCGCCGGGGTGATCAGCGAGGACGAGGCCAAGCCGCTCGGCGCCTTTGCCGGGCTCAAGGCGAAGCTCGAGGGGAATTAGTCCGCCTCCGGCCCCAGCGCGGGGTCGAGATCGCGCGGGCGGACGAACAGGTCGAAGGTCGCGCCATTGGCGGCGACATCCGCCCAGTGATCGACATCGAAGGTCAGCCGCGCGGTGCTGGCGGTGGGGAACTTCTCCTCGACCGCATCGCGCAAGCGGGCCTGGTCGTTGTCGGGGACGAGCATCAGCACGAGATCCTCGAGGCCCGGATTGTGGCCGACCATCAGCGCGCTGCCGACCGAATCGGGCAGCTCGCGCACCAGGTCGAGCAGCGTCACCGCCGAGGCGAGGTAGATGCGGCGGTCCCAGGCCGGGGCGAGATCGCCGCCATAGCCGCCGGCGACCTGCTCCAGCGTCTCGACCACGCGCACCGCCGGCGAGGCCAGCACCGTATCGAAGGCGAGGCCGAGCTCGCGCCAGGCGCGGCCGACACGGGCGGCGGCGCGCTTGCCCTTGGCGTTGAGCGCGCGGTCGAAGTCGCGCAGGCCGGGGTCGTCCCAGCCCGATTTGGCGTGGCGCAGCAGCGTCAGCGTCTTCATGCGGGCGGCGTCTCCGTCAGGCGTGCGGCCGCCTCATGCCCGAGGCGCGGCGCGGAGGGAAGACGTGCCACGCGCGCAATCGCCTCGTCGAGGGTGACGCGGGCGATGCCGACGCCCGGCGGAAAGGCGCTGAGCAGCCGCGAGGGCATGGCGGCGGAGAGCAGCACGAAGGTGCCGCGATCGTCGGCGCGGCGGATCAGCCGGCCGAACGCCTGGGCGAGCCGCGCGCGGACGATGCGGTCGTCATAGCGCGGACCGCCCCCGGCAAGCCGCCGCGCGGCGTGGAGCACGGTCGGCTTGGGCCAGGGCACGCCCTCCAGCACGACGAGACGCAGCGAGCCGCCCGGCACGTCGACCCCGTCGCGCAACGCATCGGTACCGAGCAGCGAGGCATGGGCATCGTCACGAAAGATGTCGACCAGGGTGCCGGTGTCGATCGGGTCGACATGCTGGGCGAGCAGCGGCAAGCCCTCGCGCGCCAGCCGGTCGGCGATGCGGGCATGGACGCCGCGCAGCCGGCGGATCGCGGTGAACAGGCCGAGCATCCCGCCGCCCGACGCCACCGCGAGCCGCGAATAGGCGTTGGCGAGGCTGGCCATGTCGCCGCGCTTTACGTCGGTGACGATCAGCACCTCGGCCTGTGTCGCATAGTCGAACGGGCTCTCCGCCGCGAAGTGCGAGGCCGGGCGCTGGAGATGCGGGGCGCCGACCCGCGCCTCGGCGACGTCCCAGCCCTCGCCGCCGCGCAGCGTGGCCGAGGTGACCAGCGCGCCATGCGCGGAGCGGAGCACGGTGTCGGCAAAGGGCTTGCCGGGGTCGAGCCAGTGGCGGTGCAGGCCGATGTCGTACTCACGGCCCTCGACCCGGTCGACGGCGAGCCAGTCGACGAAGTCGGGCGAGGCCGGCCCGCCGATCCGCGCGAGCAGCGACAGCCAGGCCGCGACCGTCTCGGCGCGCCAGCCGACCGAGGCGATCGCACCCTCGATCCGCGCGCGGGCCTGACCGTCCATCCAGTCGGGCGCCTCGGCCAGCACCGCCTCGAGCCGACGGCCCAGCGTAACCAGCGGGCGGACCAGCGCATCGAGCGCGTGCGCGGCGGGGCCGGCGGCCTCGATCAGCGCGGGGTCGGGTTCGGCCAGTTCGGTTTCGAGGCCATAGCCGGCATCGCCCTCGGCCTCGGCGCGGGCATAGACCAGCCCGCGTACCGCGCCGAGCAGCGCCTCGACCGGGCCAAAGGGCTGTCCCTCACCGACGCGCTGCAGCCAGCCATCGCCGGGCAGCGCCTGCGCGGCGGTGACCGCGTCCGCGATGGCGAGACCGCCGGCCTCGTCATAGCTCGCCACGTCGGACAGCCGCGCCGCCAGGCCGCGCCGCCGGCCGCGCCCGCCCGATTCGGGGCCGAGGATCCAGCGGCGCAGTTCGATCGTCTCCTGACCCGTCAGCGCGGTGGAGAACATCGCGTCGGCGGCGTCGAAGATGTGGTGGCCCTCGTCGAACACATAGCGCGTCGGGCGCGTCGCCAGTTCGCGGCCGCGCGCGGCGTTGACCATCACCAGCGCGTGGTTGGCGATGACGATGTCGGCCTCGGCCGAGGCGCGGGCGGCATGCTCGATGAAGCACTTCCGGTAATGCGGGCAGCCGGCATAGACGCACTCACCACGCCGGTCGGTCAGCGCGGTCGAGCCGTTGCGGCGGAACAAGGTGGGCAGCCAGCCCGGCAGGTCGCCGCCGATCATGTCGCCATCGGCGCTGTACGCCGCCCAGCGCGCGACGAGCTGGGCGAGGATCGCGGCGCGGCCGGCAAAGCCGCCCTGCAGCGCATCCTCGAGATTGAGCAGGCAGAGATAATTCTCGCGGCCCTTGCGCGTGACGACCTTGGCGCGGCGCTCGGCGGCGTCGGGGAACAGGCGCACCGTCTCCTGGGCGAGCTGGCGTTGCAGCGCCTTGGTGAAGGTCGACACCCAGACCGCGCCGCCGGCCTGCTCGGCCCAGAGCGAGGCGGGGGCGAGATAGCCGAGCGTCTTGCCGATGCCGGTGCCGGCCTCGGCCAGCACGAGATTGGGCGCGTCGCGCATCATGCGCGGGGCGAAGGCCTCGATCGCGGCCTCGGCATAGGCGCGCTGGCCGGGGCGCTGCTCGGCACCCGCGCCGACGAGGCGGGCGAGGCGCTCGGCGGTCTGTGCCGGATCGATCGCGATGGTGCGCGGCGCGGGGCGTGGGGCGGCCTCCGACCATTCGGTGAGCTTGGTGAACAGCCAACGCTCGGCTTGCGCTGGTTTGGCGATGCGGTCGATCAGCGGCATCGACCAGGGCCAGCGCAGGCGGAAGAGGGATTGCAGCGAGGTCCAGGCGCCCTCGCGCTCGGGCCAGTCGCCCTGCGGCACGTCGAGCAGCGCGGCGGTCGCGCGGAGCAGGAAGGGGGCGACCTCCTCGTCGCGGCTCGGCACGTCGAGCCCGGTGGCGCGGGCCAGGCCGCGCGGCGTCGGCACCATGAAGCGCGCCGGGAAGAGGAAGGCGAACAGCTCGAGCAGGTCGAGCCCCGACAGCTCGGCATGGCCGAGCCGCTGGCCGATCAGCGGCGCGCCGAGCATGATCATCGGCGTGTCGGCGGCCAGCCGGATCGCCTCGCCGCGGCCGACCGTGCGGCAGCTGCCATCGGGTTGCGCGATCCAGATGCCGCCATGGCTGGCGTGGAGCGCGGGGTAAGGTAGCGGCGGCATCGGGCTATCCTAGCGCAACGGGAACATCGGGGGAACGGGGTGCGGGGTGGTGCGGGCGAATTCCCTGCCGGCAGGGAATTGGCAGGGAATTTTCTTCTTTTTTCGGGGGTGGTGGCAGGGAATTTTCTGGCGGCGTTCCGCGTGGTGGGCGGGTGAAGAAGAAGAAAGGGATTTGTTCGCGCGGAGGCGCGGAGGCGCGGAGATCGCGCTCGTGGTGGTGGTGTGGCTGCGCCTTGAGGGTGCGCGTGCGGGCAAGTTCATCATGCGCTTCGCGCTGCCTTCCCTACACCGTTCGTTTCGAGCGAAGTCGAGAAACATTTGTCGGGGATTGGCTTCTCGACTTCGCTCGAAGCGAACGGAAGTTGGCGGATGATCGCTCGCTGTTTTCTTCACGGTTGCTCTCCCGCTGATGCGCAGAGATGCGCCGGTGTCGGGAGGATGATCGCAGATGTCAGGGCTGGGTTGAATCGCGACCTCGCCGATGGCGAAAGGTGCTCCCCTCCCTGGTTTAGGGAGGGGTTGGGGGTGGGTAGCTATCGAGGGGAGGTTGTGCGCGCCTCAGAGCCTACCCACCCCCTACCCCTCCCTTCCAGGGAGGGGCAAGAAGAGGCGCAAGGTTGCAAATCGTCCCGCCTTCGCGCAGTCGCTTGCGTCTTATGACCGACACCGCATTGCTCCGCGCCGCCGCACTCGATTCCAAGGCCTGGCCCTATGAGGAGGCGCGCAAGCTGCTCAAGCGGTATCCGGAGGGCAAGCCGGGCGGCGTGCCGGTGTTGTTCGAGACCGGATATGGCCCGTCGGGCCTGCCGCATATCGGCACCTTCAACGAGGTGCTGCGCACGACGATGGTGCGCAACGCCTTCCATGCACTGTCCGACACGCCGACCCGGCTGGTGGCGTTCAGCGACGATATGGACGGGCTGCGCAAGGTGCCCGACAATGTGCCCAATGGCGAGATGCTGGCCGAGCATATCGGCCGGCCGCTGACCCGCGTGCCCGACCCGTTCGGCAAGTTCGACAGCTTCGCCGCGCACAACAACGCCATGCTGCGCGATTTCCTCGATCGCTATGGCTTCGATTACGAGTTCATCTCGTCGACCGAATATTATGCCAGCGGCAAGTTCGACGAGACGCTGAAGAGCGTGCTGCGCCATTACCGCGCGATCATGGACGTGATGCTGCCGACGCTGCGCGCCGAGCGGCAGGCGACCTATTCGCCGGTTCTGCCGATCAGCCCCAGGACCGGGCTGGTGCTGCAGGTGCCGATCGAGGTTGTCGATGCCGATGCCGGCACGATCGCCTTCACCGATACGGATGGGGAGCGCATTACCCAGACCATTCTGGGCGGCCATGCCAAGCTGCAATGGAAGGTCGACTGGGCGATGCGCTGGGTCGCGCTGGGCGTGGATTACGAGATGGCCGGCAAGGACCTGATCGATTCGGTGATCCAGTCGGGCAAGATCACGCGCGTGCTCGGCGGCCGCCCGCCCGAGGGCTTCAATTACGAGATGTTCCTCGACGAGAATGGCGAGAAGATCTCCAAGACCAAGGGCAATGGCCTTTCGATCGAGGAGTGGCTGACCTACGGCCCCGACGAGAGCCTGGCTTATTATATCTATCGCGAGCCGAAAAAGGCCAAGTCGCTGCACCTCGGCCTGATCCCGCGCGCGGTCGACGATTACTGGAAGGCGGTCGCGGACTATGCCGTGCAGCCGATCGAGCAAAAGCTCGGTAATCCCGTCCACCATGTCCATGACGGTGCGGTGCCGCCGCATGCGCCGCCGGTGACGTTCGGGCTGTTGCTCAACCTGGTTAGCGTGCTCGGCGCGGACGTCACCGTCGAGCAGGTCCAGGCCTATCTGGCGCGCTATGTTCCGGACTCGACGGCGGAGTCGCACCCGACGCTCGTGCCGCTGATCCCGTTCGCCATCGCCTATGCGCGCGACTTCGTCGCCCCGACGCTGAAGCGCCGCGCGCCCGAGGGCGTGGAGGTGGCGGCGCTGGAGAGACTCGACGCCGAACTGGCCGCGCTACCGGCGGATGCGGACGCCGAGACGATCCAGAACATCGTCTATGAGATCGGCAAGAGCCAGTTCGGGGATCTTGGTGGCTTCGAGAACCTGCGCGACTGGTTCAAGGCGCTGTACGAGACGCTGCTCGGATCGAGCCAGGGGCCGCGCATGGGGAGCTTCATTGCGCTGTATGGCATCGGCAACAGCCGCAAGCTGATCGCTGAAGCGCTGGCTCGGGTCGACGCGACGGCGTGAGGGTGGCATGAAAAGCGGTCAGCGGTCGTCGCCCGCGAACGCCTCCGGCCAAAGGCGGGCACCGTGGATGCGAGGCGCGGAATCCCTTTCGTGATCCTGACCTGCGATGTGGCGGTCGCCGCCCGTGCGCTGAGCGCCGCGCCTTCACGTCGCATCGTGAAAGATGAGGCCGAGCGTATGGCGCTGGCCCCGGCGCACCGTGCTGACGCCGTGGCGCAAGGCCACGCGGTAATCGCCGCGACTGCCCCGCACCGGCCGGCTGTTCACCGCGAAGACGACGGCATCGCCTTTGGCGAGCGGCACCACGGAAGCGCGTGACTGCATGCGCGGGCGTTGCTCGGTCAGCACGAATTCGCCGCCGGCAAAGTCGCTGCCGGGCTGCGACAACAGGATCGCGACCTGCAGCGGAAAGACATGCTCGCCGTACAGATCCTGGTGCAGGCAATTATAGTCGTCGGGGCCGTAGCGCAGCAGCAGCGGCGTGGGCCGCCGCTGGCCCGCCTCGTGACAGCGATCGAGAAACGCCTGGTGCGTCGGGGGGAAGCGCGACGCGATCCCCATCCGTTCATGCCAGCGGTTCGCGATCGGGACGAGCAGCGCATAGAGGTGCCCGCGCAATGCCTGGACGATCGGCGGCAGCGGGTAGGCGAAATAGCGATATTCGCCGCGCCCGAAACCGTGGCGCGCCATCGCCACGCGGCCGCGGAACGGCGCGTCGGCGCCATATAGCGCGGCGATGCCGTCGCAGTCGGCGTCATCGATCAGGCCGGGCAGCACGGCCCAGCCCTGCGCATCGAGTTCGGCACCGACCGCGTCCCCGTCGATCGCGGCGATGCGCGTGTCGTGCGAAATTCCCGCCATGATGATGCTCCTCGCAATGCCGAGGACATTGTCGCGCCGATGGGCATGCGGCTCACCCCGGCGCTTGCGTTCAATGTTGGGGGGCGGTCGGGGCGGGCCGCAAGCGAGCGCCGCTTATCGGTGGTTCGACACCCCGTTGGGAAGGGGGGTTATTGCACGTGGTACCGTAACTCCTGCTGCTCAACCTGGTCGGGGTGATGGGCGATGCGACCAAGGAACAGGTGTGGGGTTATCTCGGCAATTACGTGGCCGATGCGACGCCGAAGCGCTTTCCCGAACTGGACCGGCTGATTGACCGCGCGCTGGCGTACGGCCGCGACTTCGTCGCCCCGACGCTGAAGCGCCGTGCGCCGGAAGGCGTGGAGGTGGCGGCGCTGGAGAGACTCGACGCCGAACTGGCCGCGCTGCCGGCGGATGCGGACGCCGAGACGATCCAGAACATCGTCTATGAGATCGGCAAGACGAGCGGCTTCGAGAATCTGCGCGACTGGTTCAAGGCGCTGTACGAGACGCTAGGGACGAGCCAGGGGCCGCGCATGGGGAGCTTCATCGCGCTGTATGGGGTGGCGAATACGCGGGGGCTGATTGTGGGGCTTTGGGGCGGTAGGGGTTCCCGAAAGAAAGGCGACCTTCGTTTTGAAGCCGGCGTTTCCAAGCGGTGCACAGTGTAAATCCGAAGCCGGAATAGCATCGGCTTGAAAATACAGAAGACTTGTCACGTCTGTCGTTGCCCGATAGCATCGCCCGATACAGGCTGGATGCGGGGGCATCATGAAGTTTTATCGCATCGTGGTTGCCGCGTCGCTCGCGGTGATGGTGACCTGTCCGGCACACGGGCAAGAGCGCACAGCGGTCAAGGCCGGGTTCGAGCTACCCCCTAACAGCGGGAAGACCATATTGGTCTTCCGGCCCACCGTGCGCGTGGGGGCGCAGTCGACGGGAGGCATGTTCGAGCCTAACGGTGATTGGACAGATGAGGCGCGAAAATACATCGAAATCGCCTTGGCCGCGCGTCAGAACGGGCTCGGCAACCGGGTGGTGATGGCTCCTGAGGTCTACGGTGCCGATGCCCAGCTGGTTGCGGAATATTCCGCGCTGTTCGCCGCAGTATCGCAATCGGTGATCAACTATCAATTCTTTGTTGGAAACCGGCTTCCGACCAAAAAGCGCGACAACAAGGCAAATATTTTCGATTGGTCGTTGGGCAGCGGCGTGAGCGCGCTGCCGGGTGCCAAGGATGCTGACTATGCGTTGTTCATCTACAACAAGGACGCATATGGTTCGACGGGACGCAAGCTGCTCCAAATTGTCGCGCTTTTGGGGCCCGGTATCGCGATTAAATCAGGGGAGCACGCCGGCTATGCGGCGTTGGTGGACCTCAAGACCGGCGACGTGCTCTGGCTAAATGCGGATGCATCAATGGGCGGCGACGTACGAACGGCCGACGGTGCCATAAAACGTGTCGGCCAGTTGCTCGAGGATTTCCCAGGCAGCGCAAGGCCTAAAGTCGCACCGACGCAACCGTGAGGCGCGCGGTCACGTTCGTTGTCGGCCTGTGCCTCGCCAGCGCGTCGCTCGCGGCGCCTGGCGGGGTGAAGGTTGCCCCGCCGCCGCCACCCTATGTCGGTGCCTATCAGCCGCGCGGCGTGGATGAGATCGGGTTATGGAAGGAAAATGACGAAGACGAACGTGTGCTGGCAACCTCGCCGATGGTCATCCGCGACGAGGCGCTCAACACGTACGTCAAGGGCGTATTGTGTTCGGCCGTCGGTGATGACCGATGCAAGAGCACCCGGATTTATATTCTGCGAACCCCGGTATTCAACGCCAACATGTCGCCCAATGGCACCATGCGCGTGTTCACTGGCCTGCTGCTAAGGATGCATAACGAGGCCGAACTTGCTGAGGTTCTGGCGCATGAGTTCGGTCATTTCGAACTGCGTCACACCCTGGCGCGTTTCAAAGCCCAGCGCTCCGCCACGGACCTTCTCAGTTGGGCTGCGGTCTTTGCGGCGATGTCGAACAGCTATTCCGCGCGTTCCAACTTCGATAGTCTGCAATTGTCCGTCTATGGGAGACTTTACCGCTTCAATCGCGATGAGGAGCGGCAGGCCGACGTCTTCGGGATCGGGTTTCTCAACGCGAGCAAATTGCGCCCGCAGGCCGCCGCCAATGTCTGGCGCAATTCCATGGCGGAAGCGACGGCATCGGCGAGCGCTCGCGGATTGCCGCGGCCGAAATTCGACCAGATCGCCTTTTTCGCCACGCACCCGCCGGATGCCGAGCGCGAGATGACGCTGTCGGCGCTCGCGCTTCCCGAGGGACGCACGAGGGAGGATGGCACGGATCGTTACCAGCGCGCCATGGCGACATGGCTGCCGCTGTTTCTCGACGACCAGATCAAACTGAACGATTTCGGCGGCAGCGACTTTCTGATCAATGCGCTCGCCGAGGGAGGCTGGACCGCGTCACTGTGGCTTGCGCGCGGCGATCTCTATCGCGCGCGGGGCAATCCCCGCGACCTTGTCAACGCGGCCGAATTCTACACCAACGCCGTCGGGCTCAACCCCGGCCTGGCCGAGGCGCATCGCGGCTTGGGCTTATCGCTGCTGAAAACCGGACGCCAGAGTGACGGACAGGCCGAATTGGCGCGTTATCTCCAACTCAAACCCGATGCATCGGATGCCGCCATGATCCGCATGCTGGCACCTTCCAATGGGAACGATCGATGAAAATATTCAGAGGTTCGCTGGCCGTCGCGGTGTTCACCTTATGGGCGGGGCTGGCATCATACGCATCGGCCAACGGCCTTCGCGAAAAGGGGCAGTCGGTGAGTGTCGCGAAGTCGTCGATGAGCGTCACACCGAGCCGCGACTGGAATCAGCTTTCGAGTAAGCCCGGCAAGAAGGCCGAAACGTGGACGCTCGACGGCGAGCAACTCAACGACGTGACCTGGTACGGCGGCATCGCGCCCGGCGAAGCGCTGATCCGCGAGACGAGCAAGAAGCGGAAGCCATTGCCCAAATTCACGCGCGCGACACTGCTCGTCGAGTTGCCCGAATTACTGGAGGCTACCTATCGCAGTGAGAAGGGGATTGCGACTTTCACGGTAACTGGTTCGAAACCGGATCACTTTCTCGACCAGAACGGCGTCCGGTTCACCTACGAATATATCGACAATGATGACCTTCCCCGCAAGGGCGAAGCGCGGGCGGTCATCGTGAAGGGTAATCTGTTCATGGTGACGTTCGATGCACCGCGCCTTTTCTATTTCGACAGATCGTTGGAAGATTTTCACGCCCTGAGCGACAGCGCAAAACTTTCATGACCCCTCATCCACGATGGTCGAATCATCTACTTGAATCTATTACGGCACTATTACGGTGCCAGGTGCTATAACCCCTTATACCAAAGAGCGATGAGCTTGACTCATCGCTTTTTGGTTAAGCCCGTGCGGCGCTTGAGCATTTCCATGGCGTGATGCGTCAGTATCTCAGCGCCCTGGTATTGCCCTTCTCCCCGGCGCCGGCAAACCGGCCTCACTCCGGCGCCTGCGCCTTAAGCAGCCAGCTAACCACGATCCGTTCGAAATCCACATACGGTACGGCGTCGGGATCGAATTCAAGGTCGGCCGCCAAATTCGGCGAGTCGGCCCAAAACCGGTTAAACAGCCGAGCGACCCGGTTGGGCGCGAAATGTCGGCGCATAGTCGGCGTCGAACGGGCAATTGATGAAGACGTCGTCGGCGGAAATAGCGTCTCTTGCCGCCAAGTTTATTGCTTAGCGCGAGCGAGATTAAGTACGGCCGCCGTCGCATCCCTGAGCGAGATCGCACCCTGCTTCGACGCTGGCTTCATCACATATTGACCGGTCGCGGCGCTACGACCCAGCACCACAGCGTGCTTGGCTGATTTCGGACTGATGGTATCCGAACGTGTTGCCATGACGACAATATGCGCTTCCGCTTTGCCTGCGGCAAGGCCACTCCCTACCGCTTCGTCTCCGAAACAAACAAAAAGGAATAGTCCGCCGCATAAGGCGCCGCCGCCCCGGCCCCCGGCTTGGCCACCTTGCGCAGGCCATGCGGCCCGACCGCCGCCAGCAATTGCGGCGAGGCGATGGGCGCGTAGACGTGGCAGTCCATGCAGGCATTCGAACTCTGCTGGAACGACTCCAAGGTGGTGTTGGCGACGATCTGGGTCGGGCCGCCGGCGGCGCCCTGCGGCTTCGGGTCGCCATAGGTCAGCGGTGTCCTGAGGCCCGGGCCGGGCGTCGGGGTGGCGATGCCGGTTTGCGGCCATTGCACGTCGACCAGCCGGTAATAGTTGAACACCGACTTGGCCGGCAACATGCCCCAGACATAGGCGGTGACGCCGTTGGCCGTGGCGCCGACGGGGTTGATGCGGGTGATCTGCATCGGCGCGGCATAGGGGTCGCACGGCGTGCCGGCGGTGCCGCACGGCGTCGGCGGGGCATTGTGCTTGCAGGCGTAGACCTTGTCCTTCGCCGGGTCGCACGTCGGATTGAAGAAGGTGAAGCCCGGCGAGGCTTTCTCGTTGGGGTTGGCGGGCAGCGCGGGCGGGGTGAAGCCGCCGCCGGCCGCCTCGTCGGGGCTGTTGTCGATCTGCTCGAAGGTCGCCCATACCCAGGGCAGGCGCGGGAAGCGCTTGCGGATGATGTGCAGCCCGGTCAGCCCGACCGTGACGGTGCGAACCTTCTTCGTGGTGGGGTCGAGGATCTCGGCCTGGGCGGTCTTGTAGCGATAATCGAGGCTGTGGTCGGCGGGCAGCGGCGTCCAGGCGGCCTTGACCTCCATCGCGCCGACGCCCTGGCCGAAGGCGTGGATGTTGCCGGTGCAATCGGTATCGTCCCAGCCATTGGCCTGGCCGGCGGGGAAGTTGATGCCGCCGCGCAGCACCGTGCCGGGCGGGTAAGGCGGCTTGATCGGCGGGCCGTCCGACACGGGCTTGCCGGGCTGGGTGGCGCAGGCGAGCTGGCCGGCGGCGGTGGTCAGGTCGAAATGGTCCTGCGTGATGAATTCGAACTCGTCCTGGTTCATCAGCACTTCGTAATAGGTGACGTCGCCGCGCTGGTTGGTCAGCCAATGGTCGCCGCTGCCGGCCTGGGCGATCGCCGACAGGTCGAGATTGCCGAGCTTGGAGAGGCGGCTGAGCGCCTTGATGCCGGGGCGCCTGGCCTGCCACATCCCCTTCAACGGGGCCTTGTCGCCGAACACATTGCTCGCCTCGAGATAGCTCTCCCACACCTTGGGGCTGTCGTCGCCCGGCGTGCCGAAGCTGGCCCAGTCGGCGGCGGGATCGGGGAAGCCGGGCCTGGCCGGGTCGGCGCGCCAGTTGAGCGCGATGAACGCGCCCCACGCCGCGCAATCGACCTGGGTCTGGTCGTTGCCGGGGTTGACCGGCAGCGCCGGGGTCTGGGTCGGGGCGAAGGCGCCGCACGGATTGGCGACCGGGGTGGCGAGCGCGACGGCGTTGCCGGCGGGCGCGGCGGGCTTGCACGCCGCCAGGCCGAGGGCGATGAGCGTCACATCGATGACAGCGATGATGGCGAGCGAAAGCGGGGTCGAGGGCCAGCGGCCGTCGCGGTGCGGATGTGAGGTCATGTCCCGAACTCCCCTTTGCGCCGCGCCGCGCGCGGCAACCGACCGGCGCGGGCCGGGCCGGTTCCGGGGCGGGAGAGTGACGGATTATCGTTGGGAAACAATAGCGAAGCGGATGGAATGGGTGCGCGCCTGGCTCCCTTCCGCGCGCGCTTCGTCATCGCGGACTCGCTTCGGGTCCACCCGTCCGCATTTCCGCCGGCGCCGGATTTTGCGGCGCGGCGGACCCCGGAACGAGTCCGGGGTGACGGGTGTGGGTGTGGGGTGCGACCGCTCTCAGGGATTCGCGGTGGCGGCCGCCGCGGGCGATGGCTGGGCCGGCGCGGCCGCGGGTGGTGCGGCGGGTGCCGGCACGGTCGGCACGACCGGTGGCGGGGCGACCTTGTCGGGGGCGATGTAGCCGAGCGGGTTTTCCGACATCGGCGCGGCGCCGGCGGTGGTCCTGCCCTTGAGATAGTCGATCTCGGCCTGGCGGCGGCGCAGGTAGAAGTCGCGCGAGGATTCGTACGGGTTGGGCACATTGTCGTGGAGGATGTGCAGCTCCTCGTCGAACTCGGCGCGGTGATCGAGCGCGCCGAGCGCGCCGGCGGGGGCAGTGTAGGTGGTGCTGTTGAACGGCGAACCAATCCCGACCGGCAGGATCAGCCGGTCGACGAAGCCGCCGAACAGATCGCGCACCGTGGTCGGCCCGACGATCGGCAGGAACATGAACGGGCCGTTGGGAATGCCGTAGAAGCCGAGCGTGTCGGCAAAGCCGTTGCCGCGCCGCGGCAGCTTGAACGGCTTGCGCCTGGCGATGTCCATCACCCCGCCGACGCCGGCCGTGGTGTTGATGGCGAAGCGCGCGACGGTTTCCGCCGCCTTGCCGATCTTCAGCTGCAGCACGAAGTTGAGGAAGACGATCGGCTCGCGCAGATTGTAGAGGAAATTGTGGATGCCGCTGCGCACCGGGCTGGGGACATGGTCCTTATAGGCCAGAGCGAGCGGGCCGATGAACGCGCTGTCGACCGCCTCAGTGACGTTGAACGAGGCGAGGTTGACCGCCTCGATCGGATCGGGCGCGAGCGGGCGCTTGGCGGCGGTGACGATGATGTCGTTTTCGGGATTGTCGTTGGCGGCCCGGGCGGGCGCGACCGGCGGCGGCGTCTGCGCGACGGGCGGCGACGCGACCGTAACGGTCGGCGCGGCGGGCGGCGGCACGGCGCCGGCCTGCACCGGGCTTGCCGCCAGCAGCACCGCCGGGATGGCTTCCAGCAAGCTCAATCGCGATCCCCTCCCCTTTGCGCGCGCGCTCAGGCCCATGGCCAGGCCGATGCTCAGGGATGAGACGATAAGCGGCGCGGCGCAAGCCTGAGAATGTCACATTTCGGACATGATAACGCGGCGCGGCCGGCAACGATCCCGAGCAGCGGCGAACGCATTGATGGGCGCGGTCATGGCGGGCCCTTTCCCGGGTTGCGCGGACCGGACGAGACGGCGGCGCGGCAGGTGACAGGCGCGACCGAAAAATCGCCGCGCTTTCCAATTGGCGGCCGATCGCCTAGGATGACTGGATCATCGGCAGTCTCGTTGTAAGCGCCGATGGCTGAGAGCCGCGTGCTCCCGCTTACGCGTGGGAGTAGAAGCGCATGACCCGCCTTTATCGCGACCGAGCCGACCGATGCGCCTGAGCCGCGGGGGAAAAGCCAATGAGCGGGTGCGCGCCGCGATCCAGCCGCATGTGCCGGCCGAACCGACCGTCGTCACCGTCGCGCCGCGCCCGTTGCCGCCGACCCCGCGCAACCGCTTCGTCGGCGTCAAGCTGACGCCGCGCGCGGCCGAGCGCCAGGGGCTGGTGGTCAAGCTGGCGCTGAACAGTTTCGCCGCCGCCGGCACCGCGACGGCGTTCCTCAATACCGTCCATGACGGGCTCGGCGGGCGGCCGATCGACCTTGCCGTGGCGAGCGACGAGGGGCTGCGCGCGGTCGAGGCATTGCTCGCCGCGAAGTAGCGGCTTTCTTGGCAGCTTCGCTGGTTGCGGCACCATCCCGCGTCGCGACCCGACCTCCCCTGGAATAGCCTGATGGGGAGGTCGGGTGGGGAGCGTGGGCCGGCACCGCCCCGGTTTCAGCGTTGCTGAAACTGGCCCAAAAGTCCGCGCGGCTGTACATTTTGCACGTCATGTCCTATATAGCGCGGGCTTCAGTCGCATATCGACGGTCTTCGGCGCTTTGCGGCTCCCTTCTCCTTCTTTCCCTGCTGCCACGGCACCGGGCCGTCCGCATCTCGGGCGTCCCCCCAGAAAGAAGGAATGCAATCATGACCACCGGCACCGTAAAGTTCTTCAATACCGAAAAGGGCTTCGGCTTCATCTCGCCGGATGGCGGCGGGAACGACGCCTTCGTGCACATCTCGTCGCTCGAGCGTTCGGGCATGGGCCCGCTGGCCCAGAACGACCGCGTGTCGTACGAGCTGGAGCAGGACAAGCGCGGCAAGATGAGCGCCGTCAACCTGCAGCACGCCGAATAATATCGGTCTGCCGCGGCGCGGGTCTTCGGGCTCGCGCCGCACTCTTCTACTCTCTCCCCGAACTGGAGCCCGCCCGATGGATACCCCGCAGATCAGCCGCGCACGTGCCGCCGCCGAGCGCGCCAATGGCGACGCCTCCACGCTCGACAACGTCAAGGCGCGCTGCGAGCGCGCCGCCCGCGCCTGGGAAGAAATCGCCGACCGCCAGGAGCGCACCGCCGCCGCCCGGCTGGAGCGCGAAAGCCGCGTCGTGACACGCGACAGCCAGGAAGCACTCGCCGCCGCATCCTGAGCCGCGATCGGGGCTCCGCGCGCTGCATGGCGCTCGTCGCCGAAATGCCGATCTGAACACCCTCACGTCACCCCGGACTTGTTCCGGGGTCCACGGTGCCGCGCAAATAACCCGCGATACGCTTGCGGAACAGTGGATGCCGGGACAAGCCCGGCATGAGGGATAGCCTTGGGGTCGGTGGCATCGCCGCCGTCCCCGGCAATCGCCGCCGCGTCTCCGGAAGCGCGTGACGGACAGCGTGTTTCGATGCCACAAGGCGCACGATGCGGCGTACCCTCTCCACCCTGCGGCAATTCCTCGCCGACGAGGCGCTCGGCGGCATCGTGCTGATCGCCGCCGCGGCGCTGGCGATGGCGCTGGCCAATTCGCCGCTCGCCGCCGGCTATTTCCACCTGCTGCACGCCGCGACCGGGCCGGTGCTGGCGCCGGCGATCGGCGCGATGACGGTGCATCTATGGGTCAATGACGGCCTGATGGCGCTGTTCTTCCTGCTCGTCGGGCTGGAGATCAAGCGCGAGATCGTCGCCGGGGAATTGTCGCGCCCGGCCGATCGCCGGCTGCCGCTGGTCGCGGCGCTGGCCGGCATGGCGGCGCCCGCCCTGGTCTATCTCGCGGTGAGCTGGGGCGACCCGTCGCTCCGGCGCGGCTGGGCGATCCCGGCGGCGACCGACATCGCCTTTGCGGTCGGCGTGCTGGCGCTGCTCGGCAAGCGCGTGCCGGCGTCGTTGAAGCTGTTCCTCACCACCGTCGCGATCGTCGACGACATGGGCGCGGTGGCGATCATCGCGATCGTCTACAGCAAGGGCATCGACATCGGCGCGCTGCTCGCCGCGGCGGGCGTGCTCGCGGTGATGTGGGCGCTGGGGCGGCGCGGGGTGAGCGCCTTGTGGCCGTTCCTGCTGTGCGCCGCGGTCCTGTGGTGGCTGGTGCTGCGTTCGGGCGTGCACGCGACGGTCGCGGGCGTGCTCGCCGCGGCGCTGATCCCGATCGGCACGGATGAGGCGACATCCCCGCTGCACCGGCTCGAACATGCGCTGAGCCCGTGGGTCGCCTTCGCCATCGTGCCGCTGTTCGCGCTGGCCAATGCCGGGGTGGCACTGGGCGGGCTCGGCCCGCACGCGCTGGCCGAGCCGCTGGTCGTCGCGGTCGCCGCCGGGCTGTTCGTCGGCAAGCAGGCCGGGATGCTCGGCGGGATCGCGCTGGCCGACGCCTTGCGCATCGCGCCGCGGCCGCGCGGGGTGAGCTGGACGCAGCTCTACGGCGTGCTGGTGCTCGCCGGGATCGGCTTCACGATGAGCCTGTTCATCGGCGGGCTGGCATTCGACGAGGCGCGGATGGACTCGGTCAAGATCGGCGTGCTGATCGGCTCGGGGCTGTCGGCGGCGGCCGGCTTCGTCGTCCTGCGCTGGATCGCGCGGCCAGCGGCGAAGCGTTGATGCTCGCATCTGGCAGGAGGCGATGCCGCGCGCGGACGGAAAATCCGGTGCCCGCATTGCGGCTAACCCATTTGTAGGCCAGTAAATGCCGATGGGGAACGCCGCCGAGATCGAGAAATTCATCGCGCGCTGGCGTGCCAATGAGGGCGGTGCCGAGCGCGCCAATTACGTCCTGTTCCTGACCGAACTCTGCACGCTGCTCGACCTGCCCCAGGCCGACCCGGCGGACGCGACGCACGAACGCAACGACTATGTCTTCGAGCGCGCCGTCACCTTCAAGGACGAGGCCGGCCGCACCGGCCATGGCCGCATCGATCTCTACAAGCGCGGCGCCTTCGTGCTGGAGGCGAAGCAGAGTCGCGAACGCGGCGGCAAGAAGGAAGTCGCGCTCCCCGCCGAACAGACCGCGCTGCCCGGCTTCGCCGAACCGCAGATACGCGGCAAGCGCAGCGCCCAGCGCGGCTGGGACGTGCTGATGCGCAACGCGCGCGAACAGGCCGAGCAATATGCCCGCGCTTTGCCGACCGAGCATGGCTGGCCGCCCTTCATCATCGTCGCCGATGTCGGCCATGCGTTCGAGATTTTCGCGGACTTTTCCGGCCAGGGAAAGAACTACCGCCAGTTCCCCGATCGCTCCGGCTATCGCATCTATCTCGACGATCTGCGCGATGAGGATGTCCGCAATCGCCTGCGCGCGATGTGGCTCGATCCGCACAGCCTCGATCCCGCGAAGCACGCCGCCGCCGTCACGCGGGATATCGCCAAACGCCTCGCCAGCGTCAGCAAATTGCTGGAGGAACGCGGTTATCAGCCCGAACCCGTCGCGCATTTCCTGATGCGCTGCCTGTTCACGATGTTCGCCGAGGATACCGGCCTGCTCGAGCCCGGCAGCTTCACCGAGGTGCTGGCCGATGCGCGCACCAACCCCGACAGCTTCGCACCGATGCTGGAGGATCTGTGGCGCAGCATGGACAGCGGCGGCTTCTCACCCGTGCTGCGCAAGCAGGTGCGCAAGTTCAACGGCGGGCTGTTCGCCGAGCGCTCCGCCATCCCGCTGAAGAAGGAGGAGATTGGCGAACTGTACGAGGCGGCCAAACATGTCTGGACCGAAGTCGAGCCGGCCATTTTCGGCACGCTGCTGGAACAGGCGCTCGACAAGGACGAGCGCAAGCGGCTCGGCGCGCATTACACGCCGCGCGCCTATGTCGAGCGGCTGGTCATCGCCACGATCATCGAGCCGTTGCAGCGCGAATGGGAAACCGAAGTGCTCGGCACGGTCGAGCGAGAACGCGCGACCGATCCGGCCGGGGCGATCAGGGCGGTGCATGATTTCCACGTGAAGCTCGCCACGACCAGGGTACTAGACCCCGCCTGCGGCACCGGCAATTTCCTCTACGTCTCGCTCGAACTGATGAAGCGGCTCGAAGGCGACGTGCTGGAAGTGCTCGCCGATCTCGGCGGGCAGGAAGCGCTGGCGATGGAAACCTCGACCGTCCACCCGCGCAGCTTCCTCGGCCTGGAACTCAACCCGCGCGCGGCGGCGATCGCCGAGCTCGTGCTGTGGCTCGGCTATCTGCAACGGCAGATGCGCAATGGCGGCACCATCGCCGATCCGGTGCTCGAACGCTTGAGCAACATCACGGCGATGGACGCGGTGCTGAAGCACGACCCCGGCCAGTTGCGCGACGACGGCACGTTCGACGAATTTCCCAACCCGCGCAGGCCGGACTGGCCGCAGGCGGATTATATCGTCGGCAACCCACCCTTCATCGGCGGCAAGGACGTTCGTTCACGGCTCGGCGATGGCTATGCGACCGCGCTGTGGAAGGCGCATCCGAAGATCAACAAATCGGCCGATTTCGTGATGTACTGGTGGGACCGCGCGGCCGAACGGCTGACGGAGAAGGGCACGCGGCTCAAGCGCTTCGGCTTCGTCACGACCAACTCGATCACGCAGGAATTCAGCCGCCGCGTGATGGCGGCCCGAATGGACGCCCGCGCTCCGATCAGCCTCGTCATGGCGATACCCGATCATCCCTGGACCAAAGCCACACCTGACGCGGCCGCCGTTCGGATCGCGATGACAGTCGCGGAAGCGGGCAAGCGCAATGGCGATTTAGTTGTTGTCACCGACGAAAGCGGCCTGGATACCGATGCGCCGTTGATAACTACGACCAATTCGACGGGGAGCATTCACGCCGATCTTACGCTCGGTTCCGACACGTCAAAGGCGGAGAAGCTCCTCGCTAATGAGTGGCTGTGCTGCAACGGGATGAAGCCGCTTGGCTCGGGCTTTATCGTGTCGAAAAATGAAGCGGCGCTTCTGGGCTTGGGCCGCCGACCCAATGCCGAATCTCACATTCGCGAGTACCGCAATGGTCGCGATCTGACCAGTCGCGCACGTGACGTTTATGCGCTTGATATGTTTGGCTTATCGGCGGCTGAGGTCCGCCAACAATATCCAGAAATCTATCAACACCTACTTGCGAACGTGCGACCCGAACGTGATGCTGCAGCTTTGCGGTCAACCACCAAAGATGCGCAGGAATATGCCGAAAAATGGTGGCTATTTTGCAAGCCGCGACAAGAAATGCGTTCGTTTCTGTACGGGTTGGAGCGGTACGTCGTCACTGTGCAAACAGCCAAGCACCGCATCTTCCAGTTTCTTCCCGCTAATATCATGCCCGATCAAAAGTTGATGGTTTTCGGACTGCCCGACGCATTCTCCCTTGGCGTACTTTCCTCGGCAATCCACACGTCGTGGACATTGATAACTTGCGGCTGGCTGGGCGTCGGCAACGACTCCGTGTATGTCAAAGTCCGCAGTTTCGATCCGTTTCCCTTTCCGGATGCCCCGATCCCGCAACGACAAATCATTGGCGACCTCGCCGAGGAACTTGACGCTATCCGCAAGGAAGTACTCGCCGAGCATGGCGACCTGACGCTTACCGGCCTCTACAATCTGCGCGACAAGCTGGCGAAGGGCGAAGCCTTCACCGACGCCGAACAGGACCAGCGCCGCCGGGGCCGCATCGACATCATCGCCGAACTGCACGACCAGATCGATGCCGCCGTCGCCGATGCCTATGGCTGGCCCCACGACCTGTCGGACGAGGAGATCGTCACCCGCCTCGTCGCGCTCAATGCCGAGCGCCATGCCGAGGAAAAGGCCGGCAAGGTCCGCTGGCTACGGCCCGACTATCAGCTCCCTAAGGCCGGCGTCGCCGTGATCGCACCCAAGGCGGAAGCCGAACAGATCGAGGCGCTGTTGCCCGAGGCCGCGGCGAAGAAACCGATGTTTCCGCGCGACGCGATCGGCCAGACCGCCGCCGTGCTCGCCGACCTGCGCGGCGGGGCGGCGCTGACCAGCACCGATATCGCGCGCCGTTATGCGCAGGGGCTGAAAGTCGAACCACGCATCGCCGCCACGCTCGCCGCGCTCGTCCGGCTCGGCCATGTCGCTGGCGACGATGGCCGCTTCACCTTGCGCCGCGCGGCCTAGTCAGCCTGATTCAACACTTCCGGGAAGCGCCCTAAACGGTGATTCCGGCTGTGGAAAAGATTGCTAGCGTCTTGCCTGCAAGCCCGGACACTCGACGACGGCGGGGAGATCAGCCCTTCGGCTGCGCCCCGCCGCGTATGCGCGGCGGGAAAATGGTGCCCAGAAGAGGACTCGAACCTCCACGGCCTTGCGACCGCCAGCACCTGAAGCTGGTGCGTCTACCAATTCCGCCATCTGGGCACGGGGTAGGGGGCGCGCCTTAGGGGAGGCTCGTGCGGCTTGTCAACTCGCGCGCGGCGCGGCAAGGCGGCGGCGCGGCAATGGACTGAAGGTGTGATGAAGGACAAGCTCGTAACGCTGATCGGCGGCGGTGGATTTCTCGGCCGCTATGTCGCGCAGCATCTGCTCGCAGCGGGCGCGCGGCTGCGCATCGCGCAGCGTGATCCGCGCGGCGCATATTTCCTCAAGACCCAGAGCGGGCTCGGCCAGACGCAATTCGTCGCCGCCGACGTGCGCAGGCCCGAGACGATCGCGCGCGCCGTCGCCGGCGCCGACGCGGTGGTCAACCTGGTCGGCGCGCTGAAGGGCGACTTCGCCGCGATCCAGCTGGGTGGCGCCCGCCATGTCGCCGAGGCGTCGGCGCGCGCCGGCGTCGCCGCGCTGGTCCATGTCTCGGCGATCGGCGCCGATGCCGAATCGCTGTCGCGCTATGGCCGCACCAAAGGCGAGGGCGAAGCGGCGGTGCGCGCGGCCTTCCCCGGCGCGACGATCGTTCGCCCGTCGATCATGTTCGGGCGCGAGGACGGCTTCATCAATCGCTTCGCCGCGATGATCGCCAGCCCGCTGCCCGTGATCCCGGTGCTGCGCGCGACCGAGAAGTTCCAGCCGGTGTTCGTCGGCGACGTCGCCGCCGCGATCGTCGCGGCGATCGCCGATCCGGACAAGGCCGCCGGCCGCACCTTCGAACTGGGCGGTCCCGACATCGTCACCATGGGCGCGCTGATCCGCTGGATCGCCCGCGCGATCGGCCGCACGCCGGCGATCATCGAGCTGCCCGATCTGATCGGTGGCCTGATCTCATGGGGCGGCTTCCTGCCCGGCGCGCCGATCACGCGCGACCAATGGCTCATGCTGCAGGTCGACAATGTCGTCGCGCCCGGCGCCGCGACGCTCGGCGATCTCGGCGTCACGCCGACACCGCTCGATACCGTGGCGCCGGGCTGGCTGGTGCAATATCGCCGCCACGGCCGCTTTACGACGAGCGCCAGCGCCGCCTGAGCGGCGCGATCCAGTGATCTCGCGGGGCCGGGAGCCGCGCAACGGGAGACCCATGTGCACGACCTGCTGACCATCATCGTCCTCGGCATCGTCGAGGGGATCACCGAGTTCCTGCCGGTCTCTTCGACCGGCCACCTGATCCTCGCCGGCGCGCTGATCGGCTATGACGGCACGCGCTGGGAACTGTTCAACATCGTCATTCAGCTCGGCGCGATCCTCGCCGTGGTGGTGCTCTACTGGCGGACCTTCTGGACGGTGCTGCGCGGGCTGCTGCGCGGCGAGCCCGGCCCGGTGCGTTTCGTGCGCAACCTGATCATCGCGTTCATTCCCGCCGCGGTGATCGGCGCGCTGTTCCACAAGAAGATCGAGGCGCTGCTGCTCCAGCCGATCGTCGTCGCGGTTGCGCTGATCGTCGGCGGCGTCGCTATCCTGGTGATCGAGCGACTGGTCAGGCCGGGCACGACCCGCGGCGTGGCCGATGTGTCGGCCTCGACCGCCGGCGGTATCGGCCTGCTGCAATGCCTGGCGATGATCCCCGGCGTCAGCCGCTCGGGCGCGACCATCCTCGGCGCGCTCAGCCTCGGCGTCGAGCGCCGGACCGCCGCCGAGTTCAGCTTCTTCCTCGCCATCCCGACCATGCTCGGCGCCAGCGTGCTCGAACTGGTGACCAAGCGGCACGAACTGGCGCTCGGCCAGGGTGTGGGGATCGGCGGCATCGCGATCGGCTTTGTCGTTGCCTTCATCGTCGCGCTGCTGGTGGTGCGATGGTTCGTCGGCATCGTCGGCCGGCGCGGCTTCGGCCCGTTCGCCTGGTATCGCATTGTCGTCGGCGGGGCCGCGCTGATCTGGCTGCTGAACAAATAGGTCCGTTACGGCCTTATAATATTGGACGCTTTAGCTGGATCGGTTGAATCGCCCTAGTCTCGGGGTAAAGTGAGACAGTATAGCTTACCTATATGTCGGTTTTTGCGTGACTCCGCGCCTTCGTTTCGCTAGCGGGCGGGTGAAATCAAACAGGCGAATCGAATCATGGCGGGCGGACGGACATTGCAATTCGTCAATCGGGGGCAGGCTTTTCCCGCCAAGCGCCCGGCAACCGCGCGCGCCGAGGACTTTCGCGAGATCGCCGATCGCTACGCCCCGCAAGCGGCCGAGGACCAGGCCGGGCGCTGCTCGCAATGCGGCGTGCCCTATTGCTCGGTGCATTGCCCGCTGCACAACCATATCCCCGACTGGCTGCGCCTGACCGCGGAAGGGCGGCTGCGCGAGGCCTATGAACTCAGCAATTCCACCTCGACCATGCCCGAGATCTGCGGCCGCATCTGCCCGCAGGACCGGCTGTGCGAGGGCAATTGCGTGATCGAATTCTCCGGCCATGGCGCGGTGACGATCGGCTCGGTCGAGAAGTTCATCACCGACACCGCCTGGGAAGAGGGCTGGGTCGAGCCGATCGTGCCGGGCCCGGACCGCGGCATGTCGGTCGGTATCATCGGTGCCGGTCCGGCCGGGCTCGCCGCGGCGGAATATCTACGCGTCTACGGGTACGACGTTCATGTCTATGACCGGCATGACCGCTCGGGCGGGCTGCTGACCTATGGCATTCCCGGCTTCAAGCTGGAAAAGCCGGTGGTGATGCGCCGTGTCGACCGGCTCGCCGCCGGCGGCATCGTGTTCCACAACGACTTCGCGGTCGGCCGCGATGCAAGCCTGGACGAGTTGCGCACACGTCATGACGCGGTCCTGATCGCGACCGGCGTGTACAAGGCGCGCGGCATCAAGGCGCCGGGCGTCGGCAGCGAAGGCGTGGTCGAGGCGCTCGACTTCCTCATCGCCTCCAACCGCAAGGGCTTCGGCGATGCCGTGTCGGCATATGACGATGGCAGCCTGAACGCCGCCGGCAAGCACGTCGTGGTGATCGGCGGCGGCGACACCGCGATGGACTGCGTGCGCACCGCGGTGCGCCAGGGCGCGGCCTCGGTGAAGTGCCTGTACCGTCGCGACCGCGCCAACATGCCCGGCTCGCAGCGCGAGGTCGCCAATGCCGAGGAAGAGGGCGTCGAGTTCGTCTGGCTCTCCGCGCCGCAGGGCTTCGAGGCGGGCGAGCGGGTCAAGGCCGTCCGCGCCACCCGCATGCGGCTCGGCGCGCCCGATGCCAGCGGCCGCCGCGCGCCCGAGGAGGAACCCGACAGCGACTTCCGGCTCGACGCCGATCTGGTGATCAAGGCGCTCGGCTTCGACGCCGAGGAACTGCCCAAGCTGTTCGGCGCGCCCGAACTCGGCGTGACGCGCTGGGGCACGGTGCTGGTCGACAACAAGACGCTGATGACCAGCCTCGACGGCGTGTTCGCCGCCGGCGACATCGTGCGCGGCGCGAGCCTCGTCGTCTGGGCGATCCGCGACGGCCAGGACGTCGCGAAGAACATGCATGCCTGGCTCAAGGCGAAGGCCAAGGGTGAGAGGAAAGCGGCGTGAAGATGCTCTCCGCGTTTATAGCGGTCGCTACAGCGATGGCAGCGCCCGCGGTGGCCGCTGAGCAGGTCACGCCAGTCGCTTCGTCCCCGGCTACTCTTGATCCGGCGCGTCTTGCCGCCGGCCGCGAATTGATCGCTGTGGTTCTTCCGCCAGAGCAGCGCGACCGCATCATGGAAGCGGTGCTCAATGCGATGCTGCACAACCTGATGGCCGGCATTGAGCGTGGCAACGGGCTTGCCGAGAAATTGCGCGATGAGCCGGCCAAGCGCGTCGTCTTCGACCGCTTTATCGAGCGTCAGCGCGTGCTTGCGCTCGGCGATCTCAAACTCGCCATGCCGGGTTTGATCGAAGCCTATGCCCATGCCTATGCCCGCATGTTCACGGTCGATGAGATGACACAGATCAAGGCCTTTGCCGCGACACCGGCGGGCAAGAAGTTTATCCTGCGCAGCCCCGAGCTGATGTCGGATCCCGATGTCGGAGCGTGGCAGCAGGTGCTCGCCCAAAAAGGCACCTCACGACAAGCCGCTGAAATCGAACGCCTGCGAAAGGAACTCGCCGGCGCAGGAAAGCCCGCAGCATCATGACCGACCAACGCGAACGCCTCGCTCGTGAGGGCATGTACCGTCCCGAATATGAGGGCGACGCTTGCGGCGTCGGCCTGGTCGCGGCGACCGACGGCACGCCGTCGCGGCGCGTCGTGCAGGCGGCGGTCGATGCGCTGAAGGCGGTGTGGCACCGCGGCGCGGTCGATGCCGATGGCAAGACCGGCGACGGCGCCGGCCTGCATATCGACCTGCCGACCAAGTTCTTCGACGACGCCATCGCCGCGTCGGGTCACAAGCCGCTGCCCAACCGCCTCGCGGTCGGCATGATCTTCTTGCCGCGCACCGATCTCGGCGCGCAGGAGGCGTGCCGCACGATCGTCGAGAGCGCGATCATCGACGAGGGCTATTCGATCTATGGCTGGCGCCAGGTGCCGGTCGACGTCTCGGTGATCGGGCAAAAGGCACAGGCCACCCGCCCCGAGATCGAGCAGATCATGATCGCCGGCCCGACCCCCGACGAGGCGAGCGCGGCCGAGTTCGAAAAGAACCTCTATCTCGTCCGCCGGCGGATCGAGAAGCGCGTCATCGCGGCGCAGATCCAGGGCTTCTACATCTGCTCGCTGAGCTGCCGCTCGATCATCTACAAGGGGCTGTTCCTCGCCGAGAGCCTGTCGGTGTTCTACCCGGACCTGACCGACCAGCGCTTCGAGAGCCGGGTCGCGATCTTCCACCAGCGCTATTCGACCAACACCTTCCCGCAATGGTGGCTGGCCCAGCCGTTCCGCTGCCTCGCCCATAATGGCGAGATCAACACGGTGCGCGGCAACAAGAACTGGATGCTGAGCCACGAGATCCGCATGGCCAGCCTGGCGTTCGGCGAGTTCTCCGAAGACATCAAGCCGGTGATTCCGGCCGGCGCGAGCGACACCGCCGCGCTCGACGCGGTGTTCGAGGCGATCTGCCGCTCGGGCCGCGACGCGCCGACCGCCAAGCTGATGCTGGTCCCCGAGGCGGTCTCGCCGAACAGCGACATGCCGGCCGAGCATCTCGCCATGTACCAGTATCTGGCGAGCGTGATGGAGCCGTGGGACGGCCCCGCCGCGCTGGCGATGACCGATGGCCGCTGGGCGGTCGCCGGCATGGACCGCAACGCGTTGCGCCCGCTGCGCTATACGCTCACCGCCGAGGGGCTGCTGATCGTCGGCTCGGAGAGCGGCATGGTCGTCGTGCCGGAATCGAGCATCGTCGAAAAGGGCCGGCTCGGACCGGGCCAGATGATCGCCGTCGACCTCGAGGAGGGCGTGCTGCTGACCGACCGCGCGGTCAAGGACCGCATCGCCGGCGAGGCCGATTATGCCGCGATGATCGGCAACTTCCTCAAGATCGACGACCTGCCGGCACCGAAGGACGCCGTGACGCGCTTCGATCGCGCCGAGCTGACGCGCCGCCAGGTCGCGGCGGGGCAGACATTGGAGGACATGGAGCTGGTTCTGGCGCCGATGGTCGAGGACGCCAAGGAAGCGATCGGCTCGATGGGCGACGACACGCCGCTCGCCGTGATCTCCGACAAGCCGCGGCTGATCAGCCAGTTCTTCCGGCAGAATTTCAGCCAGGTGACCAACCCGCCGATCGACAGCCTGCGCGAGCGGCACGTGATGTCGCTCAAGACGCGGTTCGGCAATCTCGCCAACATCCTCGACACCGAGGACCGCCGCGATGGCGTATTGGTGCTCGATTCGCCGGTGCTGACCAGCGCCGACTGGACGCGGCTCAAGACCCATTTCGGCCCGCAGGCGGCCGAGATCGACTGCACCTTCGAGGCCGGTGGCGGCCCCGAGACGCTGAAGGCCGCGATCGCGCGGATCCGCGCCGAGGCCGAGCAGGCGATCCGCGAAGGGCGCAGCGAGCTGTTCCTCAGCGACATCGCGATCGGCCCCGACCGCATCGCGATCGCCGGGGTGCTGGCGGCGGCAGCGGTCCACACGCATCTGGTGCGCAAGGGCCTGCGCTCCTTCGCCAGCGTCAACGTGCAGACCGCCGAATGCCTGGACACGCACTATTATGCCGTGCTGATCGGCGTCGGCGCGACGACGGTGAACGCCTATCTCGCCGAGGCGTCGATCGCCGACCGCCATGCGCGCGGCCTGTTCGGCGATCTGACGATCGAGCAGTGTCTGACGCGCCACCGCACCGCGATCGAGGAGGGGTTGCTCAAGATCATCTCCAAGATGGGGATCGCGGTGATCTCCAGCTATCGCGGCGGCTATAATTTCGAGGCGGTCGGGCTCAGCCGTTCGCTGGTCAACGACCTGTTCCCCGGCATGCCGGCCAAGATCTCGGGTGAGGGCTATGCCTCGCTCCACCTCAACGCGCAGCTGCGCCATGAGGCGGCGTTCGACGAAGGCGTGGCGACGCTGCCGATCGGCGGCTTCTACCGCCAGCGCGCGACGGGTGAGACGCATGCCTATTCGGCGCAGCTGATGCACCTGCTGCAGACCTCGGTCGCGACCGACAGCTATTCGACCTATCTGCAATTCTCGCGCGGCGTCGATGCGCTGCCGCCAATCTATCTGCGCGACCTGTTCCAGTTCAATTTCCCCGACGAGGGCGTCGCGGTCGACCAGGTCGAGGCGATCACCGAGATCCGCAAGCGCTTCGTCACCCCGGGCATGTCGCTCGGCGCGCTGAGCCCCGAGGCGCATGAGACGCTGGCGATCGCGATGAACCGCATCGGTGCCAAGGCGGTGTCGGGCGAGGGCGGCGAGGACAAGGCGCGCTACACGCCCTATGCCAATGGCGACAACGCCAATTCGGGCGTCAAGCAGATCGCCTCGGGCCGGTTCGGCGTGACGGCGGAATATCTCGGCGCGTGCGACGAGATCGAGATCAAGGTCGCGCAGGGCGCGAAGCCCGGCGAGGGCGGGCAGCTGCCCGGCTTCAAGGTCACCGAGTTCATCGCCAGGCTGCGCCACGCCACACCCGGCGTGACGCTGATCAGCCCACCGCCGCACCACGACATTTATTCGATCGAGGATCTGGCGCAGCTGATCTACGACCTGAAGCAGATCAACCCGCGCGCGCGCGTCTGCGTCAAGCTGGTCAGCTCGGCCGGCATCGGCACCGTTGCGGCCGGCGTCGCCAAGGCGCATGCCGACGTGATCCTCGTCTCCGGCCATGTCGGCGGCACCGGCGCCTCCCCGCAGACCAGCATCAAGTACGCCGGCACGCCGTGGGAAATGGGCCTCAGCGAGGTCAACCAGACGCTGACGCTCAACGGCCTGCGCGGCCGCATCAAGCTGCGCACCGATGGGGGCCTGCGCACCGGGCGCGACATCGTCATCGCCGCGATCCTCGGCGCCGAGGAATTCGGCATCGGCACGCTGAGCCTGGTGGCGATGGGCTGCATCATGGTGCGGCAGTGCCACAGCAACACCTGCCCGGTCGGCGTCTGCACGCAAGACCCGAAAATGCGCGAGAAATTCACCGGCAACCCGGAAAAGGTCATCAACCTGATGACCTTCATCGCCGAGGAAGTGCGCGACATCCTCGCGCGGCTCGGCGTTCGCTCGCTCGACGAGATCATCGGCCGCACCGAATTGCTGCGCCAGACCAGCCGCGGCGCCGAGCATCTCGACGATCTCGATCTCAACCCGATCCTCGCCAAGGTCGACGCGCCTGACAGCGAGCGGCGCTTCAGCCTCGGCACCTGGCGCAACGAGGTGCCCGACAGCCTCGACGCGCAGATCATCAAGGATGCCGGCGCGGTGTTCTCGCGCGGCGAGAAGATGCAGCTGACCTATACCGTGCGCAACACGCACCGCGCGGTCGGCACAAGGCTGTCGAGCGAGATCACGAGCAAGTTCGGCATGTCGACGCTGGCCGACGGCCATGTCACGGTGCGGTTGCGCGGCTCGGCCGGGCAGAGCCTCGGCGCCTTCCTGTGCAAGGGCGTGACGCTGGAAGTGTTCGGCGATGCCAACGACTATGTCGGCAAGGGCCTGTCGGGCGGCATCATCGCGGTGCGCCCGGCGGTCAGCTCGCCGCTGGCCAGCCAGGACAACACCATCATCGGCAATACCGTGCTGTACGGCGCGACCGCCGGCAGCCTCTATGCCGCCGGTCAGGCCGGCGAGCGCTTCGCGGTGCGCAACTCGGGCGCGACCGTTGTGGTCGAGGGCTGCGGCGCCAATGGCTGCGAGTATATGACCAACGGCATCGCCGTGGTGCTGGGCGCGGTCGGCGCCAATTTCGGCGCCGGCATGACCGGCGGCATGGCGTTCGTCTACGACGCCGATGGCAGCTTCGAGCGTCGCGCCAACCCGGAGAGCATCACCTGGCACCGGCTCGCCTCGATGCACTGGGAGTCGGTGCTGCTCGGTCTGGTCCGCGCGCACCACGCCGCGACCGACAGCAAATGGTCGGCGACCCTGCTCGACGACTGGGGCCGCGCAATCGACCGCTTCTGGCAGGTCGTGCCGCGCGAGATGCTCGGCCGGCTGTCGCATCCGCTCGACGATTCGGCACACCTCGTCGCCGCGGAGTGAGAGGAGCGATTTCCCTGCCAGATCATATCTGGCAGGGAAATTGGCAGGGAATTTCGGTTTTTTTCGTTCGTCGGTTTTGCCGGCTGTCGTCGAACGGGCGAAGGCGTGGATCGTGACCATGGCCTACCCAAGCGCCTTTTGCCCGAAAGATTGAATCACGCCGTGCGGGCAGGCCTTTGGGCCTCTGCGTGAGCAGCGGCGCGGAGATTTGGTCTGCCTTTGCGTGAACAAATTTGATTCACGCGAAGACGCGAAGGCGCGAGGGGATTGCCGACACTCGAAACCGGCGCGTAATTCTGCTATGGGAGTCGCATCACCCGCTGTTTTGAGGTGCTGTATGCGTAAAATCCTGGCCCTGCCGCTGGCCCTGCTGGCGACCCCGGCCCTCGCCCATGATCGCCATCCCGCCCCTTCCACCGACCAGCGTGTCGCCGCGGTGGGCGATGCGCTATCGAGTCCGGCGGTGCAGGAAAGCGCCGCGACCTTCGTCAGCGCGCTGGCCGACGCCCTGCTCGCCACCCATGTCGGCACCGCGGCGCACTATACCGATCCGCGTGACGGCGTGCGGCCCGACGACACGTTGCGCGACGTGGTGACGCGCGACGACCCCGGCTTCGAGCGCCGCCTGCACGACAATACGCGCGGCGCGGTCGCCGCCGCCGGCCAGGCCACGCGCGACGCCGCGACGATGACCGCCGAGCTGAACGCCACCGCCGCACGGCTGCGCCGGGTGCTCGATGCGGCGAGCCAGGCGATGGACGAGACCCAGGGGCGCTGATTAATTCCTCCCCGGAACGGGGAGGGGGACCGCGTGTGGCGTGGTGGAGGGGCTGGTTAAGCGAAAGCAAGCCCCAAGCCCGCCAGTGCGTTCGCCATGTCGAGAGGCAGACGCGCCGCTGTCGATCAACAGCTCAACCTCCCCCGACCAACCCCTCCACCACGCGCTGAAGAAGCGCGTGGTCCCCCTCCCCGTTCCGGGGAGGAATTGTTGGCCTTCCCCCGAAGCCTCGCTCTGACTAACAGAGCCGAATGTGGCAGCTTCATCAATTCCCGCTTTGCCCTTTCTCGCGCAAGGTGCGCATCCTGCTGGGCGAAAAGGGCGTCGGCTGCGAACTGGTGCGCGAATCGCCCTGGGCGCGACGCGACGAGTTTCTCGACATGACGCCCGCCGGGCAGACCCCGGTGATGACCGACCCGGAGCGCGGCATATTGCTGATCGATTCGATGGCGATCTGCGAATATTTCGAGGAGACGGTCGAGAAGGCGGCGATGATCAACGGTACCGCGGTCAACCGCGCCGAGATCCGCCGGCTGGTGGCGTGGTTCGACACGCAATTCTACAATGACGTGACCGCGCCGCTGCTCCACGAACGCATGATCAAGCGACTGGTCGAGCACGCGACGCCCGATTCGCGCGTGCTGCGCGAGGCGATGAAGGCGGCGGTGCGGCATCTCGACTACACCGATTACCTGCTCGACCATCGCAGCTGGCTGGGCGGCGCCACGATGAGCCTCGCCGATCTCGCCGCCGCGGCGCAGATCTCGATCACCGACTATCTCGGCGGGATCGACTGGAAGAACCACGAACAGACCGCGCGCTGGTATCGCGGGTTCAAGAGCCGGCCGAGCTTCCGCCCGCTGCTCGCCGAGCGGATGGAGCAGATCAACCCGCCCGCCCATTATGACGACCTGGATTTCTGATGCACGCGTCACACGATCCGGCGGCCGAGGCGGCGGCGACGATCGGCTTCGACGATTTCCTCGCGGTCGATATCCGCGTCGGCACGATCGTCACGGCCGAGCCCTTTCCCGAGGCGCGCAAGCCCGCCTTTCGCCTGACGATCGACTTCGGGCCGGTGATCGGGGTGAAGCGTTCGTCGGCGCAGATCACCGAGCATTACCGCGTCGAGGAACTGCCCGGGCGACAGGTCGCGGCGGTGGTCAACTTTCCGCCGCGCCAGATCGGGCCGATGATGTCCGAGGTGCTGACCTTGGGATTTCCCGATGCGGACGGAAAGGTGGTGCTGGTGACGCCAAGCGTGCCGGTGCCGAATGGCGGGCGGCTGTTCTGAGCTTATCCTCCCCGGCGCGGGGAGGGGGACCATCCGAAGGATGGTGGAGGGGGGTGGCCGCTAGCGCTTCGCCCGTGGCGGCCCCCCTCCACCATTTGCTGAAGGAGCAAATGGTCCCCCTCCCCGTTCCGGGGAGGAACCAACGAGTCTCACCGCCAGCCGGCCGCCTGTGCCTTCGCCTCGCCGGCGGCATCGAGCGGATCGCCGGCCATCATGTCCTGCGCCGCCGCGAGCAGCGCCGGGTCGGACGAGCCGGCCTGGCGATAGTCGCCCTGCCCGCCCTCGCCGGTGCCGGCGCGGGTCTGGCGCAGTGCCCAGCCATGCGCGTCGCGGCAGGCGATGCCGTTGGTGACCGGCGCGGCGAAGACACGGCAATAGCCACCGCCCGTGGCGCGGAAGCTGGCCAGCACGCGCACCGGCGCGGCCCCTTGCGTCGCGGCGAGTTGCGTATCCAGCGCGGCGGCGAGCCGGCCGGATGCGTAAAGCGCGCCATCATGCGCCGCGATCGGCCCGGCGGCGCGCCAGTTCTGGCCGAGCAGCACACCGAGCGTGAGACAGGCGGCCAGCGCCAGCGCCTCGCGCCAGCGCGAGACGACGCGACGCGGCGCCGGCGCGGCGAGCGTGACGACGTTGGAACGCAGCCGGGCGGCAAGCGCGTCGGGCACCGCCTCTTCGGCGAGCGGCGCGAAGGCGGCCGACAGCCGCGCACGGAGCGCACGCTGCGCCGCGACCTGCTGGGCCAGTAGGGGGTCGGCGGCGATGGCGCGCTCGACCCGTTTCGCGGCGAGCGGATCGAGCTCGCCATCGGCAAAGGCCATCAAGGTTTCGGGATCGATCGTCACGCCGCTTCTCCCAGTTTCGCCAGCAGCGCCTGGCGCCCGCGCACCAGCCGCGAGGTGAGCGTGCCCATCGGCACGTCGAGCACCGCCGCCGCCTCCTTATAGGCCAGCCCCTCGATCAGCACGAGCGCGACCGCCTCGCGCTGTTCGTCGGGCAGCGTGCGCAGCGCCGCCTCCACCTCGCCGAGCGCGACATGCGCCTCGATCGTCCGGGCGCCATGATCGCCGATCGCAAGGCCGGCTTCCTCGGGCACGAAGGTCTGCCCGGCGCGGGTCCGCGCCCGCGTCGTGTCGATCCAGCCATTGCGCATGATGCGGTACATCCAGCTATCCATCCTCGTTCCCGCCTGCCACTGCGCCCGCGCGACCAGCGCCTTTTCCACCGTCGCCTGACACAGATCGTCGGCGTCGGCGGCATTGCCGGTCAGGGCGCGGGCGAAGCGCCGCAGGCGCGGCAGCAGCGCGAGCATGTCGTCCTCGAACGCCGCCAAACCTGGTGCTCCCTTGCCGATGGATGAAACGGATGGCCTCCGCCGTTTAATCCACGCAGAATGAAATTTCACCGAAGGAGTTTGGCGTGGCGACGATGACCCGCGTGATGATCGGCCTGGCCGGGCTTGCCGGACTGCTGGCGGTGAGCGCGGTACGCGCGCAATTGCTGCCGGCGGTGCCGGCCGCGCCGCTCGGCGGCGTGGTGGCGGGCTCGCTCGACCGCCTGACCGGCGACACGCGGCAAGTGACCGGCGACGTCGCCGACGGGCTGGCGCGATTGCGGCTCGATCGCCTGACCGCGCTGGTGCGCGGCGCGCCGGGACGGATCGAGCTCGACCCGGACGGATCGCCGGCGCGCGCCGGCGAGGTGGTGGTCGACCAGCCCGACGACGCGCTGATCGCCGCCGCCACGGCGCGGGGATATCGCGTGATCGAGCGCGGTCAGCTGATCGGTGTCGACTATGCGCGGCTCGCCGTGCCGCCCAGCCGCTCGCTGAAGGGCGCGCTCAGGGAATTGCGCAAGCTGGGCGGGCAGGTGTCGGCCGACCAGATCCATTTCCAGAGCGGTGCCGTCCCGGCCCCGCCCGGCGCCGCGCCGAACGGCGACGGGCCGGTGGTGGGGATGATCGACGGCGGCGTGGCGGGTGACGCGCCGTCGCGCGGCTTCGCCAGCGGTGCGCCGCGCGCCAGCAACCATGGCAGCGCGGTCGCCTCGCTGATCGGCGGCGGCGGCGGGATTCGCGGTGGCCTGCCCGGCGCGCGGGTGATGGTGGCCGATGTCTATGGCGACGATCCGGCCGGCGGCAATGCGACGGCGATCGCCAAGGCGCTCGCCTGGCTGGTCGGCGAGCGTGTCGGTGTGGTCAATATCAGCCTGGTCGGGCCGTCCAATCCGCTGCTCGCGCGCGTCGTGGCGGCGGCGCAGGCGCGTGGGACGATCATCGTCGCGGCGGTCGGCAATGACGGCCCGGCCGCGCCGCCGGGCTTTCCCGCCTCCTATCCCGGCGTGATCGCCGTGTCCGGCATCGACGCGCGCGACCGGGCGCTGATCGAGGCGGGGCGCGCCAGCCATCTCGATTATGTCGCGCCCGGCGCCGACATGCTGGCACGCGATGCCGGCGGCCGCGGGGTCCGCGTGCGCGGCACATCGTTCGCCGCACCCCTGGTCGCGGCGACCTTCGCGCGCTTCCACCCCGCGCCCGACCCGGCCGGCATGCGCCGCGCCATCGCCTCGGTCGACGCCACGGCGCGCGATCTCGGCAAGCGCGGCGCCGACCCGATCTATGGCCGCGGGCTGGTGTGCGGCGACTGCCGGACGGCGGCGAAATAATTTTTTGCGCAGGGCGGGATTAAACGCCCGACCCGGTCCGTTCTCCCCGTGACAGTCACGCAAAAAGGAGAACGACCATGATCAAGACCCTGTTCGGTGCGACCGCGCTGGCCCTCGTCCTTGCCGCTGCCCCCGCTTCGGCGCAGCTGCTCGGCGGCAGCGGCGGTCTCGGCGGCGCACTCGGCGGCGGCTTGGGTGGCGGCTTGGGCGGCATCACCGGCGCCGGCTCGGGCTCGCTGGGCGGGATGCTCGACGGCACGATCGACCGCACGCCGCTGCGCAGCGACAGCGCCGCCAGCGCAAGCGGCTCGGCCCGCGCGAGCAAGCATGTCGACACGCGCAAGGGCCATGCCAGCGCGTCGGGATCGGCCGCCGGCGATGGCGCGCTCGACAGTTCGACCGTGCTCGGCCAGTCGGCGCTGGGCGGCAACGCCGCCGGTTCGGCGAGCGGATCGGGCAACGCCGATGCGCAACTGGTCGGCACAGACGCCGTGCGCGGCGCGACCGGCCGGGCGAGTGGCCTGGCACGCGGCGCGGTCGGCACCACGCGCGATACCGCGTCGGGCGCCGCCTCGACCGCGGGCAATGCGGCGTCGAGCGGCTACAGCGCCGCGGGTTCCGGCAGTGCTGCCGGCAGCGGCACGGCCTCAGGCGGTCTTGGCCAGCTGGCGCTGGCCGGCACCACGGCGGCGAATGGTGCCGGCAGCTTCGACGTGACGCCCGGCATGGACGTCACCGACACGCGCGGCCGGCTGATCGGCACGGTGCAGTCGGTGCGCACCACCGCGCGCGGCACGGTGGAGGAAGTGGTGATGCAGGTCGGCAAGCGCACCGCGACGCTGCCCGCCGCCAATTTCAGCGGATCGGGCAACGTCCTGGTCTCGGCGATGGGCAAGAGCGAGGTGAAGGACGCCGCGAAGAAGTAGATGGCGTAGCTGACGCCTTCCCCCACGCGTCAGTAACGAGGCGCCCGGCCATCCCGGCCGGGCGCCTTTTTCGCGCGGTCGTACCAGGCGGCATTGTTACGGCCCCTTCGCCAGGTCTTCGTTCCTGACCAGCGCCGCTATTTGATTCACGTGGAGGCGCGAAGGCGCGGAGATGTCGCGCACGTTGCGATGACATCGCGCTGCATTGTCGTTGCTGGCCTTGCCACCGGGAAAGACGATTGCGCTGACGCGCAACGGGTGCGCCGGGCACAACATCTCCGCGCCTTCGCGCCTCCGCGTGAACAAATCTCTTTAATCTTATCTTCCGGCGAGCTGGCTGCGGGCGTATCGCTTGCGGCCCGCCCCCTCCACCACGCGCTGAAGAAGCGCGCGGTCCCCCTCCCCGTGCCGGGGAGGATTTATCCGTCGAGGCTTTTGGATGCCTGTTCGAACATGTCCTTCGACAGGCCGGGCACCGCGACGATACGTTCCAGCTCGGCGCGCATCAGCGCGGCGCGGGCCGCATCGAAGCGGCGCCAGCGGCCGAGCGGCGGGAGCAGCTTGGCGGCGGTTTGCGGGTTCAGCTTGTCGAGCGCGATGAGCTGGTCGGCGACGAAGCGATAGCCCGCGCCGCTCGCCACGTGGAAAGCACGCTGGTTGACGCTGAACGCCCCGACCAGGGATCGGGCGCGATTGGGGTTGGCGAGCGTGAAGTCGCGGTGCCGGGCCAGCTCCGCGACCACCGCCGGCGTGTCGTCACGCGACGCCAGCGCCTGGGTCGAGAACCATTTGTCGAGCACCAGCGCATTGTCGGAATAACGGTTGTAGAAGATGTCGAGCGCCGCGATCCGTTCGGCCGCGTCGCTGTTGACCAAAGTGGTCAGTGCGCCCTGCCGGTCGGTCATGTTGTCGGCGCCCTCAAACTGGTCGAAGGCGAGGCCGGCGACATCGCCCGCGCCGCTCGCCGCGATATAGCCGAGCGCGACGCTCTTGAGCCGGCGCAGGCCCTTGTCCTCGGGATTGTAGCGATAGGCGCCGACGCCCTTTGCCGCGACATAGGCGGCACGCCAGCGCTGCTCGAGCGCGCGACCGAGATCGCGGCGCAGCGCCTCGCGCGCGCGGTAGATCGCTTCGGGATCGACCAGCGCCATCTGGTCGCCGATGAAGCTTTCCGACGGCAACAGCACCGCCTCCGCCACAAAGGCGCGGTCGAGCGCGGCATCGTCGAGCGTGTTGCCGACCGCGGCGATCACCGCGGCATGATCGGCCATGCGCCCCTCGGCGCCGGCGACCAGCGTGTCGAGCATCAGCTGCTGCATCGCCTCGTAGCGCGCGAAGGGATCGTCGTCATGCGCCGAGAGGAAGGCGAGATCGGCCGCGCTGCGATCGGTCTCGACCACCACGGGCGCCGAAAAGCCGCGATTGATCGACAGCACGGGTCGTTCGGCGACGTCGTTGAAGATGATTTCCTCGCGCGGCTGGTCGAAAACGAGCAGTTGCTCAGGTCCGAGCGGCCGGTCGCTCGCGGTGCCGAACAGGCGGAGCTTGAGCGGCAACACCATCGCCGGCTTGTCGCGCTGGCCCGGGGTCGGCGGGGTGCGCTGCGACAGGGTCAGCGTGGCGCGCGCCACGTCCGGATCATGACGCAGTGAGGCGGTGACGCGTGGCGTGCCGGCCTCGCTGTACCAGCCGCGAAACTGGGTGAGGTCGATATCACCGGCCTCTTCCATGCAGGCGACGAAATCCTCGCAGGTCGCGGCCGTGCCGTCGAAGCGATCGAAATAGAGATCGGTGCCGGCGCGGAAGCGCTGCGGCCCGAGCATCGTCGCCATCATGCGGATGACTTCCGCGCCCTTGTTGTAGATGGTGGCGGTGTAGAAATTGGCGATTTCGAGATAGCTTTCCGGGCGCACCGGATGTGCCAGCGGGCCGGCATCCTCGGGGAATTGCGCGGCGCGCAGGCCCCGCACATCCTCGATCCGCTTGACCGCGGCCGATCCCTGATCGGCCGAGAAGCACTGGTCGCGATAGACGGTGAAGCCTTCCTTCAGGCTGAGCTGGAACCAGTCGCGGCAGGTGACGCGGTTGCCCGACCAGTTGTGGAAATATTCATGCGCGACCACCGCGGCGATGGCGTCATAATCATAGTCGGTCGCGGTGTCGGGATCGGCCAGGACATAGCGCGAGTTGAAGATGTTGAGGCCCTTATTCTCCATCGCACCGAAATTGAAATCGTCGACCGCGACGATGTTGAACACGTCGAGATCATATTCGCGGCCATAGACGCGCTCGTCCCACGCCATGGCGGTCTGCAGCGAGGCGAGCGCATGGCCGGTGCGCGACAGATCGGCCGGGCGCACCCAGATGCCGAGCGCGACCTCGCGGCCCGAGGCGGTGACGAAAGTGCCGCGATTGGCGACCAGATCGCCGGCGACCAAAGCGAACAGATAGCTCGGCTTGGGAAAGGGATCATGCCATTCGGCCCAGTGGCGGCCGCCGTCGAGGTCGCCCGACGCGATCGGATCGCCATTGGCGAGCAGCACCGGGAAGCGCGCCTTGTCGGCCGCCATCCTGACCTTGTAGCGGCTCAGCACATCGGGCCGGTCGGGGAAGAAGGTGATGCGGCGGAACCCTTCCGCCTCGCACTGGGTGCACAGGTTTCCGCCCGAGGCGTAGAGCCCCATCAGCTGGGTATTGCGATCGGGCGCGATCTCGACCTCGGTCTCGATGACATGCGCGTCGCCAGTGAGCGGCAGGACCAGTGCCTCGTTCTCGACCCGCCAGTCATTGACCGCGACGCCGTCGACCATCACCGACAGGGGCGCCTGGCCGCCGCCATCGAGGCGCAGCGGCAGGTCGTGCGACCCGTTGCGCATCACATGCAGCGTCGCGCGGACCCGGGTCGCTTCGGGATCGAGATCGAAATCGAGCGCGATCTCGGGCACCAGCCATGCCGGCGGACGATAGTCCTCGCGGCGCGTGACGGCGGGCAGGGCGGTGGCGTTCTGGACGTCGAGCATGAGCCGGGATGTAGGGGGTGCGTCGAGGCCATGCCACCCAAAACATCAGGCGTTGACGCCGACGAAAAGGAGCCGTGTTCCTGCGCACGCAGGAACCCAGGGTCGCAGGCGCTGCGCTTTGAACCCTGGGCTCCTGCGTCCGCAGGAGCACATCGCTTATCGGAGCGGGGAAACCCATCGCTTGCACAGGCGCGCCGCTGTGATAGCGCGGTAATACGCGAGATATCAGCGTGAGATGAGGGCGAAATGCGGCGGACATTGGCAGGGATCGGGTTGCTGCTGGCGAGCGCCGCACCGGCGCAGGACGCGCCGACGCGCGATCTCGCGGCGATCAACGCGGCGCTGCCCGACGAGCAGGCGGCGCTCAAGGCGCATGTGTTGTTCCTCGCCGACGACGTGCTCAAGGGGCGCGAGGCGTCGAGCCCCGAATATATGATCGCGGCGCATTATGTCGCCGCGCAATTCTATGCCGCGGGCTTGCGCCCGGCCGGCGACAGAGGCGGCTATCTGCAGGACGTGCCGCTGGTCGCCTATCGCGCCGCCGACCATGGCGACCTGGTGCTGAGCCGCGGCGGCACGCCGCAGCCGCTGGTCTTCGGCGAGGATTATGTCCCCGGCGCGGTGGCGGGGCGCGCGGCGACGACGCTCGATGCCGCCGTGGTGTTCGTCGGCCAGGGCATCGTCGCGCCGGGCTACCGACGCGACGATTATGCCGGGGTCGATGTGCGCGGCAAGATCGTCGCGGTGCTCGGCGGCGTGCCGAACCGGTTCCAGAGCGAGGAACGCGCGCATTTCGCGAGCCCCGCGACCAAGGCGATGATCGCGGCGCAGCATGGCGCGATCGGCATGATCATGCTCGCGCCGCGCGCCACCGGGCGCGCCGGCGCCGGCTGGGACCGCGCGCGGACGACCTGGGCCAATCCGGATGGCACCGGCTTTGCGCCGGGCGCGCCGATCCTGGCGACGATATCGGCCAGCGGCGGCGCCAAGCTGTTCGCCGGGGCGAAGACGCCCTGGGCGGCGATCGTTCGGGGATCGGACAATGACTCGGCGCCGATCCACGCCGTGCAGCTACCCGGTACGCTGACCGTGTCGCTGCACACCGCGTTCGAACCGTCGCGCAGCGCCAATGTCGCCGGGCTGCTGCCGGGCAGCGACCCGAAGCTGAAGGACGAGGTGGTGGTGCTCTCGGCACATCTCGACCATCTCGGCATCGGGCAAGCCGATGCGCGCGGCGACACGATCTATAATGGCGCCGAGGACAATGCCACCGGCATCGCCTCGCTGATCGAGGAGGCCAGGCGCTTCAAGGCGAGCGGCAAGCCACCGCGGCGCAGCATCCTGTTCCTCGCCGTGACGGCGGAGGAAAAGGGGCTGGTCGGCTCGGATTATTTCGCGCGCCATCCGACACTGCCGCTTGACCATATCGTCGCGGACGTGAATCTCGACATGCCGATCCTGACCTATGCCTTTCAGGACATGACGGTGTTCGGAGCGGATCGCTCGACGCTCGGGCCGATCGTCAGCAAGGCGGTGGCGGCGCTGGGCGTGACCATGTCGCCCGACCCCGACCCGAGCCAGGGCATCTTCGTGCGATCGGACCATTATCGTTTCGTCCAGCAGGGTGTACCGTCGGTGTTCCTGTGGCCCGGCCAGGCCGGCGACGGCAAGGCGGCCTGGGCCGATTTCTTCGCGCATCATTATCACCAGCCGTCGGACGAGATCGGGCAGAAGCTCGACTGGGCGCAGGGCGTGCGCTTCGTCGCGGCCAATTACGCCATCGCGCGCGAGATCGCCGATGGCGACGAACGGCCGCGCTGGAACAAGGGCGATTTCTTCGGGCTGCTCTATCACGGCTATGGCGCGAAATAGCATCCTGATCCTCGGGCGCGGCTATACCGCCGCGCGGATCGGCGCGGCGCTTGGCGCGCACGGCTGGGCGGTGACCGGCGTGACGCGCGACGGGCGTGACGGCACGCTGGTCTTTGCCGACCGCGCGACGGTGCGCGCGGCGATCATGGCGGCCGACGCGGTGCTGTCGTCGATCCCGCCCGAGGGCGATGCCGACCCGGCGCTGACGGTCTATGGCGAGGCGCTTGCCGCCGCGTCCGGCTGGCTCGGCTATCTCTCCGCGACCGGCGTCTATGGCGATTGCGGCGGTGCCTGGGTCGACGAGACCGCGCCGACGGGAACGGGGCGGCGGGGCGCCCGCAGCGCCGCCGATGCGGCATGGCTGGCGATGGGCGCGCGGGTGTTCCGCCTGCCGGGGATCTACGGCCCGGGGCGCTCGCCGCTCGACCGGGTCGCCGCCGGCACAGCGCACCGCGTCGCGACGCCGGGGCAGGTATTCAGCCGGGTGCATGTCGACGATATCGTCAGCGGGGTGATCGCCGGGCTCGACGCGCCGGCGGGGGCGTACAACCTCGCCGACGATGTCCCCTGCGCGCAGAATGAGGTGATCGCCTTCGCCGCCGGATTGCTCGGGCGCGCGCCACCGCCCTTCGTGGCGCTCGACACGCTCTCGCCGCCGGCGCGGGGCTTTTATGCCGAGAACCGGCGCGTCGCCAACGGCAAGGCGAAGCGCGTGCTCGGCTGGTCGCCGGCCTATCCCGATTACCGGTTGGGCCTGCGTGCCCTAAGGGGCCAAACCCAACCACCGCAACGGCCGTGACGGAGCGGATTTTGGCGCATGGCTAGGAGCAAGGAGGGAGCGATGACTTCCCATCGTGACCGACGCGCGACGCCGCCATGCGCCAAAATCCGCCCGCCGCAGAGCGGTCGCCCGGAGCAGACCGCTGGCCGCGTCGCTTGCTTGCGCGTAGCTTCGGCTACGCGTCTGCGCTGCACTCCTTGCCAGCGGCCTGCTCCGGACGATCACGACCATTGCGGTGGTTGGGTTTGGCCCCCAGCGCGATGACCAGCCCGGCACCGGCGAGCGCCGCGCCGGCCACGGCAAGTCCGGTCCAGCGATAGCCCTCGAACAGCGTCGACAGCAGCATCGCGATGACCGGAATGATCACGCTCGAATAAGCCGCCTTGGCCGGGCCGATCGCGCGCACCACGCCGAAATAGAGCGGGAAAGTCAAAGTCGAGCCGAGCAGGCCGAGATAGATGACGCCGCCGAGATAGGCGGGGCGCCATTCGATCACCGGCGGGCCGCTCAGCACCAGCGCGATGACGGCGTCGATCGCGGCGCCGATCAGCATCGCCGCGGCGAGCATCGGAATCATCGGGTAGCGCTTCGCCGTCTGGGTTGCCTGGAGGACGTTGGCGGTCGAGGCGCACATGATCGCGGTCAGCGTCAGGCCGACGCCGAGCAGCGCCTCGGCGAATCCGCGGGGATTGAGCTGCGCCTCGTGCAGGAACAGCAAGGCCACGCCGGCCATCGCGACGCCCGAGCCGATCAACAGCTGTCGCCCCATGCGTTGGCCGAGAAAGACGCGCGCGAGGATCGCATTGGGCACCAGCAACAGCGCGAACACCACCGCCACGATGCCCGAGGTGATATGCTCCTCGGCGCGGTAGACGAGGTTGAAGTTGAGGACGAACTGCGCGAGGCCGATCTGCGCGGCGAAGCCCCAGCCGCGCGCATCGAAGGACAGCTTCTCGCGCCGCGCCAGCGCAAGCAGTGTCATGGCCACGCCGCCGACGAGGAAACGATAGCATACCGACCAGCTCGGCGGGACGCTCGATACCTGGTCGCGGATCACCAGCCAGGTCGAACTCCAGATCAGCGTGACGATGCCGAACGGGATCAGCACCGCGAGCTTGGTCGATTGGGGTGCGGTCATTTCGGTCACACCGTCAGCCTTTAGCCGCGCCGCGCCATGTGTCGACGCGCTTTTGCTGATGGGGTAATAAGCCAGCCTTGTGGATCAAAGCGCGGCGATGGCGTCGGCGAGCGGCCGGATCGCCTCGGCCCGCTGATCCCAGGAGGTCACCAGCCGCACCTCGCCCGGCGCCCAGTCGTAGAAATCGAAGCCCAGCGCGCGCAGTTTCGCGGCTTCCGCGGGGCTGGCACGGAGAAAGACCTCGTTCGCCTCGACCGGATAGACCAGCCGGTCGCCGGCAGCGTCGGCGAGCAAGCGCGCGCCGGCATTGGCGGCACGCGCATTGTCGAGCCACAGGTCGCCGTCGAGCAAGGCGAGGATCTGCGCGGCGAGATAGCGGCCCTTGGAAAAGAGCAGCCCGGCGCGCTTGCGGCGATAGAGCGTCGCGGCGGCGAGTTCGGGCTTGAAGAATACCAGGCACTCGGCGCTCATCCCGCCATTCTTGACGAAGCCGAAGCTCAGCGCATCGACCCCGGCCCGCCAGGTCAGGTCGGCAGGCGTGGCGCCGCCATGCGCCACGGCATTGGCGAAGCGCGCGCCGTCCATGTGCAGGCCGAGCCCGCGCGCCTTGGCCAGGTCGCCGATCGCGGCGACCTCGTCGGGGGTATAGACCAGGCCATATTCGGTCGCGTTGGTGATCGAGATGGCGTGCGGCTGGACCTGGTGGACGTCGTCCCGAATGCCGTCGATCACCGCCGTGATGGCGTGCGGCGTCAGCTTGGCGCCCGGCCCTTCGGTGAGCAGCAGCTTGGCGCCGTGCAGGTAGAAGCCCGGCGCGCCGCCTTCGTCATTGTTGATATGCGCGTCGCGGTGGCACACGACCGCGCCGTGCGGCGGGCACAGGGCAGCAAGCGCGAGGCAATTGGCGGAGGTGCCGGTCGGCATCCACAAGGCTGTCACCGGCGCGCCGAACAGGTCCGAGAAGCGCCCGTCGAGCTGCCGGCTCCACGCGTCGCCGTCATAGGCGGTGTCGAGCGTGTTGGCGCTGGCCAGCGCGGCGAGCACGGCGGGATGGACCGGAGCGGCGTTGTCGGAGAAGAAGCGCATGGGCCTGCTGATGCGGTGCGGGTGGCGGGACGTCAACGGTATAGCCGTCGCCTGCTCCTTTCACTTTCCCCGGCGAAGGCCGGGGAAGTGGCGCTGGGTATCATTCCTCGTCGCTCCGCCCCGGCGGCGGACCCAATCGCTCCTCCCGCCGGTCGCGCGGCGGCGGTGGTTCGTCGCGCGGCGCGCGGTTGAGCTGGATGCTGCCGTCCCGGCCGATATGCAGGTCGAGGCCCATGCCCGAGATATTGCCCTCGATCGGCAGCACGGCATTGCCCTCATCGCCATTGTCGATCGCATCCGGGTCGACCGCGTCGGTCACCGGCTGCGGCGCCTGTTTCGGCCCGACACCGAGCGCCGACTGCATGAAATCGCGCCATACCCGCGCCGGGATGCCGCCGCCCGACAGGCCGCGATTGGGGGTGTTGTCGTCATTGCCGACCCACACGCCGCACACCAGCCCGTTGGCGAAACCGACGAACAGCGCGTCGCGGCTGTCCTGCGTCGTGCCCGTCTTGCCGAAGGTCGCGACCGACAGCGCCGCCTGGCGCCCGGTACCGGTCTCGGCCGAGGCGGACAGCAGGTCCATCATCTGCTCGCGCACGCGGCCGGTGAGCGGGTGCTGGCCGTTGGCGATCTCGTCATACCAGCTGCGATTGGGCATGTCCTCCAGCCCGCGGACGTGAACCGGATAGCTTTCGCCGGCCACCGCGGCATAGGCGGCGGTCAGTTCGAGCAGCGACACGGTCGAGGTGCCGAGTGCGATCGTCGTCTCATTGGGAATCGGGGTCGAGATGCCGAGATCGCGCGCCGCCTTGATCACCGCCGCGACGCCGACCTTCTGGGTGATGCGTGCCGCCGCCACATTGGACGAGCGCGCAAAGGCCTGGCGCAGGGTGATCGGGCCGAGATAGCGGCCATCGGCGTTCTTCGGGCTCCAGTCGCCGATCGTGACCGGCTCGTCGTCGATCATCGAGTCCGGCGTCATGCCCGAGCGCAGCGCGGCGAGATAGACGAACAGCTTGAACGCCGAGCCGGGCTGGCGCCGCGCCTGGGTGGCGCGGTTGAACGGGCTGTCGGCATAGCTCTTGCCGCCGACCATCGCGACGACGCGGCCATCGGGGCGCATCGCGACCAAAGCGATCTGCGCCTGGCGCACCCCGGCACGCGCCACCGCGCGCTCGGCGGCGCGCTGCAGCCGCTTGTCGAGCGTGGTCTGCACCGTCGTCTCGGTGGCGATCTCGCCGGCATGGTCGCGCGCGGCGGGCAGCACCCAGTCGGCGAAATAGGTGCCGTCGGGCAGCCGCTGGCGGTCGGGCGCGACCGACAGCCGCGCCGGGCCGACGTCGGCCGCCTCGTCCCTGGTGAGGAAGCCGGCCTCGGCCATCGCCGCGACGACCAGCTTCTGCCGCGCCCGCGCGCCTTCGAGATTGCCGGTCGGGGCAAGCCGCGACGGCGCCTTGACCAGCCCGGCAAGCATCGCCGACTGGGCGATCGACAGGTCCTCGGGCTTGCGGTTGAAATAATGCTTCGCCGCGGCGCGCAGGCCATAGACATTGTCGCCGAAATAGACGTTCGACAGATAGCGCGACAGGATCTCGTCCTTCGACAGCCAGGCCTCGAGCCAGAAGGCGATCAGCGCCTCGCGCAGCTTGCGCCCGGCGGTGCGGTCCGAATCGAGAAAGGCGTTCTTGGCGAGTTGCTGGGTGATCGTGCTGCCGCCCTCATGCAGGCCGCCGCGCGACAAATTGTGGAAGAAGGCGCGCGCGATGCCGCGCGGATCGATCCCCCAATGTGAGCGGAAGCGACGGTCCTCGATGGCGAGAAAGGCGTTGGTGACGTGCGCCGGCAGCTTCGCCGCA
>Ga0207703_10000110_pt1 | contig 96947 bp, 87 predicted proteins | sample KBSSwiS12_FD_184304 | JGI IMG/M metagenome (GOLD analysis project Ga0207703, IMG submission 184304) | Switchgrass rhizosphere microbial communities from Kellogg Biological Station, Michigan, USA - KBS Switchgrass S1-2 (SPAdes) (version 2) | ecosystem: Host-associated > Plants > Roots >...
GTCCGGGATGTGTGCTGGGCGATAAGACCGCCCTTTCCGATTACACGCGCACGTGTCCGTAGCGGTTAACCAGAAAGACACTAAGACACAAAGAATGCGAATCAGTTTACCAAGCCTGTTCTAAACGCCTTTGTGTCTTCGTGTCTTGGTGGTGAAAGAACTTAACGAAGGATTTCATCATGAACTTCGACTGTTTTCGCGCTTATGACATTCGAGGGGTATATCCCTCGGACCTCGATGAAGAAGCTTACTATCGCATAGCCAAGGCCTACACCGCTCTCTTTCATCCGAAGACGATGGTCGTAGGTCGCGACGCTCGCGAATCGGGGCCCATCTTACAAAAGGCGTTAACGGATGGATTCATTGATGCCGGCGTGAATGTCGTTGATATCGGCGGCATCACCACCGACATGCTCTACTTCGCGGTTGGGTCGTCCGAGGAGTACTCGGGCGGCATCGTCGTGTCAGCGTCACACAATCCAAAGCAATACAACGGCGCAAAGATGGTCAAGGAAAAGGCGGCGGCGATCTCATCCGACACCGGCCTGTTTCAAATTCGCGACCTCATCAAGTCTGATAAAGACAAGAACGTCACATCCGATAAGAAGGGACGGGTAACGCAAAAGGATGTGCTCAAAGATTACGTCGCGCACGTTCTCACCTTTATCGACTGCGACGCGATCAAGCCGTTTCATTTGGTCACCAACGCCAACTTCGGATACGTCGGCGCGGGTATTGATTTGATCGCGGCAAAGCTCGGCCTGAGCACGACGCGACTGAATTGGCAACCGGACGGCTCATTTCCGAAAGGCACTCCCGACCCGATGCAGCCGGCAAATCGCGCGGAGAGCGAGCAGTTGATGTGCGACGCGAAACATGACTTCGCGGCAATCTGGGATGCCGACGCCGATCGCTGCATGTTCCTCGACGAAAAAGGGGAGTTCATTTCGGGCGCTTATGTGACCGCACTGCTGGCGGATGTTCTGCTCACGAAGCATGGCGGCGACAACAAGATTATTTTCGATCCGCGGGTGATTTGGCCCACCATCAAGGTCTGCGAACAGCATGGCGCCGAGCCAATCATCTCAAAGAGCGGTCACGCGTTCATCAAGGATCGCATGAGAAAAGAGAACGCGATTTTTGCCGGCGAGATGAGCGCGCATTATTACTTTCGCGAAAACTTCTACGCCGACAACGGAGTGATTCCCTTCCTGCTCGTTCTCGAACAGCTTTCCCGCACCGGTAAATCATTTTCGGAAACAATGCGGCCATACATGGAAGGCCATTTCATGTCCGGCGAACTGAACTATCGCGTCGACGATGCGCAAAAGACGATCGCTGCCGTAAAGGATCATTTTGCCGGCCGCGGCGAAGAAGACCTCACCGACGGCTATTCTCTGACTGGCGACGACTGGCGCTTCAACATTCGCCCATCGAATACCGAACCTCTGCTCCGCTTGAATATCGAAGCTCGCAAACCTGGATTAGTCGAAAAAGTTCGAGACGAAATCGAGCCGCTCATCGGAAGCAAACCTCACTAAATTGCTTTGCGTTCCTTTGGGGGACTTGGCGCCTTTGCGAGAACCGACTTCACGCTAAGACGCCCAGGCGCAAAGCTCCGCAAAGACCCCCGGCACAACCCTTGCCCATTCTCTGGCCGTTCGACTGAGGCTCGCTCACCCGGCGTCCGAGCCTTATCACTCGGGGAGGCACTGCGCTTATGGGCCTGATTCTTCTGATAATCCTGATTATTCTGCTGTTGGGAGCAGTTCCAGCATGGCCCTACAGCAGGAACTGGGGCTATGGCCCCAGCGGCGGACTCGGTCTGCTGGTGGTAATCGTAATCGTCCTCCTGCTGTTGCGGGTGTTCTAACTCAGGACGGCCTGCGGACAATCTGTAATTCAAATCGTGCAGCGCGCGAGGGATGGATCTGCGTCGTGAGCATTGAGTAAAGGAGTTCTGAAAATGACGCTAATCGATTTTTATGTACAACGCCGGAAAGCAGAGTTGCCGCTTTTTCTTGACGTGTTCAAGGCGCTGCCGGAGGACGAACTCGATTACAAGCCGGCGGACGACTCGCCGACTGCCGCGGAGATCGCCTGGACGATGACTCGTCAGCTAAAGTCGTGCATCGAGATAATCACCGAAGGCAAGACCGAGTGGAAAGACTCTGAACCGCCACCCTGGACTGAGCTGGTCGACAAATTTGACGCATGGTCGAACGAGCTAACCGATCGCGCTTCAGAAATGAATGAAGACGATTGGAATCGGAAAGCCGAGTTCTACTATCAAGGCAAATTGATGAAGAACGATCCAATCGGTCCGTTTCTGTGGGCGATGCTGTTTGATGAAATTCATCACCGCGGCCAACTCACTGCCTATCTAAGACCGATGGGCGGCAAAGTTCCAGCGGTATATGGGCCGTCGGCAGATGCCAAGCCCAAAACGATGGCCATCGGCGGTTAGACCCGCTTCCAAACTCTACGTTGTTCTCTGCGTCTCTGTGAGATCTCCGTGCCTCTGTGGTGGAAATATCGCGCGAAAACACTCACCACATAGACGCCGAGAATTTCACAGAGACACGGAGAACTGAAATTGAGCACTATTCCTCTCACATGCGGACTTGACTGCGAGCCGCCGCGCAGATCAAATTCGCATCGATGCCGGAACTCCCCGAAGTCGAACATGTCGTCCGCGCTTTACGTCACGCGGTCGTGCGCCGTCGAATCCTGGCGGCTGAGATTCTCCTGCCAAAGCTTGTGCCGCCCGAGGGCAAAGCCGCTTTCAATCGCAAAGTGAAAGGCAGCCGCATCATCGGCGTCCGCCGGCGCGGCAAGTTCATTCTGATCGATCTCGATCGAGCAAAGACGTTGTCGCACGGTCGCGCTGCGCGCACGCGCCAGGGCTCCGGCAGCGTTCTGATTGTGCACCTGCGCATGACGGGCAAGTTTCGGTATCTCTCAGTTGATGAAGAGTTGCCGCGTCATGCTCGTGCTGTGTTCTATCTCGACAATGATCGGCGGCTCGTGTTCTGCGATCAGCGTCAATTCGGAGTGATGAAGTTGGTCCCGTATTCGCGTCTGGGACTGACGAAAGGAATTCGTGAACTTGCGCCGGAGCCTTTTTCGGGTGACTTCAGTTTGAATTACTTGAAAGAAGTGTTGGCGCGGTCGCAGCGAAGTTTGAAAACGCTACTGCTCGATCAGACGAAGGTGCTCGGTCTGGGGAATATCTATGCGTCCGAAGCGTTGTTTCGCGCCCGCATTAATCCGTTCAAAATCTCAGCGACGCTTTCCGGAAAACGTGTGGGGCTATTGCATCAGGCGATTCGCGAGGTACTCACCGATGCATTAAGTGATGGATCAGGATTGCGTGTGAACCTGGAACATCCCGAAGGCTTCTCTTACGCCGAGGCGTTTGAAGACTTCTGGCAGGTTTACGATCGTGAGGGCCAGCCGTGCACGAGATGCGGCGCGAAAATCAAGCGCGCTACGCATGGCGGCCGATCTACTTACTGGTGTCCGAAGTGTCAGCGGAGATAGGCTTCAAGTAGACAACGCTTCTCATTCTCACCCGGCTTCAGCCGGGTGACCTAGCGCCCACAGAGAATGAAACCGTTTGAACGGTTTCATTCTATCGACGACGAGATGAATTGGAGCTAGACTTGCCGCGCTTTCCCCAACCTCAAATGAAAGAAGACACTCCCAATGTCCACACACTCCTACTCCCGCTGTTGGCTTCACTTAATTTGGGAAACGCTTCGGCGCGAGCCATTGCTCGACAAGCGGGCCGCGGCTAAGGCCTCAGAGAATCTGTCCGCTTATTCCCTCGAAAAAGGGATTTACATGAAGATCAATTATTTCAACGCGGACCACACGCATGCGTTGATTGACCTCCCAACAAACTTAACAATTGAGCAGACCATTCAATTACTTAAAGGTAGCTCCTCACATTGGATCAATCAGAATCGACTAGTCAGGGGCAGATTTGCGTGGGGCCGTGGATATGGAGCTTTCTCGGTGTCGCATTCAGACATTGATCGAGTCTGCAGGTACATTGCGAATCAAGGCGAACACCACCGCAAGAGAAGGTTTGAAGAGGAGTATCAACTATTCGTCAAAAGGTATGGACTCGGATGGCGCGACGAGGAAAACCGTTGAAAACGGTTCGACAAGTTTTCTACGAGCCCGCAACCACCCGGCTAAAGCCGGGTGTGAATGAGACCACTACAAATTCGCCAGGATAAAGTCCGTCATCATCTGCCGCATATGCTTCACGAGCACCGGATCGGTCACACCGTGCCGCGACTTTGGGTAAAGCATCAACTGCACTTCCTTGCCGGCTTTCTGCAGTTCGTACAAGAACTGAATCGTGTTTGCCATGTGGACATTGTCATCGATCGCGCCATGGATGAGTAGAAGTTTCCCGTGCAGGTCTTTTGCAAAGTGCACCGGCGAACTCTTCCAGTATCCCTCCGGATTGTTCTGTGGCGTGCCCATGTAGCGCTCGGTGTAGATCGAATCGTAGTTTCGCCAATCAGTGACCGAGCCCCCAGCGATCCCGATCTTGAAAGTTTGGCTGTGCGTCAGCGCATAGCTCGTCATGAAACCGCCGTAACTCCATCCCCACAAACCGATGCGCGACCCATCAACGTAAGGCTGCGACTTGAGCCACGAGAATCCATCTTCCAAATCGCGCAGTTCAAGTTCGCCAAAATTATGGAAGAGCGGCCACGCTGAGTTCGCGCCCTTGTCACTCGCGGTGCGATTGTCACACATCCAGATGATGTAGCCCTTTTGTGCGAGCATCTGGTGCCACATAAAGGTCGTGCTGCCCCACGAGTTGCGCACCTGGGGCGCTTGCGGACCGCTGTACGTATAAGACCAAACCGGATACTTCTTTGCAGGATCAAAGTCGGGCGGCTTAATCATCATCGCTTCCATCGTGCCGCCGTCGCGCGTCTTCACATTCAGCAATTCAACTTTGCCGAGTCTGTATTGCGACAGCGCATCAACTTTATTTTCATCGATCACGCGTACGAGTTTGCCCGCCGAGTCATAAAGCCGAACCTGAGTCGGCGTGTTCACATCACTCCACGAGTCGACAAAGTAACTGGCGTTTGAATTGAAGGTCGCGCGATGGCTGCCCTCAGTTGTCGTTAGGCGTGTCATGCCGGAACCGTCGAGCTTGATCGCGTATTCCTGGTTTGCGATGTAACTGTGTTCAGTGCTGCTGAAGTAAAGCGTTCCCTTCGCTTCGTCGACCTCATCGAGCGAGCGCACGTCCCAATCGCCCTTGGTCACCTGCCCTATCAGTTTTCCGTCCGCGCCGTAGTGATAGACATGCGTCCAGCCGCTGCGGTCGCTCATCCACAGAAACGAACCGTCCTTCAACCAGCGGAGGCCGTCGTTGTTAATGCCAATCCATGCTTTGGTCGTTTCGCGAAAAAGATTCGTGGTTTTCCCGCCGTTGGGATCGGCGGAGTTAAAATCCATAAAAGTCTGTTCGCGGTTTTGAGCCAGAAACCACGCCTTCTTGCTATCGGGAAACCAGCCGACGCGAACGATTAATAGATCTTCGGGCATGTATTTGCCGGTATCGACCCACGTCACGTCGCCACCGGCGGATTCAACCACGCCCAGTTTTGCAATCGGATTTGGATCTCCCGCCTTAGGATATGGCGTCTCCTCCAGCCGTTGGTCGAGCGGAATGTGATCGACGACAGGAAAGTTCGGCACTGGGTTCTCATCGAGCCTGAGGAAGGCAATCTTCGTCGAATCAGGACTCCACCAGTACGCGCCGAAATTGCCGCGACCATAGAGCTCTTCCTGGTAGACCCAATCCAGCCGCCCATTCAGAATCTTGTCGTTGCCATCGGTCGTCAGTGCGCGCTCTCGCTGAGATCCGATCTCGACGAGAAATAGATTGCCGCCGCGCACAAAACTGACCATCTTGCCGTCCGGACTGAAACCTTCGCCGACTTCTTCGGTAGCGCCGTTCGTCAGGCGCGAGGCGTGGTCGCTGCCGAACTCGTAATAGAACAAATCGTTCGCCTGATTGATCAGAACTGCAGTCTCATCCGGGTTCATCTGGTAGGAACTTTGATTCGCCAGACGATGCGCAGCTTCACGGGAAATCCCCGGCAGTGCTGCGAATGCGGCTTCCATTTTCACAGCGTTGTAGAACGGATCGGATTTGCCGGTCACGGCATTGACTTTAAGTAGACGCGGAAATGCATTGCGATCTTTGCTAGCGACAAGGTAATGCACACCGTCTTTCAGCCAGCGCGGATTCGACGGAGTGCCGCTGAAGTTAACTCGCTTTTGTGGATCGAAGATGTCATCAATGGTGAGGAGTTTGTTTTGGGCGTACGCGCCGACGGAACCTGTTAAGACCAGGACAACCAGAAGCAAGCGGAAAGGTAGGCGCAAGTCGATCTCCTTTGGATTAGTAATCATGCCGCTTCGCGCGGTATGAGTTTCTTAATGAAGGGCGTCAATGCCGCCAGAATTAGCGCCGCCACAACGAGGGCTGCTGTCGTTCCAATAAAGAGCTTTGGCGTTTGTTCGAGCTTCTCCGGATTGACGCTGCCACCCACCAGTCCTGCGATCAGATTTCCAACTGAAGAGGCCAAAAACCAAATGCCCATCATCTGGCCGACATACTTTCTGGGTGAGAGCTTTGTCATGGATGACAGACCGACTGGACTCAAGCAAAGTTCACCAAAAGTCTGAAACAGGTAACTCGTGAATAGCCAGATCGCCGAAACTTTGATTAAGCCGTTCGTGCTCACGAGAAAGTTGGACGCGGGAATCATTACCGCAAATCCGATTGCGGCGAGTAGCAAGCCGAGCGCGAACTTGGCCGGGCTCGAAATGTTTATGCCGCGCTTTGAAAGCTTCAACCAAATCGCAGCGAATACCGGCGCAAAGATGACGATGAAGAGCGAGTTGATAACCTGAAACCACGTGGCCGGCACTTCCCATCCAAAGACTCGACGATTGGTGAAGTCCTTTGCAAACAGATTCAAAGACGTCGGTGCTTGTTCGAATGCGGCCCAGAAGATTGAAGCAAAGATGAAGAGGATGAAGATAACAATGATTCTCTTCTTTTCGTCTCTGGTGAGGCCGCCGCCAAAGAAAATCAATGCGAAGTAAATCACCGCGACGCCGACCAGCACGTAAGTCATCTTTTTCCCGAGCGCCTGGGGATCGATGTGAATGATGCCAAGCGCCGCGAGAACAACCACCGCTGCCAGAAGCGCGAGACCCAACGCGAGCGATAGTTTGATGATTAGTTCCTGCCTCGCTTGTTTCGCCGGATCGGGATTGCGCGATGGTTCCAATCCCAGATTGCCGAGCGTTTTCTGCGAACGCAGCCAAAACCACGCCAGACCGATCAACATGCCCACACCGGCGGCGCCAAAGCCAAAGTGCCACCCGACTTTTTCCCCCAAAAAGCCCGTAATCAATTGGCCGAATACCGCGCCAGTGTTGATGCCCATGTAGAAGATCGAGAAGCCCGCATCGCGACGCGCGCCGCCTTCCGGATACAGATCGCCAACGATGGCCGAGATGTTCGGCTTCAGCAAACCGGTGCCGAGAACGATCAGGATCAATCCGAGAAAGAACGTCACCTTGGTGTGGACCAGCGAAGAGATGCTGATTGAAATGTGACCGAACGAAATTAGGACCGCGCCAAGCATGATCGCGCGCCGCAATCCAAGGAGACGATCCGCGACCCAACCGCCGGGCAAAGATGCCAGGTACACACTGGCGGCGTAGATACCGACGATCGCTGACGCCTGCTCGCGTGGAATGCCGAACCCACCATCAGCCAAAGCTGCGGCCATGAACAGAACCAGTAGCGGCCGCAGTCCGTAGAAACTGAACCGTTCCCACATCTCTGTGAAGAACAAAGTCGAAAGACCGCGCGGGTGACCGAAGAAGCTGGTGTCCTGGCTCGGCAGTTGCCGTTCGGTCTTGGGCATGTCCATGGGTTCGCTCATTTAGTTTTGTCTCCGAATTCCTTTGCCGCTTGGTGCGTTTTCTGTCGAAATGAGTAAAAGCCTGAGAGAGGTGCGAGCCATTCAGCCAGATGTGGGTCAGCGTGTCAAGATCGCCGTCGATCGATTTCCACGTGCGATTGAATTAGCGTGATGGCGTCTCCGTTGGCTTGCCAACGTCGATCGTGATTTCGGTGACGCTATCGTCGTCGACCGTCACTTGCTTCTCGATGTTCTGAGATTTCCCGTTCGTGTCTCGCACCACGACCAGAAGCTTGTATTCACCCGCGGGCAAATGAGACAGCACAAATTGGCCGCGCGAGTCCAGATCTCCGAATTCAAGCGGCTTGCCATATTGCGAAACTGACGCTCGGCCGGCCGCGATTGAATTGTTAGGGTTTACTACGCCACGGATCGTACCGTTCGCATAGGCCACAATCAGCCGCACTCCTGTGAGTTGCTCACCCGGATGAATTTCTATCGGTCCATCCAATCTGGTTCCATCACGCTCGGCTCGCACAAAGCGGAGTGGCAGCGGCTCTTTTCCGGGCGGCGTCTGGAAATTGAATTCCAGCTTTCCGTCCCTCAAACCCGTGAACGTGAAGGAACCATCGGGATTAATCGATGTGAACATGATGCGAGATCCGATCATCATTCCGATTACGCGCATCCTGGATAATTGGGCGCGGACGTCAGCGTTTGCATTACCCTCAATCGTCACAAAGCCGGAAAGAGTCGCGGCCTTTGTCATGCTAATTTCAATGCCGCTAATGTCTCGATCGATCACTTCAAAATGTTTTGACTGGCCAAAGATATCTGGCGGCTGAGGTATCTGACCATTCACGGGAATGAGTGCCGATATGTGCGGTGCTACGATCATGTATTCGCCTGGCGGAACGTGTTCGATTACGATTTCGCCTTTGTCATTTGATTGCTCCCGCGTCCCCGCACCACCGATAATTTTGCCGTTTTCAAAAACTCTTACGTCATAACCCATATCAGGAACGCGTCTGCCGGTTTGAGTGTCTACAACGGTGGCGCTCACGGTGAATGTTTTCACGGGCATCCCCACGTTCAGATCGATCTTTATGTCTGAGCCGGAAGCTACTTCGATAATCTTCGCCTGCGATTCCTCGGACGTGTCGCCGTAGAATGTTCGGCGGTATCCAAGCCTTCCAAACAGCGTCGCGTTTGTCAGCGGATAGTATCCCGCGGCGACGCGATATTTTCCGGGCGGTAAACCGGCGATTCGATACTTGCCCTGCTCATCGCTGCGCAGGTCTCTCGCGTACGGAGGCGGTCCGGCGCCGGGCGGAGTTATTTCAGTTGCGATCGTAATCGGAATTCGTTCGACCGGCTTTCCATCTGCATCGGTTATCACGCCGCTGATCACGCCTTCAGGGATCAATTCAAAATCGACATGTTCGACTTTCCCGTCGGTAACTGCATTGACTGCCCTGAGGTTGGCAAAGACCTGGTTCTCTTTTCCAGTCACATAACCGCTCTGACTTGCAGAGATAAAATAGTTTCCGGACGGGACGCCAATTAACTCATAACTTCCATCGGCACTAGCGTGCGCCACCTGCGTTGTGTTGCTGGCAACAGGTTCCGCCAGCGGTTGTTGCCACAGTGTAATCGTCGCCCCAGGCAGTGGTTTGCCCTGGGCGGTTACCTTGCCCATGACTACCGCCGCGCGCGTGTCTTTATTCCCGGTCTGTACCTGCGCGCGGGAGTCGGCTGCTGATAACGATAGCGCCAACAATAGAAGTAGGAGAGTCTCAGTGAATCGCATCTGGTACTCCTTTCCCGAAGAGGGGCGATGCTCAATTTAGCGTTCGATTTTAAGTGTTTGCCAAGGTAAAGCCAATGCGAAAACTGAGGCATCACAGACGCAGGGTTCGCAGACAAGCACCGCGCTCAACCTTGACAGCCCGGCGTCGGCGAGCGTATAACGCCACTTGTAAAACGTGGTGAGTTAAGGCGACTTGCGGCCACGTAAAACAAACGGCTAAACAGCTCGGGTAGTTCGAAACGGCGAACCCGAAAACTTCAGACGACTCTTGAAGTCCCGCGTTGTTTAGCGCGGGATTTTTATATTTTGGGAAGGAAGTCAGAACCACCTGCGGTAGCGGGTGGTTGAAGCCGCAGTCGAATACTTCACCCAGAAAGATCAACCGCCCGCTACCGCAGGCGGTTCTGACTCCAATGCTTAACTTCCGAGATCTTCTTGAGGGCGACGGCATTCACGTCTTTGATGGCGCGATGGGGACGATGCTCTATTCCAAGGGCATCTACATTAACCGCTCCTACGACGAATTGAACCTGGCCGCGCCCGATCTTGTGCGCGAAGTTCACTCCGAATACATCCGCGCTGGGGCTGACATCATCGAGACGAATACTTTCGGCGCGAATGTCAACAAGCTTCAGCCTTACGGCCTGGAAGCGAGCGCCCGAGAGATCAACATAAAAGCCGCCCAGATTGCCCGTGAAGCTGCCGGTAATCGCGCCTACGTTGCCGGAGCGGTCGGCCCACTCGGTTTGCGCATTGAGCCCTACGGTCCAACTTCCTTCGATGAAGCGAAACAGATGTTCGCTGATCAAGTCTCAGCATTGCTCGAGGGTGGCGTCGATCTGTTTGTGCTCGAAACGTTCTCGGACATCTCCGAGTTGCATCAGGCGATCCGTGCCGTGCGCGAGTTGTGCGATTTGCCGATTGTCGCGCAAGTGACGATTCAGCTGGACGGCAATACCTCGTTCGGAACAACTCCCGATGTGTTCACCACACGCCTCGATGAATGGGGCGCGGATGTGATTGGTCTCAATTGCGGCGTTGGTCCGGCGATCGTGCTAAACGCGATCGAGAAAATGCGTGCGCTCACCACCCGCAAGCTCTCGGCGCAGCCGAATGCCGGATTGCCTCGGGATGTGGGCGGCCGGCAAATCTACATGTGCTCGCCTGAATACATGGCTGAGTACTCGCGGCGCATCGCGCAATCAGGTGCGAAGTTTATTGGCGGCTGCTGCGGTAGCACGCCGGCGCACATCAAGTTGATTGCTGACGCGCTGCGCATGCTCAATCCGCGCACGCAAAAAGTCACCGTGCCCGACGCGGCGAAAGTTAGCGTCAGCGATTTGAAACCGCCGGACGTTCAAGTGGTCCCGGCGGTCGAACGTTCGAATTGGTCGCGCAAGATCGCGACGGGCGAATTCGTCACCACCGTTGAAGTGTTGCCGCCGAAAGGCTGCAATCCATGGAAGACACTCGATTCGATCCGGTTGCTGAAAGACGCGGGCGTGAATGGCGTCAACATTCCCGACGGGCCGCGGGCGCAGACGCGCATGGGCGCGATGGCCACAGCTTTGATGGTGCAGAAAGAAGTCGGCATGGAAGCAGTGCTGCACTACTGCTGTCGCGATCGAAATCTGCTCGGCATGATGTCTGACCTCCTCGGAGCAGCGGCCATGGGATTGCACAATCTTCTTTTGATCACGGGCGATCCGCCGAAGATGGGCCCGTACCCCGACGCGACCGCAGTCTTCGACATCGATGCGATCGGGTTGACTAATATGGTCAACAAGCTGAACCACGGGCTCGACATCGGCAACAATCCGATTGGCGAGCCGACCGCGTTCTCGATTGGCGTGGGGGTGAATCCGGGCGCAGTTAATATGGATGAAGAGTTGCGGCGTTTCGATTGGAAGATTGAAGCGGGCGCCGAGTATGCAATCACCCAGCCGGTTTTCGACACCCAACAACTGCGTGACTTTCTGAAGCGAATTGAAAGCCGTCGCATTCCGATCATCGCCGGCATTTGGCCGCTCGTTTCCTACCGCAACGCTGAGTTTTTGCACAACGAAGTTCCGGGCGTGCACGTCACTGCAGAAATCATGGAACGGATGCGCGCGGCGTCGGCTATCAGCAAGGAAGCGGGTCGCGAGGAAGGCTTAAAGATAGGGCGCGAGTCACTGCTGGAAGTGCGCGAGTTCATTCAAGGCGTCCAAGTCTCCGCGCCGTTCGGCAACGTGAAATACGCGCTCGAGGTTTTTGAGGTGCTGCCCGAGTTCGCGAAGGCTCGGGAAGCAGCTGCACCACTCATTGGATAGCTTCGTCGCGTACGACCGCCGACGCTGGCTGGAAGACTCTATTTTTCAGAGTCCAGCAGCATCCAGAAATAAGGCAGCACTTCGTTCGCGAGACGTCCCGTTCTTCCCATCATGCGATTGCGATGGTCGCCGTTGTACTCCTCGAACACGTGGTTGATGCCGCTCCTGGTTAAGGCAGCGGACAGTGCACGAGACGTTGGCGGAATGTGTTTGAACTCGTCTTCATATCCCGAATCGAATTTGAAGCCGCGCAGTTTCTTGAGATTGGCCGCGTACTTCTCAACCATGTACAGCGGCATGTTTTCAGTCCAATGGGTGTAAGCAGGCTCGGCCTTTTGCAGTTTTCCGTTGACGCGTTCGAATGGCAAATCTGCAAACGTACCGGCCCGGTTAGGATTTGGTGAAAAAGCTTGAGCCACGACGATGATTCCGAGGGCGTAGAACCCACCCTGTACTGCTTCATCGATCGTCTTTGGCTGCTTTGTCAAAAGGTATTCGAACGCGGAATTGTCACTCGACAAGTCCTGTCCCCACCCTAACACGGCGGCGTTCATCCCATAGACAACCGCGTAGACCTCCGGATGCTTCATGCCTAGTTTGATCGCGCCATAGCCGCCCATCGAATGACCCGCGAGGCCACGACCTTCCGGTCGGGCCAGGGTACGGTACTTAGAGTCGACGTAACTGACGAGATCTTTGACGATGAAGTCTTCCCAATTACCCGTTGCCGTTGAGTTGGTGTAAAAACTGCCGCCCCATTTTGTGCGCGCGTCGGGCATCACTACAATCATTTCTCCAAAAAGCTTTTCCGCAATGCCACGATTCAAAACGTCGGGTACGCTCTGCCACGGCGCACCTTTCACCCAGGGACTGGTCCACGTCTCGTCGGTGTCCCCGATACCGTGCAGCAAGTAGATCACGGGATAACGTTTGGTCGACGACTCGTAACTCGGCGGCAAGTAAACGCTGACTCTACGATCGGCTGATTCGCCCGTTACGTTTCTTTCAAGCGCGACGGAATGGACGGTCGCGCGAACGACTTTGCCTTCCTGCGCCCAGCCGACAGAAGCGGACACAAACGCGAGAGTCGCCGCGAAGATCAGCAGATAAGACCGGTTTCCCAGCGAACGTATCGACGGATGGTTTCTAAGCTTGATCATTGGTTCTTCCTCGAATCGCGCAGGCTGCTGATTCTTTAACGGCGTGGTGCGCGTTATAGTTCCTTTCGTCCGGGCAGTTTCGCTTCATGCTACACTCGGTCATGCAGTGTCACCGGCGAGAATCGTACAACGAACTCACGCGCGCGAACGCGTCCGCAAGATCAAAACTCGTGCGCGATATCAGCAGCGCAGACTAAAGCAAATCTCGCGGACCGCCACCCTTGGCGGACTCTTTCTTTCATTTCTAAAAATTGGCGTCAGCGGATTCGGCGGCGGGTTTGCCGTGCTGAGTCAGATACGTCATCTCGTCGTGTTGGAGCGTCATTGGCTAACCGAGCATGATTTCGTTGAAGCGCTGGCGTTGGGCCAGAGCTTGCCCGGAACCGCGGCCGGCAATGCAGTCACCTACATCGGATTTCGCTTGCGCGGATGGCGCGGGGCGAGTGTCTCGCTGGCCGGCTTCATCCTGCCGTCGATGATGATGATGATCCTGCTCGCGATTTTCTATGATCGCTTTCGCGCGCTACCGAACACCGAACAACTCTTCCATGGTTTCAATGCCGCGGTCGTGGCGCTCATCGCAGTCACTGCGTGGCGCATGGGCAAACACACTTCCAGCAAGAACTGGCAACGAATTCTCATCGTGCTCTCGTTCGCCGCGGTTATTTTCCTGAAAGCCACGGTCGTCGAAGTCATCCTCATCGCGGGACTCTTTGGCATTGGCATCGAATCGTTTACCGAGCGACAGAAGCCGCGACTCGAGCGCATCCGTGGTTTCGCCACGCGACGGCAGCAACGAATCCGTCAGCGAATCGTCGCGCGGCGGCCGAGAAAGCCGCATCGATTTGTCGGCGGTTATCTCACCGAAGCGATCGCTGAAGAACGTCTGCGGCAGATTAGCGAAGTACGCGTCACGCAACTTGACGATGAGGAAATTGATGAAGACGCCTCTGGCAATGGCGACTTGATGCGCGGCATTTTTCTTCCCGCAATTCCGTTCCTCGCAAAGATCGGGTTGGCTCTTTCGATTGCCTTCATCTTTCTGCGCATTGGCGCGGCGACGTTTGGCGGCGGCTTCGTCATGATTCCGGAAATCGAAAACGAAGTCGTGCGATCGCATCATTGGCTGAGTCACCAGGAATTCGCTGATGCCACCGCGCTGGGACAAATCACCCCCGGTCCGGTTTTGATCATGGCAACGTTTGTCGGCTATCGGGTCGCGGGAATCTTCGCCGCGCTGATGTGCACTGTCTGCGTTTTTCTGCCGTCGTTTCTGATGACTATTGCCGCCGGGTCTTCACTGCGTCGCTTTCGCACGAATCGACAAATTCAAGCGTTCCTGCGCGGCGTGGCGCCGGCGGTCACAGGTTTGTTGGGAGCGGCAGCATGGAGCGTGGCGCGTTCCGGCATTCACACGGTCATCGGCGCGTCGATGGCTGTGGTGATTCTGGGAATTCTCTTGCGTTATCGTCCGAATGCGTTTTGGGTTCTGATGGGTGCGGGAGTTTTCCGGTTTCTACTGGCGCTGGTGTTCTGGTAACTCACCCGGTCACATAATGCCGCAGCGCCGTTTCCAAATCTGAGAACTGAAACTCAAATCCTGCCGCTTGAAGTCTCTTCGGTATGACACGTTGACTTACCAGCAACATCTCATCGGCCATCTCGCCGAACGCGAGCCGTGCCGCGAAAGCCGGCATGGCCATCACAGTCGGGCGTGAGAGAACTTCGCCGAGCGCGCGCGTGAAGCGTTCGTTGGTTACCGGCTTTGGCGAAACGATGTTCACTGGTCCGCGAATCGAATCGTCATGCAGCGCGAGCTTGATCGCTGCGACCGAGTCCTCCAGGCCAACCCAACTGATAAATTGTTTGCCGGAACCAATCTTGCCGCCGAGTCCCATCTTGAAAGGCGTGAGCATCTTTTCCAGCATGCCACCCGCGCGCGCGAGAATTGGTCCGAAGCGAAGATTCACAACTCGCACGCCGGCACGGATTGCCGGCTCCGTCGCTTTCTCCCACTCACGACAGACGCCCGCGAGAAATCCGCCGCCCGATTCGCTTTGTTCGTCAAGTATCTCATCGCCCCGATCGCCGTAAATGCCGGTCGCCGAAGCGCAGAGAAAAACGCGCGGCTTCGCAGTGAGTCTCGCGATTGCCTCGCTCAACAAATGCGTCCCGTGCACGCGACTGTCGTGTATCTTCCGCTTCTTGTCGTCAGTCCAACGACCTTCGGCCACGTTCTCGCCGGCCAAGTTAATGATCGTGTCCAAGCCTTCGAGTTTAGTGACATCAACTGCATCCTGGTTCGGATGCCATTCGATTTCGTCCGCTTTAGCCAGACCGCGAACGAGGCGAACGATGTCATGATTCTCGGCTTCAAGTTCCGGCCGCAGCGCGGCGCCAACTAAACCGCTTGCTCCGGCGATCGCGATCTTCATGAAAGATTCCTCGCGGATTTGAGATAAGAACGCCTGCCGCCATCGTAACTCATGGTCGCCAGCCGACGCCACCGGCTGAGCGGCCGACGCCGCAACCGCCCGCCAGTTTTCTATTGTATTTGCGGCGGAAATGTATAGAATGCCCTCGCTCTACCTCGGACTGCTCCCATGGTTCGACACGGCACCCTCTTCTTTTTTATCACGTGCGTGGCCCTCGTCTGCCTGGCCTCCTTCGTGAGTCACAGCCAATCAACGCTGCGACGAATCACCAACACAACTGACGAAGGAGTAAACATCAATCCGTCAATCAGCGGTGACGGTCGCGTTGCCACGTTTGAAAGCACCGAAGATGTTGCCGGCGCCGGAGGCGCTGATGGCTTTCGCGCCATTCGCGCAAATATTTCTGTAGATCCCGCGACGTTCTTTCAGATGGGTCGCACCCGCGCTGTTGCTCCCGCGGTTTCGCAAGATGGTTCGCGCATCGCGTTCGCCTCGAAAGACGATCCGCTGGCTACAAACAGCGACGGCAATTCAGAGATTTTTCTTTCTAACGGATCCACGCTGCTGCAGGTTACCAACACCTCGCCCGGAGACGCCGCCAGCCGAGTCGTCAACGGCAACTTTCAACCTTCGATTTCCGACGACGGCCGCTTCATAGCGTTCTCTTCGAACCGAGACTTAACGTCGCAAAACGGCGATGGCAATTTTGAGATTTTCGTCTATGACAGTGTGGCGGCCACTTTCGCGCAATTAACGAATTCGACCGGAATAGTTGGCTGCACCGACGCGAAGATTAGCGGCAATGGTGTGAGGGTCGCATACATTCGGGACACGGGCTCTACTCCGACCGCGAAACGCGATCTGATGATCCAGGATCGTACTTCATCATCAGCCCGCATGCTGGCGAGTCAGATGCAAGCGCTTTCGATGACTTATGGCCGCGCGATCAGCGATGACGGCACGCGGGTGGTTTATTCCGGTGAGACCGCCGCGAACTCAAGCCAGGTCTTCTTCTACGACGGTCGTAGCGGCAACGTGAATCGCCAGGTGACGTCGCTCGGGACGCGGACCACCGAAGTTCCGTTGCATCCGACGATCAGTGGCGATGGAAAGCGGATCGCCTTTGCGACTCGCCGAGCGGTGACCGGTTTCGGCAACTCAGACGCCAGCGTCGAGCTCTACACCTACGATATTCCGACAACTTCATTCGCGCGCGTGACCAGCGCGCCTGCAGAGGCTGACTGCTTCGATGGCAGTAGCCAGGCGTGTGAAGTCGTATCGTCTTTGAATGACGACGGCTCGACAATCGTGTTCAATTTCCCGCGGGCTCTCTCGGGAACAGTTGCACCCGGCCTCGAAAACAAATCTGAGATTTACGCTACCGGCACGACCGTGCGCCCGCCATTTGGCACGTTGACTGCCATTTTGAATCAGGCGTCACTTGGTCACGAACCTTCATCAGTTAAAGCGGTGGCGCCTGACAGCATCGTCGCTGCCTTTGGTAATGCACTCGCGAACACTACCCAGCAACCACAGAAGCTGCCGAATGGAACATTTCCCACGAATGTCGCCGGTACCACCGTTACAGTGAATGGACGGGCGGCACAGATCTTCTTTGTTTCACCGGATCGAGTCCAATTCCTCGCGCCGCCGCAAACCGAAATCGGCACCGCCGAAGTTGTAATCACCAACGCCGAAGGATTTCAGTCAAAAGCGAATGTGCCCACACTTCGAGCCGCACCCGGCGTCTTCACAAAAACAGGTGATGGACTCGGCGAAGGCTTGATTCTCAATGCCGACACGCTTGCGGAAGGTCCGTTCGATCCGACTGGTGGAAACCTTCGGCTACTCATCTTTACCACGGGCGTACGGAACTCGCTTCAGACCACAGTCAACATCGGAGGGCGTGTTGTCACACCTGAATCGATCGTGCCTTCGGCAGACATGCCGGGTCTGGATGAAGTGACGATGCGCGTGCCGAGCGACTTGCGCGGGACTGGCACTGTTAATCTCACCATTAATGCCGACGGTCGTGACTGCAATCCGGTCACGGTTAGCTTCACCGGCGACCCAAGCCGCAACGTGGTCATTAACGAAGTGCTTGCTGATCCGCCGGACGGAATCGCGGGCGACGCGAACCACGACGGTGTTCGTGACGGTACGCAAGACGAATTCGTCGAGCTGGTGAACGGAACGCCGAACGAACTAATCAGTCTCAGCGGTTGGACGATTCGCACGCGGACGACGGGCAGCTCCACCGAAACCACTCGGTTTACGTTCGCGGGCGGCACTTCCCTTCCCGCGGGCGAAGCCATCGTCGTGTTTGGCGGCGGTAATTTCAATCCGAGCGATCCGATTTTCGGCTGCGCACAGATAGTTAAAGCGACAAACTCAGCCGGTCTATCACTGACGAACAGCGGCTTGACTGTCATTGTGCGCGACGCCGCCGGAAATCTCATCGCCCAGGTTAGCTATGGCGGCAGCACAGGTTTAGAAGGAGACAACAATCAATCGTTGACGCGTTCGCCCGATGTCACCGGTGGCTTCGTGCAGCACACGGCCAGCTCGGGAGCGAATGGGCGAGCATATTCGCCAGGTTTGCGAACAAACGAGACGCCTTTCGGCGCTTGTCCTGGTCACCTGACGAGCGTCACGATTTCGCCGCAGTCGGGGTCGATTACGGTCGGCCAGACGCAACAGGTCACGGCTCAGGCGTTTGACGAGTACGGACGCGTGATGACGAACGCGACGATAAACTTCGCGTCAGACAACCCCAATGTCGCAAGAGTTGAGTCTGTGACTATGAATTCGACCACGGGCATCGCGACCGCGAGTGTAAAGGGTCGCAACCCGGGCACCGCACACATCACAGCTTCAGCAACTGACGGTGTCACCACGGTCAACAGCCCGCCGGCCACGCTGACCGTGACCGGACCGTCCCTCAGCATCAACGACGTCAGTCACGATGAAGGCGATGCAGGCGCAACCGCCTTCACCTTCACCGTCAGCTTATCCACGCCCGCGCCAATTCCAGTCACCTTCGATATCTCGACGCAAGACAACACGGCAACGGTCTCTGATGGAGATTACGTCGGTCGCTCATTGACCTCACAAACGATCGCGGCCGGTGCGCAGACCTACACCTTCGACGTGACGGTAACCGGCGACGTAGATATCGAACCGGCAGAGACATTCTTTGTGAACGTCACCAATGTCTCAGGCGCCAGCGTGAGTGACTCACAGGGAGTCGGCACAATCATTACCGATGATGTGCCTAAGTTGAGCGTGAATGATGTCGCGAAACTCGAGGGCAATAGCGGAACTACGACTTATATCTTCACCGTCAGTTCGACGCTGCCGGCTCCGCCCGGAGGAGTAACATTCGACATTGCGACTCACGACAACACCGCAACCATTTCGAACGGCGACTACATTGGCCGTACCCTCACCTCCCAGAGTATTCCGGAGGGCCAGTCGAGTTATGCCTTCGACGTCACGGTGAATGGCGACACGTTAGTCGAGCCGAACGAAACCTTCTTTGTGAACATCTCGAATGTTTCCGCAAATGCGTCTGTCAGTGACAGTCAGGGCATCGGCACGATTCAGAATGATGACGCCGCGTCATTGGTGATCAGTCAGGTCTATGGTGGCGGCAACAATTCCGGCGCGCCTTTCCAAAATGACTTCGTCGAGATCTTCAACCGCGGCACGACAACCGTTGATTTCTCAGTCACGCCTTATTCCGTCCAGTACGCCGGCGTCGGATCGAACTTTGGCAGCTCGAAGACTGACTTGATCAGTGGCGCGATCGCGCCGGGCAAATACTTTCTGGTGAAGGAATCCGGCGGTTCGACGAACGGCTCGCCACTTCCCACAGCTGACGCGACTGGCACAATTAACCTCGGCGCGACTTCAGGTAAAGTCGCCCTTATCGCGGGTACGACTGCCCTCGTAGCAAGCGCATGTCCCGGCGACGATGGTTCCACTCCTTTCAATCCGATCGATGGAACGATCGTGGACTTTGCCGGTTACGGCAGCACCGCATCTACGGCCGGACATTGCTACGAAGGGCCGGCGCCGACTGCCGCGCCGAGTAACTCGACTGCTGACTTTCGCAAATCGGGAGGTTGTGCTGACACGAACGACAACGCGGCGGATTTCTTTGCCACGACTGCCTTCCCTCGCAATAGTTCGTCACCATCGAACAACTGCGCGGGCGGCGCGATGCCTTCGCTTTCCCTCGACGATGTTACGGTCACCGAAGGCAACGCCGGAACAACAACAGCGACTTTCACCGTCAGTCTGTCGTCCCCGCCACAAGGCTCGGACGTAACCTTCGACATCGCCACCGCCAACGGCAGCGCGACAACGACGAACAACGATTACGTCGCCAAGTCATTGACGAGTCAGGTCATTCCAGCAGGAGAGACGACCTACACGTTCACGGTCACTGTTAATGGCGATACAACCGTCGAATCCGATGAAAACTTTTTCGTGAATGTCACGAGCGTCGTAGGCGCGAGTGTCGCGGACGGGCAGGGTGCCGGCACAATTCAAAATGATGATCTGCCATTGCTTTCGATTAACGACGTAAGCATGAACGAAGGTAACAGTGGCACCGCGACGTTCACGTTCACAGTCAGTCTCTCCGCGCCTGCTCCGAACACGGTCACCCTTGATATCGCAACTCAGGACAACACCGCGACCGTTGCCGGCAATGATTACGTGAGTCGGTCGTTAACGAGCCAAACGATTGCGGCAGGCAGTTCAACTTACACATTCGACGCCATCGTCAACGGCGACGTCAACATCGAATCGAACGAAACTTTCTTTGTGAACGTCACGAATGTCAGCGGCGCGAGGATCAGCGATAGCCAGGGCGTCGGCACAATTCAGAATGATGACAGTCCCGCGTTGAGCATCAACGACGTCACACAGGTTGAAGGCAACAGCGGAACTTCAACTTTCACTTTTACGGTGAGTTCTTCGCTGCCCGCGCCCGCCGGTGGCATCAATTTCACGGTTAACACCGCTGACGGCACGACGAATCCGGCAAGTTCTTCGACCGACTATGTATCAATCAAAAACGGCAGCGGAAGCATTGCCGCCGGAAGCTCGTCGACAACTGTGAACGTCAACGTGAACGGCGACACCCTGGTTGAGAACAACGAAGCCTTCTTCGTGAATCTGTCGAATCCAACGAATGGCGCGACGATTAGCGACGGCCAGGGGCTGGGAACCATCAACAACGACGATATTCCGCTGCTCGTGCTCAGTCAGGTTTACGGCGGGGGAAACAATTCCGGCGCGACTTACCAAAACGATTTCATCGAGATTTTCAATCGGGGCACGACCACAGTTGATTTCGGCGTCACCCAATATTCAGTCCAATACGCGGCTGCGACCAGCAACTTCTCGACGAACAAGACGGACATTACTTCAGGAGTGCTTCTGCCCGGCCATTATTTCTTAATTCAGGAAGCAGGTGGCACGACCAACGGAACTGGGTTGCCGACGCCTGATGTCTCGGGAGGAGCGATCAATCTCAGCGCGACGGCGGGTAAAGTTGCGTTGGTGCTGGGAACTACAAACTTGAGCACCAGCGGCTGTCCGTTCGGCGGAACCATTGTCGACTTCGTCGGTTATGGCAGCACGGCCAACTGTTCCGAGACCTCGCCCATCGCGGTCTCCGGCACGAACTCAAACGCGCGCTCGGTCATCCGCACGAATAGCTGCGTTGACACGAACAATAACTCTGCCGACTTCAGCAATCCGACAACAGCGCCCGTCGCGCGCAACACTGCAACCACGCCGTTTATTTGTCCTTGATTCAGATTTTTTCTGATACGCGTGACGGACGATTCCTGCCGGCGCAAACTTTTCATTGCCGTGACAGCGCTGCCCGCACATGTGGCTCGTGCTCTTCGAGCGCCTCGACGGCCTCGTCGGTAGTCCTGATGCTCTGAACCTCGATCATCCTTCCGGTTAACCGCATCACATTTTGCGCCGCTAAGCCCAGCATGTCGCGATGCAGCGGCGAAAGAGGATGTCCGCCGCAACCCTTGAATGCCGGTGGTGGATTCGGAGTGATGTCTGGCGCATCGCTGCGCGGCGACGAAAGCGTCAGGACCTCGCCCACGTCGTTTGCTTGCTTGTCGCGTTCGGTCAGGTGAGCGGCATTAAGCCACCGTTTTGCCACCGTCCTGATCACTGAAGTGTGATCAAACGGTGTATGGCAGACTGTGCCCGCTTCAATCAGCGGCGACACCAGCACCGCCGGCACGCGCACGCCGAATCTATTGAAAACGAAACCGGTGCCGCCCGGTTGCCCGTAGGGAATCACGACGCCATCCGGCGAACAAGTCCACGGCGGTGGTGTCGGTACATGATCGTAGCAGCCGCCATGCTCGTCGAACGTAATGATCAAGAGAGTACTGTCCCAATGCGGACTCTTCCGGAGCGCATCATAAATTGTGTGAATAAACTGGTCGCCGTAAAGAACGTTCGTGGCTGCGCCGGTCGCGGTGATCGCAAACGCGGGATGCATATCATTCTCTGGGCCGTACCTTCGGCTACAGAGCATGTTCGGTTCGATGAATGAATACGCGGGCAAGGTTCCAGCCTGGGCATCGGCGAGGAAACGTTCGAACGGAGAAAACTTTTCCGGCGCGTAATCCCAAAGCCGTTCCTGCGTCATCAGCGCGTTGCAAAGCAGAAACGCTCCGTCATGATAAATCCGCCAGTGGATCCCCTCTCCGGCGAGCAGGTCATAAATCGTCGCAGTCTTATTCAAAAGATAACCGATGTCCCACGGGTGCGGTCCGGTCTTCCAGCCGTTAGTCACGTAGCCCGACGACGTGGCTGCATGAATGAACGATCGATTAGGAAAAGTCTGCGTGGGAACTGAGCTGAACCATTGATCGCAAACTGCGTATGCCTGAGCGAGCCCATTGATGACCGGCAGATTTTCCGGCGTGAAGCCGTTCATGATGATCGCGGGATCGAAATCCATCGGCGTGTCGCCGCGTGTTAGCCATGACAGCAAACGATTGCACCCCTTCTTCGGGGCTCCCGCAGCGTTTATCGCGGCTGCGTAGTTGATCACAAATCCCTGCATGTCCGGGGACTTAGTGGGATTGGGAATTTTCGCGGGCGGCGGGTTGTGGTTGTACATCTGCGCGTAAACCTGATCGTAAGGCTCAAACGGATCGGGATAGGGATCCGTCATGACCGAACCTTTGCCGGGGCTTGCCTTGCCACCGCTGGGTGTGGGGTTCCAAAGATCTTTGCCCGACAATCCGTCGAATGTTTGTCCGCGCGGCGGATTCTGGAAGGGCGGCTCGTTGTCGGGGTCGTACAACCAGCCAAGCACATTGTCGAACGATCGATTTTCCATCATCAGCGTTACTACGTGATCAATTCGGTGGAGTTGGTTGACGCCGTTAGCCATGGTGAAGACCTTTCTTGATGGGAACTCGAGAAACAGTAAATGCTCCCCGCCGATCAGGCGTTGGAGTGCAGCCGCGGCACCGCCGGGTTTGGGCGGCGAACATTTACTACCTTTGACGGATTAGTGCAAGGTGAGTTAGCACCTTTGTTATTACGATTTAGGAAGAGAGTTGGAGCTGGTGGCCTATTGAATCACGCCGGCCACGGGACTCGACGCGCTGGCGTAAAGACGCCGTGTCATGCGGCCTGAGAGATAGGCGAGTCGGCCCGCTTCGATTGCCAGCTTCATCGCTTCGGCCATCTTTGCCGCGTCGTGCGCTTCCGCGATCGCCGTATTCATCAGCACGGCATCTGCGCCAAGTTCCATCGCGATCGCCGCATCGCTGGCGGTACCGACCCCTGCATCGACGATGATTGTCGCGTCGGGAAGCTGCTCGCGCATGATGCGCAGGTTGGTGGGATTCTGCACGCCAAGACCAGATCCAATCGGCGCCGCCAGCGGCATGACGGCCGCACAACCGGCATCAAGCAGTTTCTTGGCGACGATCAAATCATCCGTGAAGTACGGCAGAACGATGAAGCCTTCTTTCACGAGGGTTCGTGCGGCCTCGAGCGTCTGTTCATTGTCGGGAAACAAAGTAGTCTGATCGCCGATGACTTCAAGCTTAATCCATTCCGTGGCGAGCGCTTCGCGCGCCAGCCGCGCCGTGCGCACGGCGTCTTCGGCGGAATAACACCCGGCCGTATTCGGCAGAATCTGCAACGCCGGATCGAGGTGGTCGAGGAACGATTCGCTGCTCTTATCCAGCGGCACGCGCCGCACGGCGACTGTGACCATCTCAGCGCCGGACGACTGATGCGCGGCTTTCATTTCCTCATAGCTGCGATACTTTCCAGTGCCAATGATGAGTCGCGAGGTGAAAGCCTTGTGGGCGATTTTGAATTGATCAGTAAGTGCAGTTGCTGGCGTCGACATGAATGCTTACTTCCTTGTTATGAATTCTGAGAAGACTGTACACCTGATGAGAAAGCTATCAAAAGCGCGCTTCCTGCCATCAGCCTGCTGCCTGACGTTAGCCGCCGCCGACAAAATGAACAATCTCAACTCGATCGCCCTCGTTGACTTCGGTGTGTTCCCAATCGTCGCGCCGGACGAGCTCTCGATTCACTTCGACGGCGATTCGCTGCGGTGACAGAGACAGCCTCGCGATCAATTCATTCAGATGTAGCCGTGGTTCACTGAATTCGCGAAACTCACCATTGATTTGTAGTTGCACGATTGGGTTCAGGCCGGGTGAATCACGCGGCGCAGCTCGGCGAACTCTCCATCGCTTTCAGCGCGAATCAGAATGGCGCCGCGGCCGGCCTTGAAAGTCGGCAAGGTCAAAGAGATCGACGAATGGCCAAAACTGTCGGTCATTGAATATGTCGAAGACGGCTGAAACGTGCTGCCCAGCACTTTCACAGTGATATTGGCCTTGGCGGCCGGACGCACCTCGCCTTCGCCGTGTTTGGCTACTTCGATTCTCAAGGTAACCGATTCGCCGGCGCGCATTTGCCTATCATCCAGCAAGATCAGCGACAGCCCTTCCTCAGGTTCCTCACTTGTCGAAAACCGTTCGACCGCGGATGGTAACGGCTCGGTGGGCGCAATCCCCTCAGGATCAACTCTGTCTTCTTCATGCTCGGGCGGAGCCTTGTCTTCTTCATGATCGGGAGCGACAACGTTAGCAGGCGAATTTGTTAACGAGCCCGTCGGGCGCTCTCCCATGCGCTTCAGATCGTCGATCCGTCCGGCATTGATCGCCGCACAAATTAACTTATGTTGCCGCTGCAGCCTTTCGACGAGAACCTTTTGATCAAATCCGGTGGCGATCAAGTCGTCATAGGGCGCACGCTTGCTCGCCAGGATTGCGCCTCCCGAATAAACTAACGAAAGAATTATGGGCGTCTGCAAACCCTTGTCTTCGGTCTGCACGTGATAGACGACACCGCCATGTTCAACGTCCGTGTTGTAGCCTGTAATCACTTGCTTGGTTTCCGGTTTCAGCGGGCGCGTGTTCGCGACACGCAATTACCATCAATTCGCGACGTTAGCACAGCGATTTTTGCGCGGTCAATCAGTTAAATTTGCACTTGACTTGCACAGATCGCTCGCTTGACACCCCCTACACACAGCATTACGATTGCAGCTTGTACAATCATTCTCAAGCACAAGCGAGTTGCCAAGCGCAAAGAATGGAAGCGATTCTGACGATCTCCTCGTGAGTTTTCGCCCCTTGCTCTTGGCAGATGGTTATGAGTTTTAACCTCAGCGATTACCTGCCGATTCTCTTGATGTTTATTATCGCCGCCGGATTTGCGGTGACAATGGTCGTGCTGTCGCAGTTCGTTGGCCAACGTAAACATACCCGCACAAAACTGATGCCGTACGAATGCGGCAAAGACCCCGTCGGGTCCGCGCGCGAACGTTTTTCGGTAAAGTTCTATCTCATCGCAATGATTTTCATACTGTTCGATATTGAAGTCATTTTCTTGATTCCGTGGGCGGTTGTGTTCAGGACGCTGTCATCGCCGCAATACGGAATGAAGAATCTGATCTTCTTCGAGATGATTGTTTTCATTGCGCTGCTCGCGGCCGGATTAATCTACGTCATTAAAAAGGGTGCCCTGGATTGGAGCGAGCGCGCGCGGCACGAAGCGGAAGCGGAAGCCCGATTGTTGGAAGGAAACCTGGCAGGTCTGAAGTCTCAAGTGGCAAGTTCCGCCAAAGCGGCTTAGGGACTCGCGATTTGAAAGCTGAGACTTACTAATTTTATGGGACTTGAAAACGTCATTGCTGAAGCGTTACCGGAAATTCTGACAACGCGGCTGGATTCGCTCATTAACTGGGCGCGCAAATCCTCGCTGTGGCCGGCGACGTTCGGTCTCGCTTGCTGCGCTATCGAGATGATGAATGTCACCAGTTCGCGAAACGACCTGGCTCGTTTTGGTGCTGAAGTCTTTCGCGCTTCCCCGCGCCAGGCAGATGTAATGATTGTTTCGGGTCGCGTTTCGCGCAAGATGGCGCCCGTCCTGCGACGGATTTACGATCAAATGCCGGAACCGAAGTGGGTCATTTCCATGGGTGCCTGCGCCACGTCCGGCGGTGTTTTCGACAACTACGCGATCGTTCAGGGTGTCGACAAGGTTGTGCCGGTGGATGTTTACATTCCCGGCTGTCCTCCGCGTCCCGAGATGTTGATTCACGCAGTGATGATGTTGCAGGAAAAAGTCATGAAAGAATCTGTGCGCGATCGCCGAGACGCTCCGGACGCAGAAGCTCGCGAAGCAATTACACCGGGAACACTGCCGATCACTGACGGTTCGACGCTGCGAGAACCACGTAAAGATCAGCCCCTGCCCTATACCATCGCTTCGACGCACGAGAAGCGGCGCTCGTTCTAGCTAACAGAATCCAAACATAAATGTCTGAACCGCAACAGCCCGACAACAGCATTCGCCCAGAAGTGAAAGACCAGCAGACGCCGTCGCAGATCGCGGCGGCGTTGCAGCGTCAACACCCGGAATGGGTGAGCGAAGTGATTGAGGCACTCGGCGAAGCGACCATCATTGTTCCGCGCGAACGTATCGCTGAAGTTTGCGAGTGGCTGAAGACGTCGCCTGACCACGAGTTCAATTTTCTCTCGGACGTTTGCGGATTCGATCGCGGGCCGGAAGAAGAGCCTCGTTTCGAAGTCAATTATCACCTCTTCTCAACGACGAAACATCATCGTCTGCGTCTGAAAGTTTTGTTGAATGAAGAAGATGTGCATGTGCCAACGGTGACGGGCGTCTGGCGCACGGCCAACTGGCATGAGCGCGAAACCTACGATCTGTTTGGTGTGATTTTCGACGGACATCCTGATTTGCGCCGCATCCTTTTGCCGGACGATTGGCAGGGACACGCGCTACGCAAGGATTTTCCGTTGCGAGGTTATGAACCGTACAGTCTGACGTAGTCCAAAGTCCCACGTCCAAAGTCCAAAGCCGACCAGCTGAGGACACTGGACATCGGACATTGGACATTGGACCAATGAGCGCAGTCGCTAACATTCCGCCGCAGTTCGAGATTGTCGATCGCCCGCTCGACACGCAAATGACGATCTCGATGGGGCCGCAGCATCCTTCGACGCACGGCGTCCTGCGTCTGGAACTGGTGCTCGACGGCGAGATGGTGGTGAAAGCGACGCCGGACATTGGCTATCTCCACACCGGAATGGAGAAGCTGTTCGAATATCGCAAGTATCAGCAAGGCATCGTCATCACCGACCGGATGGATTATCTAAATCCGCTGGGCAACAACCTTGCCTACGTGATGGCGGTCGAGAAGCTCTTGCAAATCGAGATTCCGGAACGCGCCCAGACCATCCGCGTGATGATGTGCGAGCTTCAGCGCATCGCTTCGCACTTGGTTTGGCTGGGCACGCACGCGCTCGACATCGGCGCGATGACGGTCTTCTTTTACACCTTCCGCGAGCGCGAAAAGATCATGAACTTGATCGAAGCCGCGTCCGGAGGACGGTTGACCCCTTCATATTTTCGCGTGGGCGGACTGATGATGGACTTGCCCGCGGGCTTCGAGCGGCGGGTACAGCAGTTCCAAAACGACTTTCCCAAAGCCGTCGATGAGTTCCACACCCTCGTCACCGGCAATCGTATTTTCCAAAAACGCACGCAGGGCGTCGGTTACATTTCCGCCGAAGATGCGATCGATTGGGGATTGTCAGGGCCGATTCTGCGCGGCAGCGGTGTCGAGTTGGATGTCCGACGCGCGAATCCGTACACGAGTTACGAAACTTACGATTTCGAAATTCCCGTCGAGCACGATGGCGACGTCTGGGCACGCTATCTCGTTCGCATGCGCGAGATGCGCGAGTCACACAAGATCGTGCAGCAGGCGGTGTCGCGCCTGAAACCGGGTCCAGTGAAGGCCGATGCGCCGAAAGTTGTACTGCCCGATCGCGAAGCAATGAAGACGCATATGGATGCGCTGATTCATCACTTCCTGCTCGTGGCTGAAGGTGTGGATGTGCCGCCCGGCGAGGTCTATCACCCGATCGAAGCTTCAAAGGGAGAACTCGGCGTCTACATTAAATCTACGGGTGGGCCAAAACCCGCGCGCGTGCATTTTCGCGGCCCGAGCTTTGTGAATTTGTCCGCGCTGCCGCACATGTCGCGCGGATGCATGGTGGCAGACATCGTGGCGATCATCGGATCGCTGGATATCGTGCTGGGAGAGATAGATCGATGAGTTTCGAGTCTCAAGTTTCAGGTTTCAAGTTTGTTCGCGCGAACTTGAAACTCAAAACTTGAAATCTTAAAGCGATGGCAGCCGAATTCGTCAATATTCAACCGCTCTCTCAGCCGGTCAATATGCCGGGCGAGGTCGCGGTCTTTTCTCCCGAAGTCGAAGCGGAAATCGATCGGCATCTGGCGAAATACCCTTCGACGCGTTCGGCCATTTTGCCGCTGATGTTCATCGTGCAGCGCGAGCGTGGCTATCTCGACGCGCCGGGCGTGTCGTATCTCGCAAATCGGCTGAGTCTGCGCATCACCGACATTTGGGAAGTCGCTACGTTCTACTCGATGCTGCATACGAAGCCGATCGGCAAGTATCACATCCAGGTTTGCAAGACGCTTTCGTGCAAGATCATGGGTGAAGGTCGAATCACCGAGCACGTCAGCAAAAAGTTGGGAATCAAGCCGGGCGAGACTACGCCCGACGGAAAGTTTTCGTTGTCGCTGGTGGAGTGTCTCGGGTCGTGCGGCACCGCGCCAATGTTTCAGATTAATTTTGACTATCACGAGAACCTGACAACAGAAAAAGTTGACCAGATTCTTGATTCGTTACCTTAGAGACTGTCAGTTGTCCCTTGTCAGTAGCCAGTTGAAAAGACGAACTACTGACCACTGACAACCGACCACTTGACAACTAGATCATGTTCATCGGCGCCATCGGATGTGAGCCCCTTCAGCTACGGCGAGTTCATCTCGAGAACTCGCGATCGCTCGACGTGTATCGCGCGAATGGTGGCTATGAAGCGATCAAGAAAGTTCTCGATGGGATGTCGACGGACGACGTCATCAACGAAGTGAAGAAGTCTTCGTTGCGCGGACGCGGCGGCGCGGGATTCCCCACAGGAATGAAGTGGAGTTTCGTGCCAAAGGACTCGCCGAAAGCGAAGTACGTCGTCTGCAACGCTGACGAATCTGAGCCCGGCACATTCAAGGACCGCTATTTGATGGAGCGCGATCCGCACATGCTCATCGAAGGCATGCTGATCGCCGCGTACGCTTTGGGCGCGAGACGCAACTACATCTACACGCGCGGCGAATACAAATATCTGATCGACATCATGGATGTCGCGCTTGACGAGGCGCGCGCGGCAGGATTGCTCGGCGAAAAGATTCTCGGAACTGACTTCGCCTGCGACATCTACACGCACACCGGTGCCGGCGCTTACATCTGCGGTGAAGAGACGGCGCTGCTCAGTTCGCTCGAAGGCTTCCGCGGACATCCGCGCATGAAGCCTCCCTTCCCTGCTGTTTCAGGTTTGTATGCGTCGCCGACGGTCGTCAATAACGTCGAAACGCTGACGGCCGTACCTGACATCATCAAGATGGGCGGCGAGGCTTATCAAAAACTCGGGACAGAAAAGAGCGGCGGCACAAAGCTGTGGTCCGTCTCCGGCCATGTCAATCAGCCCGGTGTGTACGAATTGCCGATGGGCTATGACGACATGGAGAAGTTCATCATGGAAGACTGCGGCGGGATCGCCAACGGCAAGCAATTGAAAGCCGTGATTCCGGGCGGTTCGTCTGTTTACATCATGCGCGCCGATCAAATCATCGGGAAAGACGTGCGCATGGACTACGAAGGGCTCGTAGCAGGCGGATCGATGGTTGGGTCGGGCGGCTTCATCGTGATGGATGAAACCGTCGATGTGTTTGAATCGACGAAGAACCTGACCGAATTCTACAAGCACGAGTCATGCGGCTGGTGCACGCCCTGTCGCGAAGGAACGGACTGGCTCGTGAAGATTTTCAAGCGAGTCGATGCGGGCGGTGGCCGCGAAGACGACCTGCAACTATTCCTGGATCTTTGCGACAACATCGAAGGCAAGTCGTTCTGCCCGTTGGGTGACGCAGCGGCGTGGCCAATTCAATCGGCGATAAAGCGGTTCCCGGAAGATTTCAAGAAACGGATGGGAGAGAACAATTAACCACAGAGGACACAGAGGAAAACAGAACTTTAGAGCACTAAGTCGCCCTGTTTCGCTTTTTCTCCAAATGTCTTCTCTGTGCCCTCTGTGGTGAACATCTGATGAGCACTGAATTAGTCAAAGTAACGATCAACGGCGCCGACTTTCAGGTCGCGAAAGGCGCGCGCCTAATCGATGTCTGCCGCGAGAATCAATTCGATATTCCGTCGTTCTGTTACTACGCCGACCTCGCTTTGCAAGCATCGTGTCGCATGTGCCTGGTGCGCATCGAAAAGATGCCGAAGCTGCAGACGTCGTGCACGATCACCTGCACCGACGGCATGATCGTCACCACGCAGAGCGAAGAAATTCAAAAAGCACAGCGATCGATGCTCGAGTTTCTCTTGGCGAACCATCCGCTCGATTGCCCCGTCTGCGACCGCGGCGGCGAGTGCGAGTTGCAGGAGCAGACTTTCGACTGGGGCAACCTCGAAGAACGTTTCACTGAGAAGAAAAACTATCATCCGGAAAAATATCTTTCGCCGATGGTCGCCAACGATCCGCAACGCTGCATTCTCTGTAAGCGTTGCACGCGCGTGTGCGACGAATGGATGGGCGAGCAGGCGATTGAAGCCGGCAATCGCGGCGCGAGCACGGTCATCGGCACGTACGGCGGGTGGCTCAACTGCTCGCAGTGCGGCAACTGCATCGAAGTCTGTCCGACGGGCACTCTGCTCGATGGGACTTATCGTCATCAGCACCGGCCTTGGGAGCTTAATCAGACAGTTTCAACTTGCACGTATTGCTCGGACGGATGCCAACTTTCGGTAGGTTCGCGCGGAGATGAAGTCGTGCGCATCGTCGCGCGCGATCGTTACGTGAACGGTCACAACGGTGAGTTTCTCTGCGTCAAAGGACGCTTCGGGCATCCGTTCATCAACCATCCTGATCGAATTCGTACGCCGCTGATTCGCTACCAGAAAGGCGGCAAGTTAGTTCCGGCAACCTGGGACGAAGCGCTCCGCTTCACTGCCCAGCGACTAAACGAAATCAAGGAGGAGCACGGACCGAATTCCATTGGCGTGCTCGGCAGTCCGCGTCTGACAAATGAAGCGCTTTACTCGTTGCGAAAGCTGGCAACGGACGCCATCCAAACTGATAACTACGCCGCCTCGGATCGTTTTTCGCTGAAACCTTTCTTCGCAAATCTCGGTGGGCGGCTGGCTACGCACCGAGACATTCGCTACGCGAAAACGATCGTGCTGATTGGCGGCGAACCTGAAGAACTTCAACCGCTGACGGGCAAACAGATTCGCCAAGCCGTCCGCAACGGCAACGCCAACTTGATCATTATCAACAGCGTGCGCATCCGCCTCTGCGAACAGGCGTCGCAATTCATTCACATTCGTCCGGGCACCGAAGACGCGGCCGTGCTGGCGTTTGCTACGGACGACAACGACGCCCTCGCGGCGAGGAAGATGGGAATTGACGTAAGCGAAATCAACAAGGCCCGCGACACCGTCAACCAGACAAAAGGCGACGTGGTCATTATGTTTGGCCAGGAAGTAAGCGCGGCCAGCCAAATGATGATTGCTCAATCCACACTCGGTTTTGCCGATGGCGGGCCGCGAGCGCTTTTGCATCCGCTGCCGCTCTACAACAACAGCATTGGCGCGCACGACATGCTCCGCGGGGGCAAAGACGCGAGCGAAATAATTCATGATGATTCGGTCCGCGCGCTGATTCTCGCGGGCAAACCGATGCTGCCGGGTGGCAACGGAGCAGAGCCTGAGGTCAATCGCGAATTTGTCGTGCTCTGGGAAATGTTTCTTTCAGAAGTGAGCGAATTCGAACGGCAGGTTGATGTCGTTCTGCCGGCGGCCTCTTTCGCCGAAGTCGATGGCACTTTCACGAACAATGACGGCCTGGTCCAACGGGTGCGCAAAGCGATCGAGCCCCTGCATCAATCGAAGCCGGATTGGCTGATTGCGTCGCAATTAGCCAACGCTCTCGACGCCGACGTTTCGTTTGAAACTTCACCGAGCGCGATCTTTCGTGAAATCGGCGAGCAAATGCCGGCCTATTCCGGCTTGCGTTATCCTCTTTTGAAAGATGAAAGCCATCCCGTGCAGGTGAAGCACGAAACTGTTTCAAAGCGCGACCTGTCGAATGAATTTGCCGCGTTACGCGACACAGTTGAAGCAATGGACGAGACGGCTAACAAAGAGCAGTTGACGCCCGGCGTTGGTCACGAACTCTTCAAGCTCGGAACGTTGATGGAGAAAACACCGCAGCTTCATCTGCTGGCAGAAGGAAATCCCAAGCCGGAAAACATTTTGGTTTCGCCCCTTTACCAGATTTCGATTGATAAGAATTTGAAACGGGAAGCGGTCGCCTAATTTGGAGTGCGCCGGCTTGACGGCGCTTTCTGATTTCGCGCGAAGGAAAAAGCGGCGTCAAGCCGCCGCACTCCACAAGAATGGAAGCTCTGAAACATCTGGCGCTGTTGCTGATCGGCATGCTGGTAGCTTTCACCGTCGTCATGACGATGGTGGCATACACAGTTTTGGCTGAGCGGCGCATCCTCGGATTCATTCAGGGACGCCTCGGCCCAAATCGCGTCGGACCCGGAGGATTTCTGCAACCCATCGCAGACCTCCTGAAATTCATCTTCAAAGAAGACATCATTCCCGACAAATCGACGCGCTTCATTTATTTTCTGGCGCCCATCATAGTCACAACTGCCGCGTTGATGACCATGGTCGTATATCCGTTTGGGCCGGACGTGAATCTGCCTTTGCTCGGCACAGTACGGATGGTAATCACAAGATTTGATGTTGCCTTGCTCTACGTGTTGGGCGTTACCTCGGTCGGCGTTTACGGCATCGCGCTCGCCGGATGGTCTTCGAACAACAAGTACAGTTTGATGGGCGGCCTGCGCGCGTCGGCCCAGATGATTTCCTACGAATTGGCGCTGGGCTTAGGGCTCATCGGTGTCGTGCTGCAATCGGGCACGCTCGATTTGCAAAGCATCGTCGAGCAACAATCCGGCCATCTGGGAATCACCGGCTGGAATTTCATCTGGGTGCAGCCGCTTGGCTTCATCATTTACTTGATCGCCGCCATCGCGGAAACGAACCGCGTCCCATTCGATCTTCCGGAAGCTGAGACCGAACTCGTCGCGGGCTTTCACACCGAATACAGCGCGATGAAGTTCGCGCTCTTCTTTCTGGCCGAATACGTGAATATGTTCACCGTTTCGATGCTGGCGACCACGCTGTTTCTCGGCGGCTGGAATGGTCCGTTCGTGCATCAACTGCCGTGGCTGGGCGTGTTTTATTTTCTCGGCAAGGTTTGCTTGTTTCTATTTTTCTACATCTGGTTGCGCGGCACTCTGCCGCGTTTTCGTTTCGATCAATTGATGACTTTCGGTTGGAAGTATCTGGTGCCCGCCGCGATCGTAAACATTGTGCTGACGGCGACGCTGCAATGGCTGGGTGCGTTTGATTACATTAGCCAGTATTTGAAAACGCAGACGGGTTGGGGAGGATGAGTTCTCATTGTCTCCGTGCGATCTTTGTCTCTCTGTGGTGAATATCTTTAGAGAACATTTACCACAGAGGCCCCGAGCACTCACTGAGACACAGAGGGAAGTTTAATGCTCGCGGTTTTTTTCATCTTGTTCGCGGGAATGGCGATTGGCTGCGCGATTTCGATGGTCGTGCAGCGCAATCCGCTTTACAGCGCGATCTCTTTGATTGGCGTATTTATCGCCTTGGCGTGCTTGTACGTAACCCTGGCCGCGCCATTTATCGCCGCAGTGCAGGTGATCGTTTACGCCGGCGCGATCATGGTGCTGGTGGTCTTCGTGATCATGCTCTTGAATGTAGAAGAGGAAGAGCGTCAACCGTTGCGGCTTCGTTCAATGATTCCGATCGCGGTAATGCTGGCAGCCGTTTTGTTCGCCGAAGCCGTCTTTATCATTTATTTCGTCCAGGCAAATCCGCAGACGCCACTGGCAACTATTTCAGACATTGGGCAGACGAAATCCATTGGCGGCGGGTTGTTTACAACGTACCTGTTGCCCTTTGAAATAACGTCGATTCTCCTGTTGATGGCGATTGTGGGCGCGATAACCCTGGCGCGCACGGGCGGTTTGCTGTCGCCACGCGCCGCGGTGGTTCCGGGTGATCAAGTGTTTGCCAAAGAAATGCTCGACCGCGAGAAGTACGTTGACTTAATAACGCCGGTCGCCACTCATTCAACGGAAGAAGCCCGGAATCTGCTGGGCGTTGAGCGTCGTGAAGATGACCAATGACGAGACGCATCTCGCTACTGACCACTGACGACTGACTACGAACGACTGCTTTATGGTTCCACAGCTTTCATGGTATCTGGCGCTTTCGGCGGTGCTCTTCACGATTGGTGTCGTCGGCGTGATGGTCAAGCGCAACGTGATCGCGATGTTCATGTGCATTGAGCTGATGCTGAATGCCGTAAACCTGACGTTCGTCGCGTTCTCAAGTTTCTTCCGCGATCTCTCGGGCCAGTTGTTTGTGTTTATCGTCATGACCGTAGCCGCCGCCGAAGCCGCGGTTGGTTTAGGAATCATTATCGCCGTCTTTCGCAATCGCGAATCGCTGGATGTTGATGATGCCAGCAGCCTGAAACTTTGATGCTTCGTTACATCATCTTCGCACCGCTGCTGGGCGCGGTCATTAACTGGTTCATCGGCCGCCGGCTGCGCAATGAACGGTTCATTGGCATCGTCGCGTGCGCGTCTGTTGGCATCTCGACCATCCTCGCTTTCTATCTCGCGTTCAATTCAAGCGGCGCTCTGGGATCGCAGCAGCCGATCATGGATCACCTCTGGACATGGATTCAGGTTGGCAAGTTCCGTGCGGATTTCGCGCTGGCGATGGATCGCTTGAGTGGCATTTATGCGCTCTTCGTCACCTTCGTCGGCTTTCTCATCCACGTTTTCGCAACCGGCTACATGCACGGCGACCGCGGTTACTATCGCTTCTTCGCCTACCTGAATCTTTTCATGTTCGCGATGCTGACGTTGGTGCTGGCGGACAACTTCCTTTTGATGTTCGTCGGCTGGGAAGGCGTCGGTCTCTGCTCATATCTGCTGATTGGTTATTACATCGACAAGCAGGAAGCGGCGCCGGCAGCGAAGAAGGCTTTCATCGCGAATCGCGTCGGCGACTGGGGATTCGTGCTCGGATTAATGCTGGTCTTCTTCATGACGGGCTCGATCAGTTTCTTTGATAAGCCTTCGCTCGGAGTTTCCAGCGCACTCACGGCGATCGGCAGCATGACGCCAGACTTGTTTACCTGGCATGCAATCTTCGCGGGCGGAATCACGTCAGTTGCGGTTTTGCTATTCATCGGGGCCACCGGCAAGAGCGCGCAAATTCCTTTGTTCGTCTGGTTGCCGGACGCCATGGCCGGACCCACGCCGGTGTCGGCGCTGATTCACGCCGCGACGATGGTGACGGCCGGCGTGTACATGGTCGTGCGCTGCAACGCGATTTTCACGCACGCGCCAACGGCAATGTTTATCGTCGCCATCATCGGAGCGGCGACCGCTTTGTTTGCGGCAACCATCGGCATCGCTCAGAACGACATCAAGAAAGTTCTGGCGTACTCGACGATTTCGCAACTCGGGTACATGTTCCTCGCGTGTGGCGTCGGCGCGTTCGTCGCGGCGATCTTTCACGTGATGACGCACGCTTTCTTCAAAGCGCAACTATTTCTCGGATCGGGCTCAGTCATTCACGGCATGCATCACGAGCAGGACATGCGCCGCATGGGCGGCTTGCGTAAGTACATGCCGATTACCTGGATCACGATGTGCGCGGGTTGGTTGGCAATTTGCGGCGTGCCGATCTTTGCCGGCTTCTTTTCAAAGGACGAGATTCTCTGGAAGACGTGGAGCGCGAATTCATTTCTCCCCGCTGGATTCAACAAAGCGCTGTGGTTTGTCGGCGCCGTCACGGCCCTGCTGACTGCGATTTACATGACGCGTTTAATGGTCATGACGTTCTGGAGCGGCGAACGCTTCCATGGCGCGGGTGCCGAACTCGATCATGACGATCACGGTAAGCACGGACACGAACCAGTCGCGTCACATCAGCCGCACGAATCGCCTCTATCGATGACGATTCCACTGATCGTGCTGGCGATCCTTTCGACGATTGGCGGATTAGTCGGCGTTCCTTACGCACTGAGTTCGCTCGCGGGCGGCCATCCCGCAAATTACTTTGAGCGGACTCTCGAACCAGTCGTGGCTCACTCAAATGAAGCCTCAACCACCGGCGAAGCGACCTCTGGCGTTCACTGGCTATCGCCTCCACCACAGCAGGTCGATAGCAAACCCGCTTTCGGGCCGGCGCACGAATCGGCTGGAACTGAACATGCCACCACCGCGGGCGAATTGAACCGAGAGAGACTGTTCACGTTAATTTCAGTGACGATCGCGCTCGCCGGGATCGTCATTGGCTGGCTGATGTTTCAGCGTAAGCCACTGCGACAGATGCCGCGCTTGCTCGAGAACAAGTACTACGTTGATGAAGCCTACGACGCGGCGATTATCAATCCGATTCACGTGGTGTCGCGCGAAGGGCTTTGGAAGATTTTTGATGTTGGGGTCATCGACGGATTTCTGCACACACTCGGTCGAACGATCGTGGATCTCGGCCAGACCTTTCGTTACATGCAGCTCGGTATGGTACGCGGTTATGCCGCGATTATTTTAGCTGGCGCGCTGATCATTATCGGTTATTTCGCGTATCACGGCGCGCAGATGTTGATGAAGTAGGAGCGCGAGATTTGCAGAACGAGTCTTTGCGAAACACAAAGTAATTAACTGAGCATGCAGAGTCATCTGCTTACCATCCTGATTCTTCTTCCGGTCGTCGGCGCGGCGACGGCGCTGGTCTATGGCTTCACGCCAGGCGCGCGCGAATCGCACCACCGTTGGATCGCGCTCGGATTTACGACCGCGGCATTCATCGTGTCGTTGTTCTTATTGAAGGGATCGGGCGGCGGTCTCGGCGGATTCAGCCTCGAAGAGAACTATTCCTGGGTGGGCGCAATTGGCGCGCGTTATCACGTCGGCGTCGACGGCATCAGCCTTTGGTTGGTGATTCTCACGACGCTCTTGATGCCGATCTCGATTCTTTCAAGCTGGACCGCAATCACGAAGCGTCAACCGACTTATTACGTGCTGATGCTTCTGCTCGAGTCGGCGATGATCGGCGTGTTCGTCTCGCTTGACCTGTTGCTGTTTTATCTCTTCTTTGAAGCCTCGCTGGTGCCCATGTTCTTCCTAATCGGCGTGTGGGGCGGCGAGCGACGTATCTACGCCGCGGTCAAGTTCTTCATCTACACGGCCGTCGGATCGCTCTTGATGTTGGTCGGGATTATCGCGCTCTATTTCATACATCAGCGCGCCACCGGCATCGGCACGTTTGATTACGCGCTGCTGCTCGAGACGCTGAGAAACTCGAGCGGGCTGATTTCGCCACGCACAGAGTTTTGGCTGTTCCTCGCATTCGCATTCGCTTTCTGCATCAAGGTGCCGTTGTGGCCGCTGCACACGTGGCTGCCCGATGCACATACAGAAGCGCCGACCGCAGGTTCAGTAATTCTGGCAGGCGTGCTTCTGAAGATGGGCACGTACGGACTTCTGCGATTCAATTTCGGTCTCTTTCCGAATGCGTCGCGACAGTTCGCGCCGGTGATGATTACGCTCGCGGTGATTGGGATCATCTACGGCGCGCTGGTCGCGATGGTCCAGCCGGACGTAAAGCGGCTGGTGGCTTATTCGTCAGTCAGTCACATGGGGTTTGTGGTGCTCGGCCTCTTCTCGTTCACTGAACAAGGCATGCAGGGGGCGCTCTACCAAATGCTGAACCACGGTGTTTCGACGGGAGCACTGTTCCTGTTCGTCGGGATGATTTACGAACGGCGTCACACTCGCTTGATTTCGGATTTCGGCGGCCTCGCGCGGCCGATGCCTTGGTTCTCGAGCCTGTTTGTAATTGCGTCCTTATCGTCGATTGGGTTGCCGTTTCTGAACGGGTTCGTCGGTGAGTTTCTGATCATGCTCGGTTCATGGACTTCGGCGGCTGTGCAACATGCGTGGATTGTAACCATGCTGGCCGGCACAGGAGTCATTTGGGCCGCGGTTTATATGCTATGGATGCTCCAACGCGTCGTGTTCGGCACGACGACGAGCGAAGTTAACGCGAAGCTGTCGGACTTGAATTGGCGCGAAGCCGCGTTGATTCTGCCGCTGCTCTTCTTGATGTTTTTCATGGGTGTCTATCCGGCACCGTTTTTGAACCGATCGCGCGATGCCATCGAAGCAACGCGTCAGCGTATTGCTTCGCCGCAGAGTTCACCGCCGGAGATGGCGCGAAAGTAGACCTTATGCTTGGCAATCGTTTGAAGACTTGGGCCACGATCCTCTGCGCCGTCGCGATGATGGCGTGCGCTGTGATCGCGGTTCAGGCGCAGGACGGAACCGCGCGCAAGCCGACATTTAAGCTTCAATCGCTGGATGGTCACGTAACCGATTTGGCGAACGAGAAAGGCAATGTGGTTCTCATCAGCTTTGGCGCGACCTGGTGCGCTCCGTGCAGCTCAGAATTGCGTATCCTGAACGAGGTGCTCGGCGAATACAAAGACAAGCCTGTGAAGTTTTACTGGATCAGCGTCGAGTCTCCCGAGCAAGTCACAAATGCGGCGCTAAAGCGATACGCCAAGGAAAGGAGGTTGAACTTTCCGGTACTCCGCGACTCGAGCCAAGCCGTCTTCATGCAATTTTCGACACGGGTGCGGCTGCCGATGATCGTAGTGCTCGACAAGGACGGCAATGTCGATGGACCCGCGCAGTTCGGCATGCGCTCACCAGCCGACGCATACAAGACGGACATTCGGGCGCGGCTCGATAAGTTGTTGTCTCTCTCTCCTCTTGAGAAAGGCACCGAGGGTGGGGGCGCGAAGCATACAGCGCAGTAAATCCCTCACCCAACCCTCTCCCACGGGAGAGGGAGTAAAAGCTATGTTTCTTTTTCAAGTAGCAAACCCTGATGTGAATCTCGCGCTGATCGCGCCGGAGCTCATCATCGGCATCGCGGCCGTCATCGTGATGATGGTCGACGCGTTCACGCGCCGGCGCCAGCGCAACGTCACCGCGACGCTTTCGATTCTAGCGATTGTCGCCGCAGGTGCCGCCGCTGTCTGGCTTTGGATGAAATGGCCAGCGGCGAGCGCCTTCAATGGAATGATCTTGCTCGATGAGCTGCGGTTGAGCTTCACCGTCGTTTTTCTGATTGTGGCTCTGCTTACTATTCTCATCGCCACGATTTGGATCGACATCGAGGATTTGCCCGCCGGCGAGTTTCATTCCCTTTTGCTGTTCGCCACCTCCGGCATGATGCTGATGGCGTCCGCCGGAGACCTCGTGATCGTCTTCCTGGGTCTGGAAATTCTTTCGATTGCCACCTACGTATTGGCGGGGTTTCGACGGAGTGACACGCGCTCGAACGAGTCATCGCTGAAATACTTCATCCTCGGCTCATTCGCGTCCGCGTTTCTGCTTTACGGCATAGCGCTCATCTACGGAGCAACCGCCACCGGGCCCGATCAGCCGGGCACCACGAACATTGCTCTGATTGCGACGCGCGCGAACCAATCGCTGTATCCGCCGCTTCTGTTCGCGGGGATGGCCATGCTCCTCGTCGGCTTTGGCTTCAAGATCGCTACCGCGCCGTTTCACGTGTGGACGCCCGATGTCTACGAAGGCGCGCCGACTCCGGTTACTGCATTCATGGCTGCCGGTCCCAAGGCCGCCGGTTTTGCATCATTCATGCGGGTCTTTCTGTTCGGGTTTCCAATCGTCACGGCCACCGCCACCACCGCCGGTTACGCACATGCGACCTGGGTCGGCGCACTCGCAATCATGGCCGCGCTGACTATGTCGATCGGAAACGTGGTGGCAATCGTGCAGAACAACGTCAAGCGCATGCTGGCTTATTCGTCGATCGCGCACGCGGGTTACGCGCTGGTTGGATTTGTCGCCGCAGGCGCGGCAACAGACGCAACGCAGAGAGCAGCGGCTTTGACCGCGGTCGTTTTCTACCTGCTGACTTACGCAGTCATGAACATGGGTGCATTCGCCATCGTGACGATCATGGCGCGCAAGAACGACCAGCGAAATAATGTTGAGGACTACAACGGCATCGGTTTCAAATCACCGGCGTTGGCTTTTTCACTGGCGATCTTTCTGTTGAGTTTGCTCGGCATGCCACTGACCGCCGGCTTCATGGGCAAGATTATGGTCTTTAGCGCGGCCGTGAATCAGGGTTACGTCTGGCTCGTAGTCATCGGAGTGCTCAACACGGCCATCTCGGCGTACTACTACCTACGACTGATCATTGTGATGTTCTTCCGCGATCCAATCGGCGCATGGGAAGCGCCGCGCGTGCCGGCAACTCTGGCGGTTGCTCTGATTCTCACCCTCGCCGGTGTCTTTTATCTCGGCCTGTTCCCCGGTCGCGTAATCAACATCTTCAGCCCCAGGCCATCCATCTCCGTCTCAGTTCGCTAGCATGAGCAAGTCCGCGAACGACCTCGCCTCCGAAGTAGAAACAACCATGGGCGACTCCTGGTTGCCGCGCATCTACGGCGAACGGATTTTAAAGATGCGCACGCGCCAGTACGAGTTCCCTCCCTTGCCCAAGCGCGCGAATCCCCGCATTCATCACACACTTCTCGGAATTGAATTGAAAGTCGGCCGGCAACGAATGCTTTGCCCCGACCTTGCGACCGCGCGTTACCTCGCTGTGTTTGCGCGTCTCGGCGCAAAGGCGATCGCGATTCCTTATGACATCACCAGGATTTCCCAAATCGCTGATGAATTGGAAAGCTCCTGGCATCGCATGTTTCTGGTCGTTGACCAACTTTCACGCGACGAAGGCGTTCGCGCCCGAACCCAGAGGACGCTGGTGACTCGCGTGCGGGACGAAATCGGCATTGCGGGCGCGGGCGCGCGCGTTCCCGAATTCGCCCGAAGTACAAAACAGCGGCGCTGATGCTATAATTTCACTTCGCATAAATTCATGGAGCAGACCCTGCAGGAAACCCACACCGAACAAACCACGCCAGAAGTCGAAGCGCTGCCTTTTCCTTTCAACCAGCAAACGTTCTGTCGCTACGAGTCGATCGAAAAAACAATCGATCGCGCGCGCGTGCTGATCGTCGATAACTTGTTGCGCGACACGAACGATTTGTCTGAAGTCGCTCAGCGCGAATGGGGCAAAGAAGTCAACACGGAATTGAAGCGCGAGCGCGATATCGCCGCGCTGGCGTTGCAGAACATCGTCACGAATATCGACCGCCTGGTAAAAGAACCGACGACCAAAGTGGCTCACGTAAGCGAGATTGCCGCTGCCGCTGACGAGTTCGAACCGGAAGCGATCGTTTTGAGCGGCACGCTCAGAGACTTTGATTACTATCGTCGCGATATCCTCGACGACTTTGCTTCATTCATCAAAACCACGCGCATCCCCGTGCTCGGCATTTGCGGTGGTCATCAGCTGATTGGCTTGAGTTTCGGCGCGCGCGTGCTCACGCTCGACCAACAGGAGCAGGACGAGCGCCGCACGGATCGCGTGGTCGAGTACCAATACCGCTTTGTTCGCATTTTGGCGCCGGACGATCCCATCTTCCGCGGCATCGACAATCCGGAATCGCACCGCTGGCATGACTACACCCGCGATGGCCGGGTGCTTCGCGTTTGGCAAAATCACGGGCTGCAACTGGATCGCGTTCCTGAAGGCTTTGAGCTGCTCGCTACTTCATATCTTTGCCGCAATCAGATGATGGCCAAGCGTTCTGACGGGCAGATGATTTACTCAGTTCAGTTTCATCTGGAGAAATCATTCGAAGACTGGCACAAGAATCCGACGCGCTGGGAACACCCCAACGAATCCCGCGACGGCCGCATTTTGTTTGAGAACTTCCTGCGAATTGCCCTACAGAACCGCGAACGATAGTGAGCGGGACAAAGAAGCCGCCGTGCCCGCACTGAAATCTCCGCCGCGTCTGACTAATCAGAGTCTCGCTGCTGCCACAAGGATCCTCGCCGCTCGCGACCCGCATCTGGGGTCAATCTACAAATTGCATGGTGTCCCGCCGATGTGGGGCCGCCGACCAGGCTTTGAAACCCTGTTACGGATAGTGCTTGAGCAACAGGTCTCGCTCATCTCGGCGCGTGCGATGTTTGCGCGTTTGAAAACAAACATTCAGCCGTTTACACACGAAGGCTTCATCGCGGCCGGCGAACAATCTCTGCGTTCACTCGGCGTCACGCGACAGAAAGCGCACTACTGCGTTCAGGTCGCGCAGGCATTCACCAACGGTGACCTGCGACGGATTGGCTGGATGAGCGACGAAGAAGCGCACGCAACTCTGCTGCGAATCAAAGGTGTCGGTCCGTGGACGGCGAAAATTTATCTGTTGATGGCTTTGAAGCGGCCAGACATCTGGCCTGATGGCGATATCGCGTTAGCAACGGCAGTCGGCAGACTTTACAAAATGAAATCACGGCCATCATTCATCGAACTCACGAAGATGGCGGAACGTTGGCGACCATTTCGATCGGTTGCAGCAAGGATGTTGTGGCAGTACTACTTGGCGGAACGCAAGCAACCTAAGCATTGAAAGTCGGGTTCACACACAGTATCCTCTCCTATTATGAGCACCGCTCTCACAGAGATTGAACAGAAGGCGACGGAGCTAGCTCCTGAAGAGCGCGCCCGCCTTGCGCTTTCCCTTATCGAATCGCTTGAAACTTCAGACGAAGGGGACATTGAGGAACTCTGGCGTATCGAGGCTGAACGCCGCTGGGCTGAAATTGAGAGTGGCAAGGCGCGCTTGGTTCCAGGTGACGAAGTGTTCGCGAAAATACGCACCCGTTTACGTTGATTCCTTACGAGTTTCATTCTGAAGCAGAAGATGAGTTACTTGAATCTGCGCTCTTCTATGACTCCCGCGTCAAAGGTCTAGGCGAATCATTTACGTCTGAAGTTCAGCGGGCAGTAGCGATTATTCGAGAGCATCCAGGCTTGGGCTCGCCGCTCGGATCAAAAGTGCGGAGAGTTCTCGTGAGGCGTTTTCCATACAATGTTATCTATCGCCACGAAGCAAATCGAATTTTCATTCTGGCAGTAGCGCATCAGCGTCGTCGTCCTGGCTATTGGCGAAATCGAGGATAAAGAGAAATGGATAATCATGAACTCTCACGGCAATTTGAGGATAAGAAGAGAACATTCGAGAACCTGGAAACAGAGGCCGTCTACATTATCCGAGCCGCACTTCAACAAACGGACATCAAGCTGCACTCAACCACTTCCCGTGTTAAGAAATTCCAATCATTCTTGGACAAGGTGGAAAGACATCAAACGAAGAACCCCTTTGAAGAAATTAATGACCTCGTTGGAGTTCGCGTGACATGTTCTTTTCTTATCCGACATCGACCGAAAACACGTAGAGTCGAGGGACCTATCCGAGCTGATATCAGAACTGTCAGACATCGGCGTTCGTCGTATCGCGGAGGTTGATCGTGAGGTTGATCGGGGTCTTGCGGCCTTTGAAATTTACGAGCAGGAACACCCTCCCCTCTATGTTGGAAGCGGAGGACTTCGTCGCGGTAAATATTCTGACCTCGGGGTAGTGCGTGTAATATTTATGATTGCAAGTGAGAAATATCGGGAGTTGAAAAAAACTGCGAACCCATCAATAAAGCGAGATTACGCTAGCTACGAACGCTTTTTGAAATAATGGGAGCACTTACTTCGCAATCGCACTCGGCGCCACCGCAGCATGGCGGACCGTGAGATCCACGTTCTGTGGCACATTCTCCGCGGTCAGTTCAATCAATCGATCGACCACGGCTTTTAAGTCATTCGTCTCTCGATAGACGCGCAGTTGTTCGTCGGCTGAGGTGCCGCGTTCGAGAATGGTGTGAATGTGCTCAACTTCTTTGCGTGAGCCGAGCGGATCGAGTACGTCGTCGACGAAATCCAATAACTCAAGAATCAGATCCTTGACCGGAACTTCCTTCTGCTTGCCGAAATCGATCATTTTTCCGTCAAGCCCATACCGCACTGCACGCCACTTGTTTTCCTGAATCAGCATGCGGCGATACAGGCGGAAGCCAAGATTCTTTTCGATCAGCCGATCCAGTTTGGCAACGATTGCCTGAAATAGCGCGGCGATCGCGATGGTATCGTCGACGCGCGTCGGAATGTCGCAGATGCGAAACTCGAGCGTCGGAAAGAAAGGATGCGGCCGGCAGTCCCACCAGATCTTCTTGCCATCGTTGATGCAGCCCGTCTTGATCAGTAAATCGACGTAGCGCTGAAACCCCTGGTACGAATCGAAGTGATCGGGAATGTCGGTGCGCGGAAACTGTTTGAAGATTTCTGAGCGATAGCTTTTCAGGCCGGTGTTGTGCCCCATCCAAAACGGTGACGAAGTCGAAAGCGCCAACACGTGCGGCAGGAAATAGCGCGAGGCATTCAGAATGTGAATCTGGCGCTCGCGATCGGCAATGCCGACGTGAACGTGAACGCCGAAGATTAATAGCGACCGCGCCACGGTTTGCAACTCCTGCACGAGCAGCTCGTAGCGATCGTCGTCGAATATTTTTTGATCCTGCCAGCGCGAAATCGGATGGGTCGAAGCGGCGACGATCTTCAGATTATTCTTCTGCGCCAGCGACGAAATGATGCTGCGCAGGTTCGTAATGTCGGCGCGCGCTTCCTGAATGTTCTTGCAGACACCGGTGCCGACTTCGATCTGCGACTGGATCATCTCCGGCTTGATCTGTTCGCCGAGCAGCATGCGGCCCTCGTCGAGAATCTCGGAAACGTGCGAGCGCAACTCGCGCGTAACCGGGTCCACGATCTGAAACTCTTCTTCTATGCCGAGTGTGTATTGATCGAACATAAGTCACCCGTGTGGCACGGGCCTCCCGCCCGTGAACCACGCGCAGGATGCGCGTGCCACCTGAAATGAAGAACTACTATCTAATCAACCCACTGCTTCATTACGCGCCAATCAGGCCTGAACTTGCGCCAGCGTTCCCAGTAAAGATGCTCAAGCGCCGTGACGATCGATCCCCAGCCACCATACAAGTCCAAATGCACGTGCCAATCGCGTTCGCCTTTTTCCGGGTCAATGTACAGAAAGTGAAGCGACGCGACCTTGCGACCTTTTTCTAAAAATCCTCCGGTGTTGTCGTGATGCCGCGCGAAACGGCCCGTGAATTCGCGTCTCCTCCGCAGTTCAGATTCCAAATCACCGCGCGGGCTGAAGTACATTCCGACGCCGCCGGCACCATAGACGTTGACGATGCTGCCGACGAATTGCCAAAGATCCGATGCGGTCAACCGCGCTGAAATAAGCTGCAGCGCTTCCTGCTTGTCGACGGTCAGCGCGTTGTACGCTGCCTCGTCGCCGGCGTGACCGTAAAGACCGCTAAGTTTATTTTCGTATCGAGCGCGGTCCTCATCACTTAGCGCATTCCATGTCCGCGCCGCCACATTCACGCCAGCGGCAACTCCCGCTCCAGCGACTCACGCGCTTCGTCTGACAGATCCCGAAACTTGACGCCGACACCCTTCCCCGGGTTTGTATAAACGACCTCGCCGCGTACGACAACATGATCGCCAGCGACGGGAATTCGCAGCGCCAATGTGGCGCCCACGGGAATTTCTGTCTGCGTAGACATGTATAGTCCGCCGAGGCTGATATCTTTACTGCTGGCGACACCGGTTGATTCGCCGCCGTCGAAGTGAACATCGACAATTAAACGCGAGCGGTCATGTTGACGGCGGTCATCAGTGGAAAAAGGCTCTCTCTGCTCTTCATTAGTCATAACTGAGGACACTGCGGCGCACGATTGAGTTGCGTTTAAGAACCTCCGCACTAGCTGCCGGGAACGCCCCGATGATACTCGATCCGGCAAGATTAAAGAAACTTAATGATTGCAATTACTATGGATTGAATTCGCGGTAGATTGACACTCAAAACGCGCGCAAGATACTATCCGACTTCGCACACAAGCTCCCGCATTCTGTGTTTTCGAGCTTCGACTATGGGCTTCGCAACTACGGCAATACACGCCGGTCAAGAACCGGATTCGGCCACGGGCGCGGTAACGGTTCCGATTTACCAGACATCAACTTACGCGCAGGAAGGTCTCGGCAAACACAAGGGCTTCGAGTACGCGCGCACGTCCAATCCAACGCGTCTGGCGCTGGAACGGAACATCGCGGCGCTCGAGGGCGCTCAGTACGGCTACGCGTTCGCTTCAGGAATGGCGGCGATCGACGCGACGCTGCGGCTGATCAAAGCGAACGAGCACGTAATCGTTTCCGATAATACTTACGGCGGCACGTTTCGTCTGTTCAATCGAATTCTGTCGAACTATTGCATTGAATTCGATTTCGTCGACACGTCCGACGTGAACAACGTCGAGGCGGCAATCAAAGACAACACACGCATGGTTTTCGTCGAGACGCCGACGAATCCGGTGATGATGGTTACCGATCTGAAGGCTGTCTCGGACGTCGCGCATGCGCACGGCGCGCGCGTTGTCTGCGACAACACGTTCATGTCGCCGTACCTGCAGAGGCCAATGGAGTTTGGTGTCGACATCGTCGTCCACTCGACCACGAAATTCCTGAATGGGCATTCGGACGGTGTCGGTGGCGCCGTGGTACTAAGCAACGAAGACGACGCGGCCTGGATTGCCTTTGTGCAGAATGGCGCCGGCGCGATTCTTTCGCCGTTCGATTCGTGGTTGGTACTACGCGGGATCAAAACGTTGGCGCTGCGCATGGAGCAGCATGACAAATCCGGCCGCGCAGTCGCGGCATTTCTCGAAGATCATCCAAAGGTCCAAAAGATTTATTACCCGGGCTCAAAGTCGCACAAACAGCACGAGCTGGCCGCACGCCAACAGAAGGGCTTCGGCAGCATGGTGTCTTTTGATGTCGGATCGCTTGAAGCCGCGCGCAAAGCTCTGGAGTCGACGAAACTCTGCACGCTGGCCGAAAGCCTGGGCGGAGTTGAGACTCTGATTTGTCATCCGGCGACGATGACGCACGCTTCAGTGACGCCGGAGGCGCGTGAAAGGCTCGGCATTACCGATGGCCTGGTGCGAATCTCGGTCGGGATCGAAGACACTGATGACATCATTGCGGATCTCGATCAGGCGCTGGCGGGAATCTAGACGCGCCTCGTGTACCTAAACTCAGTAAACTGTTCAGCGCGATTACGAGTGACAAGACGGCGAGACCAATATAAAATCCTGACGCACTTAAAGGCTTCAATTAACTTCTAACGCTCCTCAAATGCTCGTCGAGCTACACGCAAAATCGGATGTCGGCCGCGTTCGCCGCGGCAACGAAGACAACTTCCTGCTGCTCGATCTCGGCACGCAGAAAGCATGGACGGGTTCCGACGGCTCCGAAAACCCTGAAGAGATGCGGCGCCTCGAAATCGGCGACGGCGGATTGGTACTAGTCGTTTCCGACGGGATGGGCGGCGCGCTGGCGGGCGATGTCGCGAGCCGTATGGCCATCGATTCAGTGCGCGAAGTGATGATTGGCGAGAATGGTGAAGGCTGTGATCCGGATTCTTCTCTGGTCGATTGCCTAAAGCACGCGACGCTGCAAGCCAACCGCGCAATTCATTTCAAGAGTCTCGAAGACAGTCGTTGCAGCGGCATGGGTGCGACGTTAACCGGTGCGGCCGTGAAGCATGGCAAGCTGGATCTGGTTCAAGTCGGCGACAGCCGCGCGTACGTTTTGCGTGGCGAACAGATTCGCCTGGCGACGAAAGATCAGTCGCTGGTGCAGCAGCTTGTCGATGTAGGGCAAATCAGCGAAGAAGAAGCCGAGACGCACATGTTTCGCAACGTCATTTTGCAAGCTCTCGGAGCACAGACCGAACTGACGCCAGCCACCGCCCGCATTCAGCTTCGTCAGGGCGATATGTTGCTGCTTTGCAGTGACGGTTTGTCTGGCAAGCTGCGGAATGAAGAAATTCGCCAAATCGTCGCCGAGTCGATCGACGATCTGGGCGCTGCGTGTGCCGCTCTGGTGGCGGCCGCCAACGATCGTGGCGGCGAAGATAACATCACGGTCGTCCTCGCCAGATTTTCGGGTGAAGAATTAGAGGATGGTCCGGCAGATCGCATCACCGTGGAGTTGCCCGCGACAGAAGACGACCGAACCCTCGACGAAACCGAAGTCGATAACCAGCATCAAACGCCTTCGCTTTAACTCCCTCACGATTCCAATTCCTTAGCTCGCCAATCGGGCACTTGTCCGACACGCCGCACGTAAATCGACGCGCCCTGCACCCGCTCCACTGCTACGCGATCACCGGCTTCGAGCGGTTCTTCGCCGTCGGCTGGGTAAGCGGTCCATGTCGATCCGAAAACTTTGACGGCCCCTTCATGTAATGCGCCATGGCTTGACGTGACAACTGTGCCGACTTTTCCCGGCAACGAGTCCGCGCCAGTTTTCAAATCGCCGCCGGATTTTTCGCGCGAAAAGTAATTCACGAAGATTGTGCGTGAGGCGGCAGTCAAGCCGATCGAAACTACAGCGAAGATCAGAAATTGGAGCGGAATGCTCGTCACGCCGGCGAGATTCGCCAACGCGGCCGCCAGCGCACCGATACCGAACCAAAGCATCACGAAACCCGTCGTGAAAATCTCGGCGACGATTAAAATCGCGCCGAGGATGGTCCAGAAAATCCAGAGATAAGTTTCCATTAGTGAGTGAAGTCAGTACCGGGAGCGCTAGCGACCGGGTCAATCATAGTCCCATTAACGGCGGACCCGGTCGCTACCGCTCCCGGTACTGACCATCTACTTCCAAAGATTCTTCATCACAAACCAGATATTCGCCGGCCGTTCAGCCAGACGCCGCATGAAATAAGGGTACCAGTGTTTTCCGTAGGGGACATAGACGCGCATATTATATCCGTCGCGCGCCAATTGTTCCTGCAAATCGCGACGGATGCCGTAAAGCATCTGGAATTCGAACGCGTCCTTGCCGATGTTTTCCTTCTGCGCGAAATCAATCGTCGCGTCGATCATCTTCGGATCATGCGTCGCGATTCCGTGATACGTGCCGCTCGCCAGCAAGAGCTTCATCACGCGCACGTAATTGTCATCGACGTCTTTCTTCTCTGGGTATGCGACCGACGCAGGCTCGTCATAAGCGCCTTTACACAAGCGTATGCGCGCGGGAATCTTCAGCAACTCGCGCGCGTCCTCTTCGGTTCGATAAAGATACGACTGCAGCACGATACCGACGTCGTTCAGTCCAAACTCGTCGCGCAGGCGTCGAAAAATGTCGATCGTCACCTGAGTGACGGTCGATCCCTCCATATCGACCCGAACGAAGTTGCCGCGTTGAGCTGCGTCTTCGACTACCCGTCGCGCGTTGCGGTAAGTAAGTTCCGGATCAATTTCTAATCCGAACTGGGTTAGTTTGATCGAGACGTTTGAGTTAATTCCCGATTCGTCGATTTGCTTAAGAATGTTGCGGTATTCGGTGACTTCGCCTTCAGTCTCGGCAACGCTGCTAACCGATTCGTTCAGGTGATCGAACGAGGCAGAACAACCTCGCGAGTTCAGATCCTTGATTGCCGCGACAGCTTCGTCGATTGATTCGCCGGCAATAAAACGTGAGGTGATCTTTCTGAAGGTACGGAAACGCGCGGCAACATCTTTGAGTTTTTCCTGACGTGCCAGGTAGAGCAGCGCGGTTCGGCTAAGCATTATGTTTTAAGGAATACCCGCTGTGTTATTCTGGCTAAACCTCAGTCCCATAACGGCTAAATTCAATGCGCTGGAGACTAATCATTCTTATTTCCGCTGCCGCAGCCGCTGTCGCCTTTTGTCTTTGGTGTTTATTTGCAATCGGCGTGTACGGTTCCGCCAGAATTATGGCTCAAAGCGATCGGCGTTTGATTGCCAGCACTGCAATACCGCTTTTGATGGGTGCAGTTGCTTCAGTATTCGTTTATCGGCACACAGCAAAACGACGAAAGCTGCAAGCCGCAATGAGTGCCGTGCTCGCCATTATACTGGCGGTTGATTTTTATGTTGCAGCTTGGGTCATTTTTCCGGACCGATTCTACATACCCAAGACCTACGAAGTCCGGCATGCCAGATAATTCATGCATTCGTCGCTTCTTCTTTTGGGCCTAATCCAATCTCTTTCTGCACCGGCTTCAACGAATCGATCACAAACTGAATATGTTCGTCGAGAGCCACTCCCAACTCTTCGACGCCCTGATGAATGTCATCACGATTGACTGAGCGCGCGAACGCCTTGTCCTTGAGCTTCTTCTTCACTGACTTCACTTCGAGATCATCCAGACTGCGCGACGGACGCACCAGCGCACACGCGACGAGAAAACCGCATAGCTCATCCGTCGCGAACAGCGCCTTGGCCATTTGTGTATCACGCGGCACGCCTGTGTAGGTCGCGTGTCCGAGAATCGCTTTGATGATTCGATCGGGATAGCCGCGCCCGCAAAGAATGTTTGAGCCCGTGAATGGATGCTGATCGGCTGACGGGAACATCTCGTAGTCAAAGTCGTGAAGCAATCCGACTAAGCCCCACTCGTCGACATCGGCATCCGATCCGCCGTAACGCGGCGCGCACGCGCGCATCGCCGTCTCAACTGCGAGCGCATGTTTGCGCAAGCTGTCGCCCTTCGTGTATTCGCACAGGAGTTCCCAGGCTTCGTCTCGATTCGGCATAAAATCAGAAATGGAATTTGAAAGGCAAAACTATCACGCGGGCATTCGTGTGAACAAGTGAGCGTTAAGACGAACAGCGCCTATCTTGAGTTCTCGGCGCGCCTCTGCGACACCTCGGCTTCCTCTGCGGTAAAGTCCTTTCAGTTTTGGTATTAACCGCAGAGCGCGCAGAGGTCTTCGCAGAGGAACGCAGAGAAAAGCCGAAACGAGGCGACTACCTTAGGACGCTGTCGAAAGCAACGCTCCAACACCCGTCCTTACCGTGTGACGATGAATTTGTTCCAAAGCTCGCAGAGCTAAAGCCAGCGCTCGTTTTCCGTCTTCGCCCGACACGTCAGGTCTCGAACGATTTGCTGCGGCAGCCAGAAACGATTCGATCTCAGCGCGCAAAGGCTCGATGTTCTGAATTTCCAAAACCTGTGTCCGCACACCCGGCCACGCGCCGCCTGAAGATGGCGCGAGACTGCTGATTGATGCGTGATTCGTAGCGTAATCCACTGCGATGTAATCGCGCGGCTGAAAGAAACGCATCTTGCGAATCTTTTCAGTGCCGACACGTGAGGCGGTGATGTTGGCCACGGCGCCGCTCGCAAATTCAAGACGCGCGTTGGCCGCGTCGACTTTGTCCGTGAGAATGGGAATGCCGACCGCGTGCAATTCAGTCACTTCAACTTCTTCACCCACCAGCCATTGAACGATGTCGAGATCATGAATCATTAAGTCCAACACGACGTCGATATCCAGCGACCGGGCCGTAAATTGTCCCACCCGGTGAATCTCGAAATAGACGGGATTGTTGACGTGCGGGCGCAACGCGACGAGTGCGGGATTGAAGCGCTCTGCGTGACCTACTTGCAGAATCGCGCCACCTCTCTGTCCAGCTGCGATCATCTGATCGGCTTCGTCGAGGGTTCGTGAAATCGGCTTTTCGACTAAAACGTGGATTCCCGTTTCGAGCAATCCGCACGCAATGTCGCAATGTGATTCGGTCGGCACAGCGAGACTGACGGCATCGACTTTGCCGATCAGGGTTCGCCAATCTGTGCTGACTTCGGTGTCCCTTTCATTTGCGACGCTGCGCGCACGAGCGTCATCGAGATCGCACACCGAAACAAAGTTGCACAGGCCTTCCGCGGCAAGCGCCGCATGCAGACGCGCGTGCTGCGTGCCGAGATGACCGACTCCAATGACTGCGGTGCGAAGCATAATTCAGATTTTCAGAAATAAGCGGTCAGACATCAACGTGCGCGTTGCCCTCGTCTTCTGCTGTTTGAATCGCCGTAACGATTCGACGATACTGCAAAGTCTGAACTTGGCGCACGCTTTCTGACGTCTGACTTCTGACCTCTGACTTCTGTTTTGCGACTATACTTGTCGACCAGCAAACTTTCCAAACACAGTTGGAAATTCGTTTTCCTCGCGCTGGGTGTCTTTTATCTGCTTGGTCTAGGGGCCTTGCCGCTGTTGGGTCCTGACGAACCGCGTTATGCGGAAGTTGCGCGCGAAATGTTTGCGCGACGCGATTTGATCACGCCGACTCTGGGCGGCTATCCATGGTTTGAAAAACCTTCGCTACTTTACTGGTTGATGATGGCCAGTTACCGCGTATTCGGTGTGACCGAATTTGCCGCGCGGCTTGGACCGGCGCTGTGCGGCTTGTTGACAGCGGCGTTTGTATTCCGGATAGGAAAGACCGTCGAGCAGTCGAGTAGAGTTGCCGCTTCCGAATACGCATCCCGCGTCGGCGAGTGGAGCGCACTTGTTTTTCTTTCGAGCCTTGGCGCGATTGCGTTTTCGCGCGCAGCCAGTTTTGACATCGTGCTGACGATGACGCTGACGGGCGCACTCTGTTGCTTTATTGTGGCGCAGCTATCAGGCGCCAATGGCCAGCCGACACTGCTCGCAGCCTTCTATTTCTTTGTCGGTCTCTCGTTACTCGCCAAGGGCCTGGTTGGCATCGTTCTGCCGTTCGGCATTATCGCCATGTACTTTGCCGTGCGGCGTGAATGGCCCAGCAAGACCTTTCTCGCAAGTCTCATCTGGGGGCTTCCCCTCACCCTGGTGGTGGCGGCGTTATGGTACGGGCCGATGATTTACCGGCACGGATGGGCGTTCATCGATCAGTTCATCGTGCAACATCATTTCGCGCGTTTCCTTTCAAACAAGTATCACCATCCCCAGCCGTTTTACTTCTATGTTCCAGTGCTGCTGTTGATGGCGTTGCCATGGACTGTTGTCATGATCGCGGCGCTCGTGTCATCGCGGCGTTGGCAGTGGCGTGCCAAGGATCGGACGGATCAAATTCGAGTTTTCGCGCTGGTTTGGATCGCCGTGCCGATTGTTTTCTTTTCGCTCTCCAAATCAAAGATACCCGGATATATTCTGCCTGCGCTACCGGCCGCGGCGCTGCTGATGGGCGACCGCATTACTTGTTTTTTGAAAGCGAAGCGCGGACAGCGAGTAATACGAATCACCGCGGCGTTACTCTTAATCGCCACTGTTTTGGGCGTTGCATATTCATTACGCGAAAGCAACTCACCGCACTGGTTAATTGTCACCGGAGCGACAGCCGTCTCGATACTCGCGCTCTTCATTCTCATAGTGCCGCGGTCCCGCGCCGCGTTTCCCTTGCTGGCGGCGATTCCGATTGCTATCGGCCTCTGCGCACTTAAGCCGGCCGCGTCAGTCGCGAATCGCGATTCTGTGCGAGACCTAATCGAGGCCGCCGACGCCCAGGGGTTCCAGTCGTCACCGGTGTTCTACCTACTGTGCGATGACCGAACCGCTGAGTTCTATGCCAGCGGCCGCCTCGCCTACGATTCGAATGGCGAGCCGACGCGGTTCGAAGGTGCACAGGACGTCGCGGCGGCAATTCGTCAGAAAGGCGGCTCAGGACTCGTCTTAATGGAGACTCGTTGGGAAAAGCAGCTAACGGATTATCGAGCGGTTCAGGCGCAGAAGATTGCCGACAATGGATGGATCAGTATCTTTGTTGTGCGGACGCGCTAGCGCTTTTCGGAACCGCGAGCAGTAGCGAGCGGGATAAAGCCGCAACGTGCGCAATAACGCCGCTCGTTAAATGCCAATTGGCTTGATGTTCCGCTCACTATCGTTCACGGTTCCGTAACGCCAAACGAATCTGCTTTCAACTGATAAAACCCAATCCGATACTTATTGTTGACGAGTTCGCAATCAGAGCGCCGCACAGCATGACTTGCTAACCACGCTCTCCCTTCCGCGCTCGCTTCCATCTGATCGACTAAGGTTGTGTTCAGCCATGCCGTGCGCGCGCTGGTTAAGTTTTCCAGCTTCGGGGCAATCTCGGCAGACGCGACCTGCACCCACACTGTGCCCGGGTTGAAATAGCGAATTAGCGCGCCATCGGTACTCGGCGCTGCGAAATAGATCGTCGTTCCGGTTGGCCAGACTTGATTCAGCTTCAACGCGAGCTCAAGCGGAGGATTCGCCCGAACCTGGGTGTATGGGTATTGCGAGAAGGTTAGATTCGCAAGAAACATAACGAGGGCGAGCAAGGCGGCTCGATACCTGCGTATGTGATTCGGCGACGATTCAATCGCGGCCAATATCGCACCCACGATAAACATGATCGGGGGCAGATAGAACAACCGATAAAACGTATTCTGCGGGATGAAGAAGAAAAGAAAGACGACGTAGGGAATTATCCACACGGCGCAAGCTAACGTCAGCGACTTAAGACGCGGGGGCAAATGTACAGCGGCAGCGATTACACCTCGCCATTCCTTGAATCGTGTGATTAAGACAAAGATAAAACTCAACAACGCGAGAGCCGTCAGCGCGGTGAGCGTGATCATCAGTGGTCCACCGAATTCCCGGACAAAAGCGATCCGGCCCCCGAACATTGTGCGCACCTGTGACCGGACGGAATAAGAAAGATTGCCGATTGCACTGAACGCGAAGCCATTCTCGGGCGAAAAGTACGTGATCCATGACACGAATCTCCCCGGCCCCCAAAGTCCTGTGGCGAGGTGAAACACAGAGTAGTAAACACCCAGAGTGATCAATACAACCGGGACGACGTAGCCCAGGACAATTGCCTGTCGTTGGTTCTTCGGTTTGTCTCTGGTTTGCAGAATCAAACCGACGATCGCAGCCGGGAAAAAGAAAACCGTCAACTGATGAAGCAGCATGGCGACCGCATGAAGAACTGCGACCGCGAAGGGCTGGGGCTTGCGTTCCGGGGATAGGAAATAAAAAGCGCCAAGCACGAAGAGCACTGCGACGATGTAGGTATTCGCATCAGTCGCGAATCTCCACCACGTTGCCGAGAAGGCAAACACCGCCGCAGTTACGATCGATACGTAGAAAGACCGAAACCAATCAAAGCAGATGCGAAAACAAACCGCGACAGCGAGCGCACCCAGAACACAGTTGCTGACTTGCAGCACCAGCAACGCGCGCGCGTGAAAACCCATGGCAATCACAGCCCGATACGCGAAATACTCGATGAGCTGATCGAGGAGATGATTAGGATGAATAAGCGTCGCATTTACGCGCGGCGCATCTTCAATGACTTGGGCAAAGAAAATTCCATCCCAGTAATAATTCTTTGTGAGCAGCAGAATGTAAGCGAGAAACGCCACCGCGAATACGAGTAGCGTCAACGCTCGCAATCGGGGAGCGATGTCACCCGGTGCGCTATTGGATGTCGCGGATTGGTCGGGTAGATTGCGCGTGGCCCTCATGAAGCCGGAAGGATACTTTACGCGCGAGTTATTTCAGAGCAATCTTGAAAAATTCGATGATGGGACGGTCGTAGGCTTCTTCCTGTTCACCGGTAGCGGCATCCAGACCGCCGCCCGTAATCGGCAAATCTTTTTTGACTTCGACATTGCCGCCGGCGAAGCAACTCGCCAACTGTAACGTCGACTGTTGCCAGGGATCGTTTGCAGTGCCGGTCAACAGGAGCACCTTCACGTTCCGGGTAGCGCGCGCCAACTCGCACGCGGAAGTATTCTGATATTTACCCGCACCGTAAACTTTCATTCCCCAGTGCCCCAGCATCTGAAAAAAAGAATTACTCATGCCTATTTGACGGCCAGTGGCGGCGCGCATCACTTCGTCCGGCGAGGCCGGAGCTGAATCCAGCGCCAGCGCGCGCACTTCCGGGTAGAGCTTTGCCGCGTCGAGCGCGGCGTAGGCGCCCAACTCGACACCATAAACGCCGACGAATCCCGTCTGCGGTTTTCCTGTTGCGGTCTTCAACGTGTGCATATAGTCGATTGCGGCGGTCACATCATCGCCTTCGACGGCGCCAAACAACGACCACTTCACCGGCGGCTGCTCCCCGTGTCCTCGCAAATCCGGCCAGAGCACATTGAAGCCGGTGCTCTCGTTTAGCTTCACGGCCATGTTCAAGAGCCACGAACGGTCCGCGCCGTAGCGATGCAGAAGAATTACAGCTGGAGCTCCTTCGTCACCCTTAATCAACCAGCCACGCGCCTGCGTGCCATCGTGATTTGGCCAGGTTACATCGGAAGCTCTAGCAATCGGCCCACTGGGGAAGCTCTCAGGCGTGATCAAGTATTTCGCGTGTGGCGGGCGTGTGGTGCTGTACACAATCCAGGCGCTGACCGACGCAACCGCGACCAGAATAATGACGACGATTGGGAGAAACGTGCGCAGGAGGCGTTTGATTACGCGCCGGGAAGCCATCAAATCAATTATGCGGTAAGAGGCCGGAATTGCAACCAAAAAGATTTTGCGTCGCTAATCGGCGTTTCGGGACGCATCAGAGCGAGAGTTTTCAGTCCGGGCAATCGCCTGTGCTACGTCAAAATCTTCAGGAGTGTTCAAGTTCAGGAAGAAGTTCTCCGCGGCCGGCAAGTCTGCCAGCTGTACAGAATCTATGAAGCGGGTGGAGACGTTTGTAAGCAGGGCCCGGGGCGTATGCTCGCCGAGCGCGATTAGTTTCTCGATTTCAGGCAGGCAAGTTGCCGCACGATACAACGCGCAGACGGGCTGCGGCCGGCCATCGGCCTGCATTGGGACGATGGCATCGAAGTCTTGGGATACAAAAGTAAGTAGGCGCTCAAAGAGCGCCCGGGTGACGAATGGTAAATCGCACCCGACGACGATCACCCAGCCGGTTGTTGCCGCCTTTAGCGCCGCGTGAAGTCCGCCGAGCGCTCCCCAACTCTCATGAACATCGGGAATATTTACGAAGTTCGGATGCTGTTCCCGAGCGCCAACCAGCGCCACACGCGAGGTCACGCCAGACAGTTCGCCCGTGATTCGATCAATGAGCGTTTGGCCGGCCAGAATGAGTTGCGCCTTGTCGCGCCCCATGCGGCGCGATTGCCCGCCAACCAGAATGAAACCTTCGACATCGAACATGGACAACAAACAGGCTAGCAGCCCGTTCCTAGTTAGGCTAATATTGGCTCGTCGGGCCCGACCAAAGAAATTATGAAGATTCGACAACTGATTTCAATCGCTTCCCTCACCTGTCTTTCCCTTTTGATTGCGCCCCTTCAGGGTCAGGCCCAGGAAAAAGCCAGCGTAATGACCGCGCGTTCGGCCAGTTCCGGAATTCTGCCGGTCGATGAACTTCGTCCAGGCATGAAGGGCATCGCGTGGAGCGTCTTTTCGGGCAGCGTGCCCGAAGAGTTCGGGATTGAAATAATCGGCGTGCTTCCCGGCTTCACGGGTCCGCGACAGTCAACCATCATCGCGAAGCTCAGCGGCAAGAACGTAGACCGCACGGGAGTCTTCGCGGGTATGTCGGGCTCGCCGGTTTTCATCGACGGTCGCCTGGTAGGCGCGGTTGCTTACAGTTTTCCGTTTGCGAAAGAACCAATCTGCGGCATCACACCGATCGAACAGATGATTGACATTTTTGAATCGGCCATGCCGAAGGCTGCGCGTCAGCCGCGTGCGGTATCGATGACAGAACTCGCGCGCGCCGACTGGAAACCGGCGCTGCCGAAGCCAACTGTGACCGGCGGACCATTGGTAGCTTCAGTAGCCGCGGGATCGCCACTCGCACCGTACATGGGCCAGCAGATTCAGCCGATTGCGACGCCGGTCGTCTTCACCGGCATCAGCCAGGAAACTCTCTCGCTGTTTTCGAACGAGCTAACGCAGGCGGGACTGCTACCGGTGTCCGGCGTCGGCGGAGCGTCGCCGATCACGCCGCTGTCGTCATTCAATGAAAACACTCTGACGCCGGGAACTTCAGTGAGTGTGCAACTCGTGCGCGGCGATTATTCTGTTGCAGCGTCGGGCACAGTGACTTTCCGAAACGGCGAGCGCATCTATGCATTCGGACATCCATTCCTGGGCCTGGGCGGCGCGGACATGCCGATGACCGAGAGCTCAGTCATCACCGTTATTCCGAATGCGTTTAACTCGTTCAAGCTGGCGGTGCCGGGCAACATGGTCGGAACGATCTCTCAGGACCGAGCTACCGGAATCTTTGGGCAACTCGGCCACGCTGCAAAGATGATCCCGGTCACGCTGAACTTGCACACCAGCCGGAATCGCGACGAAAAGTTCTCGTTCGAAATGGTCAACGACGAATACCTCACGCCGCTGTTGATGACAATCAGCGTCTTTAACAGCATCAATGCGCGGGAACGTTCACTCGGAGAATCTACGGTTTCTGTGCGCGGATCGATCAACGTCGACGGCCAACCGCCAATCCAGCTCGAGCGACGTTTTTCGGCTGCAAATGCATCTTTGCTCGCCGCGGGCGCAGTCGCTAACCCGATCTCGGATTTGCTCAACAGCGGTTTCGACGATGTAACGATTCGCGGGATTACACTCGACATTTCCGCGAGTGAAGAAGCCGAGGCCGCGACTCTTGAGCGCATATCTCTTGATCGAACCGAAGTGTCCAGCGGCGACACTGTTGAATTACAAGCTTACATTCGCAGCGACGCGGGCAAACTCTTCGTGCAGCGAATTCCCGTGCAGATCCCGGCCGAGGCCCCCGCCGGTCAGTTGATGATTACCGTTGGAGACGGCGCAGCTTTGCAGGAATCTTCGGCGGCAAAATCATTTGTCCCGGCAAACCTGAGCCAATTGGTGACTGCAATCAACAAAGTGAAGAAGAACGACCGGCTTTATTTGCGTCTGCAGCGGCCGACTCCGGGCGTGGTGATCGGATCAAGCGAGCTTCCCAATCTGCCGCCATCGACGGTCGCGACCTTGAACAGCGATCGGTCTTCCGGCGGGTATTCAGCGCTCACGACGTCTCTGGTTTACGAACGTGAGTTGGCCCCGGCGGCATATGTAATCAGCGGCCAGCAGACAATCACAGTCACAATCAAATAAGTTCAGCTGAAAGCAGAGAGCACGCATTCGGCCGGTTTTAGCGAGCTTGCCTAGCGGCGGCCCACCACCAAAAATCGGCTGTCCGAAAGCGGAATCTGTTTGACTTGGATTGCGCGTAAGGTTGCCTCGACTCTGTTTCGCAGCAAATCTCCGACAAAGAGCATGAGCGTCGCATCGGCTGGGGTCCATTCGATCATTGCCGGCAGCAACGCGCTGAATTTGTCGAGCGCGCGGCAGGTCACAAAGTCAACATTGGGTGTGGGCGTGTCTTCGAAGCGTGCGTTGAGAACGGTCGTTCGATCCGCGGCCTGTGCCAGCCGCAACGCTTCATTCAAGAACACCGATTTCTTTTGCGAGGCTTCAATCAGCGTGGCATGAAGGTCACCGCGAACGATGAGACATGGAATGATCGGCAAGCCGGCGCCAGACCCGATGTCAGCAACCCGCGCGTTGATCGGCAGATGTTTCGCCAGGATGAGCGATTCAAGCACATGCCTGGTGGCGAATTGTTCAGGCGAGCACGGCGCGGTCAGGTGAAGTCGCGCGTTCCATTTCAACAGAAGCGAATGGTAGTCCTCGAGTTTGACGATGTGTTCACTCGCCAGCTCGACTCCGAAATCATCGGCGTGCAGTTGAAGGGCAGCGGCAAACTGTTCGCGCGGCGTTGGCATTTCGCGTTTGAGTCTGTTTAGATCGATAGCGCCCGCGAAGATAACATGACCACGGACGAACTGAGAGACCAGCACGCCGAGATTGGCAGCGCGGTTACCAAGCTAATCAGCGAACAAGCCGCATCGCTCGAATCATTGCCGGTTGTCCCCTCCGCAACTCCGGACGAATTGCAGCATCTCTTCGAGGAACCGATGCCAGTCGAAGGTTCACCCGCGGCCGAAATCCTGGAGAAGTACGCGCGTGACATCGCGCCAAACGCGATGCGCGTTCCGAGTCCGCGGTACTTTGGCCAGTTCAATCCTACGCCGCTGGCGATTGGTGTCTGGGCCGACGCGTTGTGCTCGTCGCTTAATCAGAATGCCGGCGCATGGCGTAATGGCCCGACGTCGGCAATGATCGAATCGCAAGTCATCCGTTGGTTGTGCGAATTGATTGGTTACGGAAAAGAAGCGTTTGGCGTGCTGGCGAGCGGAGGTTCGGAAGCAAACTTGATCGCTTTGAAATGCGCGCGCGACCGAATCTCGCCGGACACCCCTCGTTCAGGAGCACGCGAAGCCGGCAATCTCACCGTTTACACGTCTGAGCAGTGTCATTACTCCGTTGAGAAGAGTCTGGATATTCTTGGACTCGGTCGCGAATCATTGCGCAAGATTGAAACCGACGAGCGATTTCATGTCCGGCTCGACTCTCTGCGCGATGCAGTAAAGAGTGATATCGAATCAGGCCGGCGGCCGTTTTGTATCGTTGGGGTCGCAGGGACGACCTCGACGGGGGTGATTGATGATTTACCGGCACTTGCTGAGATTGCGCGCGCGGCCGGTTGTTGGTTTCACGTCGACGCAGCGTACGGCGGCGCACTCGCTTTTTCAGACAAACACAAACCGAAGTTGCGCGGTATTGAACTGGCTGACTCGATAACTTTCGATCCTCACAAATGGATGTTCGTGCCGTTTTCGTGCGGGGCCACCCTTGTTCGCGACGGCGGCCAGGTGCTGCGCAATTCATTCGACATGTCGCCGGAATATCTGGCCGAACAGCGTGGATTCGATGACGCTCAGTACGATTTCTTTCGCTATGGCCAGATGGGCACGCGCCGCTTTAACTCGCTGAAGCTGTGGATGTGTTTCAAGTTCATGGGCAAACGCGGATACAGCGAAACGGTCGAACGGCACATCGAACTGACCGAGTATCTGGCGCAGCGGCTCGATGCGTTGCCGGATTTCGAGCGCGTGGGAGAGGTTGAGACTGCGGTTTGTTGCTTTCGCTATCTGCCTGCCGCCGTCCGGGCTTTGCCGGCGGAAAAGCAGGACGACACGCAGCAGGCTCTACAGCAGAGAATCGAAAAGAGCGGCAAGGCCTTCTTTCCCTCAACCATCCTCCACGGCCGCCGCGCGTTACGCGTGAACATCAATAGCTATTTGACTGAGCAAAGACATATCGATGACTTGATCGAACTGCTAATATCAGAAGGTCCATCGCCTAAGCATGATTAGAACCAAGCCAACCCTTCACATCGCTCTTCTAGTCCTACTCAGTTTTCTTGCCATCGTTGCGATGGCACAGAACGCGCCGCGTTCTTTACCCGCAATCCATTCCCAAGCGGAATTCGACTCGCTGGACGTCGTCTACGACGCGAACACGCCGTACGCTTTGCCGCACGTTCTGTTCGTCATCGACCGGCAGAACAAAAATCGAATGTATTACGTCAACACGAAGCTCTATAAGTTTCACAAGGACTTCGTGAATGGAACGTATTTGTCGCTTGAGCGCGGGCAGGTATTTTTCGAAAACAATTATCTGAAGGCGAATCGCCGGTTCATCCTCGGAACGATTGCCTATCAGACTCCCGTAAGAAAATGGACCTTTGAGTTTTGGGAAGGCGATTTGATCCCACCGGAACAGATCACGCTGGCTGCAGACGTCATCAATAAGACTTTCTTCACGCCGGTCGCGTTCAAACCGAATTCGTCGCGGCAAGAGGCCGCGTCAGCCAACCTCGGCATGGCGCGGGTACTGCAAACTGAAATCTCGAAAGAACAGGATTACCAGGCGCTGAATCTGGCTCGTGGTTTGGGCCGCATTCACATAATTCCCAAGCTGGATGAGCACGTCGAAATTGGTTCGAATGAAATTGTGGTGCTCGACGAAGTGCCGGTTCAACTTCCGCCGGTCGCCGGCATTGTCACGACCAAGCCTTCGACGCCGCTGTCGCACATTAACTTGCTCGCCAAGGGGTGGGGCATTCCAAATGTTTACATTAAGAATGCGCAGGAACTTCTGAAGCAATACAACGGCTGGTGGGTCGACTTCGAAGCGAAGCGCGACACCTACACAATTCGACGGGCGGACAACACGGCGCTGGACGAATATCAAAGGCGACTCAAGCAGCGGCTAGACATCATGACGCCTCGTTATGATCTGTCGGTAAAAAAGATTGCCGGATTAAATGAGCAGCGCGCCTCGTCGGTCATAGCTTACGGCGCAAAATCGGCAAATCTCGGGGAGCTCATTCACGCGCGACCTGCCGGATTTATTGTGCCGCCCGGCTTCACGATTCCCTTCTTCTACTACGATCAATTTCTGCGTGATAACAACCTCGATGACGCGATCTACGCGATGCTGAACGATCAGAAGTTTGTCCATGATCCAGCTTACCGTCGATCTTTTCTCACGAGGCTGCGGGAAAACTTTCAAAAGGCGCCGATGGACGCGCAGCTGCGCAGCGAAATTCTGCGCCGCTGGCACGCAGAGTTTGGCAATCGAGGCGTGTTCGCCCGCAGTTCTACAAACAGCGAGGACCTGCCGAACTTCAACGGCGCGGGTATCTACACGTCGATGCCGAACCTGAAAACTGATGAGCAACTGATTGAAGGTATCAAGAGCGTCTGGGCGTCGGTTTGGAACTTCGAAGCGTATGAAGCGCGCGAGCGTGCCGGTATCGATCACACAAAAGTTTTCATGGCGGTCTTGATTCAGGAAGGCATCAATTCCGAGAGTTCCGGCGTGATGATCACGACCGACCCATTCAACCGCGACGATAATCCTGTCAACGCAGGATCAATTTACATCAGCGCCAAACGAGGGCTGGGAATGAAAGTTGTTGAAGGACAGAAAGTCGCGGAACAAGTGATTTACCGCCCCCTAGCGAATGCCGTTCAGGTATTGACCCGGTCCGAGGAAGACAGTCTGCTAACGTTCGACGAGAACGGTGGCATCAAGGAAATCCCAATCGGCACCGAACGCGCTGTGCTTACTGACGATGTGGCACGTCGCCTGGCAGCAGCCGCGACTAAAATCAAAGAAGTGTTTCACCGCCGTGATCAAGATATCGAATGGGCGTACATGAAAGGCCAGGTCTACATAGTTCAGTCACGGCCGTTTATTGCCGGAAACTAGCATATGAAAATTTTTGCCGATGGACTTTTGGCGGGTCATGTCGCGTTCGTCACCGGCGGCGGCACGGGCATCACCGGCGGTGTCGCGCGCGCGTTGGCCGAAGCAGGAGCAGACGTCGCGCTGGTGAGCCGCAGCCTCGAACATCTGGAACCAGCGGCGAAAGCTATCAATGACGCACGGCAAACGAGGGCGGGGGCGCCCGCGCTCCCAGTGACAGGTGAAGCATTCGCCGTCGCAGCAGACGTCCGAAATCCCGATGAAGTTCAGCAAGCCATCACAGCCACCGTCGAACGCTTTGGTAAGATCGACATCGTCGTGAATGGCGCCGCGGGAAATTTTCTTTGCAAGGCGGAAGAACTTTCGCCGAACGGATTCGGCACGGTCGTCGACATCGATCTCAAGGGCACGTTCAATGTGTGTCGCGCGGCGTTCGATGAACTCAAGAAGAACCGCGGGCAGATTCTTAACATCAGCGCGACGCTCCATTACCTTGGCACGCCGATGCAGCTTCACGTGTCGGCGGCAAAAGCGGGCGTCGATGCGCTCACACGCAATCTCGCGGTCGAATGGGGCCGCTACGGAATTCGCGTGAATGCAATTGCTCCCGGCCCGATCGAGGACACCGAAGGCATGAAGCGCCTCGTGCCTGAACCCATCAAAGAGAAGCTGCGGCAACGCGTACCGCTGGGCCGCTTCGGCTTGATCAAGGATATCGAAGCCGCCGCCCTCTTCCTCTGCTCAGACGCCGCTAACTACATCAATGGCACAGTGCTGGTGGTTGATGGTGGGCACTGGCTGGCAGCTAATCGCCTGTTGTAGACCCCTCTCTTTTTTCCGCTCACATCTTCAGGCGTGTTATAAAACTCTGAGTTGCATATGCTTTCCCTGACTCCGAGGACATTCGAAGAGTTCGAACGCGAAGCTGAGCGCGGCAACGTTGTGCCGGTCACGCGCGCGGTGCTGGCCGATTTGCAAACTCCCCTCGGCGCGTTCATTCGAATTGCCGGAGACGACCCCCATGCCTTCCTGCTTGAATCAATCGAAGGTGGCGAACGGCTTGCACGCTACTCGTTCATCGGCGCGAATCCGTCGATGATAGTGCGCGGACGCGGGAACAAGACGACCACTCAACGGGACCAGCACGAAGAAGTGGTCGATCAAACCGCGATTGATTTTGTTCGTGAGTATTTTCGCGGAAAGAAATTGGCCCGACGCCCTGGTTTGGCGCCGTTTTGCGGCGGCGCCGTGGGCTATCTCGGTTACGACGCGGCCGGCTGGTTTGAGCCCGTGTTGGCTCAAGATGGCGCGGAAGCTCCAGCAGCCGACGATGCGGCCTTCATGTTTTTTCGCAATGTGCTCGCCTTTGATCGGGTGCAGCAACAAATTGAAATTACTTCGGTGGTTTTCGTTGACGAAGCTGAAAGCAATCGCGAACGTCTGCGCGAACTTTATGACCAGGCAGTTCAAGAAATTAATTCCATTGCTGCGCGACTAACCGAATCTGCCAGGGCGCCGGTAAATGCGGCAACGCCTGAGGAAACAACGGTTCACTTTCAATCATCGTGGCCGCGTGCGAAGTTTGAAGCCGCGGTTGATACAGTCAAAGAGCGCATTGCTGCGGGCGATTGTTATCAGGTCGTGATCGCGCAAAAGTTCAGCAAGCCGACTGCTGCCGATCCACTGGCGATTTATCGCGCGTTGCGCGCCACCAATCCGTCGCCCTACATGTTTTTTCTGCGGATGGGAAATGAAACCATAATTGGAGCGTCGCCCGAAATGCTGGTTCGTTGTCACGGCCAGCGACTCGATTATCGGCCGATCGCCGGTACGCGACCACGTGGGGCTACTGAGCCTGAAGACTGGATGCTCGGCGAAGAGATGCGCCATGACGAAAAGGAAGTCGCTGAACACACGATGCTCGTCGACCTGGGTCGCAACGATCTCGGGCGTGTTTCCGATTACGGTTCAGTGAAAGTTGAAGAGCTGATGAAAGTCGAGAGGTATTCCCATGTTCAGCACCTGGTGACCAGTTTGCGTTCGCGCCTGCGTGATGATCTCAATCGATTCGACGCGCTGGCATCCTGCTTTCCGGCTGGCACTGTCACCGGCGCGCCAAAAATTCGCGCGATGCAAATCATCGACGAACTCGAACCAGTAGAACGCGGCATCTATGCCGGTACAATTCTCTACGTGGATTACGCTGACAATCTCGATTCGTGCATCGCTATCAGGACGATTCATTTGCGCGATGGCGTCGCCACTGTTCAGGCGGGTGCGGGAATTGTCGCAGATTCAATTCCCGAACGTGAGTACGAAGAATGTGTGAACAAAGCACGGGCGCTCTTTCGCGCGATTGAGTTGGCGGAGAGAGGGTTGTGATGCGTTTCGGCTCAAGAAACTTTCTGGCAACTGCAATTCTCTTGCTCCTCACGACACTGAGTGCAGCGCAGAACCCAACGCCGAATGCCGACAATGTGAAGAAAGCCAACGCGCGTCCGACGGCATCACCGTCGCCAGGCAGCAACGTGGACGCGTTCAATAGCGCTACCGTCGCGCAGATGTCGGGCCAATGCGTGACGGTAGACACGGAACAAGGAACGATCGTCATTGAAATGCTGCCGGACAAAGCGCCGCAAACGGTCCGGAATTTCTTGAATCTGGCTGCCTCAGGCGCGCTGGACACGACCACCTTCAGCCGCGTCGTGAAGGACTTTGTGATTCAGGGTGGAAATCTTTCGACGAGTGAACATTGGGGCGGCGAGTTGTCGGCGCGAATGCAACGCGTTGTCCCGGATGAGCCTAATGACATCAAGCACGTGCGCGGAATCGTTTCGATGGCGCGGGGTGATGAACCGAACACCGCGACCACACATTTCTTCATTTTGGTCGGCGACGGACCACACCTCGACGGTAAGTTTGCGGCGTTTGGCCGCGTGGTGCGCGGACTGGAAGTAGCTGACGCCATTAATCGCGCGGAAAGTGTCGATGAGAAACCCGTGGTCCCGGTTCGCATCAAGACCGCCACCGTCGCCCATTGTGAAAAGTGAGTTGAGATGCTTCTGGTCATCGACAATTACGACTCGTTCACCTACAACCTCGTGCAGTATCTCGGCGAGTTGGGCGCGCAGATCGAAGTCCGCCGCAACGATGCAGTTACAGTTGATGAGATCGAAAAGATGTCGCCCGATCACATTGTCATCTCGCCCGGTCCCGGGACACCGGCCGACGCGGGTGTCTCACTCGAAATAATTGAGGCTTTTGCAGGCAAGGTGCCGCTGCTGGGTGTGTGTCTCGGGCATCAGGCAATTGGCCAGGCATTCGGGGGCCGCGTCGTCCGCGCTGCTAATCTTTTTCACGGAAAGTCATCAACTGTCCAGCATGACGGCCAAACTATCTTCGCCGGACTCGAGCAAAATTTCAGCGCCGGACGTTATCATTCACTGATTGTCGAACGTGAGAGCTTGCCCGATTGTCTCGAAGTATCGGCCTCAACACCGAACGGCACGATTATGGGTTTGCGACATCACAAGCTGAAGATTGAAGGCGTGCAGTTTCATCCGGAATCGATCATGACGACCGAAGGCAAGAAGCTCTTGGCGAATTTCGTAAACCTGTGACGGTAGGGGCAGGGCTTGTCCCTGCCCGCCGATGATGAGAGAAGAACGGGCGGGGACAAACCCCGCCCCTACAATCATGTCAGGATCGAACAACAATTTTCTTCCGCGATTAATGCGAGGCGAACACCTTTCGCGATCGGAAGCGTCGCAGTTGCTGGATTGGTTCCTGAATGGCAAAGCTTCCGACGGGCAAATCGCTGCCGCATTAATCGCGCTGAAATTGAAAGGCGAAACTGTCGAGGAGCTGGCCGGATTTGCCGAAGGCATGCGCGCGCGAGCTGTCCGCATCGAATCCCGGCATGACAGATTCATCGATACCGCGGGCACCGGATCGAGTTGCGCGAAGACCTTCAACGTTTCGACTGCGGCAGCCTTCGTAATCGTCGGCGCTGGATTACCGGTCGCGAAACATGGCAATCGCGCCGCGAGTAGCAAGTGCGGCAGCGCTGACGTGTTGACCGCCTTGGGTGTGAACATTTCCGTGGCTCCCGAGGTTTCCCAGGAGTGCCTCAATGAACTGGGAATCTGTTTCATGTTCGCGCCGCTATATCACTCGGCGACGGCGCGCGTGGCCGCAATTCGACGCGAACTCGGAGTGCAGACGACTTTCAACTTGCTCGGACCTCTGACAAACCCGGCCGGCGCACCGCGTCAAATCATCGGCGTTTCCGATCGAAGTAAGGTCGAGCCGATGGCCCGCGCATTGGCGCTGCTTGGTACTGAACGAGCGTGGGTTGTGCACGGGACTGACGGACTCGATGAGATAACCATCGGCGAGCAGACGATTGTCGCAGAGGCAATCAACGGCAATGTGCGCCAGTTCGAAATCGCGCCCGCCGATTTTGGAATCGAACCGACGCGGTTCGATGATCTTGGCGCTGGTGACGCTGACACGAACGCGCAAGTTATCAGCGACGTACTTGCCGGCAATCGGCGCGATGCGGCGCGGCTACTCGTGTTGGTGAATGCGGCCGCGGCGTTGCACGTCGGCGGCGTTGCGCCGGATTTGAAAGAAGGAATGCGACTGGCCGAACAGAGCCTAGATAATGGGTGCGCGGGCGAGAAACTCAACGAACTGATTCGTTTTACGCGAGACGAAGGCGCGTGAATTTGGTGATGGACTTTCTGTCAGAAATCATGGAAGTGAAGCGCCAGCGCGTGATGGCGGCGAAAGCTCGTGTACCCCTTGAGCGAATACGTGAACTGGCTTTCGAATCTCGTGGCGCCGACTCGCATTGGCTGAGAACGGCGTTGAGTGACCGTCGCCGGCCAAACATTATCGCCGAGTTCAAGCGGCGTTCGCCTTCCAAGGGAATCATCAACGAACGGGCGGAAGCAGAAGCCGTTGCGCGCATGTATGAATCGGGCGGCGCGGTCGCGATTTCGGTCCTGACAGAAGAAGACTACTTCAGCGGTTCGTTGCAGGACTTGCGCAGAATCCGTGCGGTCACTTCCCTTCCGGTCCTCCGCAAAGATTTCATTTTCGACGACTATCAAGTTTACGAGTCGGCGGCGGCGGGGGCGGACGCGCTGCTTTTGATCGTGGCAGCGCTCGATGATGAAACACTATCGAGACTTCGCGCCATTACCGAGGAAGATTTAGCCATGGACGCACTCGTCGAAGTGCACACGAAAGATGAACTTGAGCGGGCAGTGAAATGCGGCGCGCGTTTGATTGGCATCAACAATCGCAATCTGCGAACTTTTGAAGTCTCAATTGAAACTTCGAAGCTGCTTGCTCGTGGCGCACCTCACGAGGCAATCCTTGTAAGCGAAAGCGGCTTGACGCCTGAGGTGATTCCCGAGTTGCGGACAGCGGGATTCAGCGGCTTCCTTGTGGGCGAATCTCTGATGCGGTCCGCAGATCCGCTGCAAGCCGTGCGCGATTTAATTGGCGAACCGCAACCGTTGGAATCGCGCACAGTGTTTACAAAGATTTGCGGCATAACGAATCTCGAAGATGCTCAAGCGGCGATTGGCGCCGGCGCAGACATGCTCGGATTCAATTTCTACCCACGCAGCCCACGGTTCATTGAGCCTGACAAGGCGGGTGACATCATTCGTACCATCAAATCGAACGGCAAGAACGCCGCTCAGCAACTGACGTTCGTCGGCGTGTTTGTCGACGAGTCAATCGAAAAGATTATGCACGCCGCGTCCGAGGCTCAGTTGGACGCGATTCAACTTCACGGCGACGAGAAATCGGATTTTTGCGCCGAACTGAAGAAGCATTGCGCCAAAGTCTTGATAAAGGTCATCAATGAAAATGAACTCTCTGACGTCTTACAATTGCAGCAGTACCCAGTCGACGCGTTTATGATTGATGCCTACGATCCGCATTTGCGCGGCGGCACCGGCCGAACTGCTGACTGGAATCGCGCGCGTGAATTAGCGCAGCAACTGCCACGCGTTTTTCTCGCCGGCGGCCTTTCGCCGGAAAACGTTGGAGATGCTATCGCAGCGGTGCGGCCCTATGCGGTCGACGCGTGCAGTGCGTTGGAAATTTCACCTGGCAAAAAGGACCACGCCCGCGTGAGACAGTTTGTCGCAGCCGTGCGAGCGAGTAGACTGCAACCCGAATCCGCGACTATTTGAGGAACGAACGAAATTGTCACAGCTCATCGATGTCCCGAGTGTTGCGCCGGCCGCTTTCGAAACGTCCAGTGACGTTGCGTCGGTAGCTTCAGCGCGCGCACTGGCGGCGTCAGGACTGCGGAAATCGTACGGCCGCCGGCGCGTTGTCGATGATGTCACGTTGCATGTCGAACCGGGCGAAGTAGTTGGCTTGCTGGGCGCGAACGGCGCGGGAAAGACTACGACGTTCTACATGATCGTCGGACTCGAAGCTCCGGAAGCTGGCCGAATCTCGCTTGCGGGCGATGACATTACGCGGTTGCCGATGTATCTGCGGGCGCGCTTAGGTGTCGGCTATTTGCCGCAGGAGCCTTCAGTTTTTCGCAAATTAACTGTCGCAGAAAATCTGCTGGCCGTTTTAGAGACAATGGGCCTCCGCCGGCGCGAGCAGTTGAAACGTGTGGAAGAATTGCTCCAGGAATTCGGGATCGAGCAAGTTCGCAACACGCGCGGGGAATCGCTGTCAGGCGGTGAGCGCCGGCGCACTGAAATCGCGCGCGCGCTCGCGACTGAGCCGCAGTTCATTCTGCTGGATGAACCGTTTGCCGGAATCGATCCGAAAGCCATTGACGATATTCAAAACGTGATTCTTTACTTGCGCAGCCGCGGGATTGGAATACTTGTCACCGATCACAATGTGCGCGAAACGCTCGGCGTTACGGATCGCGCTTACATCATGGCGGACGGAAAAATATTTCGCTCCGGTGCGCCGCGCGACTTGACAGAAGACTCTGAGGTTCGAAGACTTTATCTCGGCGAGAAATTCCGCATGTGACGAATGCGCCATGCTGCGCGATTGAGTTATAATCCCCCCAAGCGGGTTTCCCGCATGAATTTCCCGGCAGCCAGAGAATAAATTGACCAACTATGTCAGTTAGGTTAACCACCAGTCTTTCGCAGCGACTCGTGCTGACGCCGCAATTGCGCCAGCGCATCGAGATGTTGCAAATGACTTCACTTGAGCTGACGGATTTAATTCAGCAGCAGCTTAACGAGAACCCGGTGCTCGAAGAGGTTGCGACGCAAGAAGAAGCGCGTGAGCTGGCTGAGAAGATTCTCGACCACATGGCCAGCGGCGGCGATTTGGACAATTTGCCGGCGCAGCCAGTCGAAGGGTCGGCGCCCGAGCTTGGCTCGCCCGGGTCGAATGGGTCTGCCGACGCTGAAGCCGCCTTCAATGACGGCGAACGCGACGCTGATTTTGTGGCGCCCCGCGACGGCGACGCAGATGTTGAAGTATCAACCGGCGAAGGCGGCGAAAGCAGCGAGGGTGGCGAAAGCGGCGACGAAGTGGCTGCGGAAGCCGCTCGCGATCCTTTCGAAGAGGTCGATTTCGGTCGCGAGTTCCAGGACTATCTCGATCCCGGTTACAAGACGCAGGAGTTCGAATACAAGGAAGACGCGCCGACGTTCGAACAGTTCTTGACGAAGGCACCTTCGCTCGCGGAACACCTGGAATGGCAGCTCCACATGGACTGCATGGACGGTGAAGTTTGCGATGCGGCTGAAACGGTCATCGGCAATCTTGATCAAGACGGCCGGCTGAACGCGACGAACGAAGAGATAGCCGCTCAGGGTGGCTGGTCGGAAGAAGTCGTCGAACGCGCGCGACAACTGGTGATGAAGCTCGAGCCGGTCGGCTGTGGCACGCGGGACGTACGCGAGTGTCTTTTGGCGCAACTCGAAGCGCGTGGCGAGACAGATCGCCTGGCGACGCGCCTAATCCGGGAACATCTGGAGAGTTTGCAGCAACACAAACTTCCGCACCTGGCAAAGCAGACCGGCGTAGACATTCAAGTCCTGGCGGATGAGTTGCAATTCATCCGCACACTCGATCCCTATCCCGGCCGCCGTTACTCGTCGGAAGAACCGATCCTGATTTCTCCGGAGATTTACATCGAAAAGCTGGACGAAAACGGGGACTACGTAATCTATTTCGCGGACGATGGCAGTCCACGCCTGCGTATTAATCCCAGTTACCAGCAGATGCTGGCGCAGGGTGTGACGAAAGAGACGCGCGATTTCATCAAAGACAAGATGCGCTCAGCAGTCGATCTGCTGCGTAACATCGAGCATCGGCGCCAGACGATTTATCGCGTGGTCGAATCGATCGTCAATCGCCAGCGCGAGTTTCTAGATCACGGCGTTCAGCACATAAAGCCGATGATGCTCAAAGATATTGCGGAAGACATCGGGATGCACTTGTCGACTGTTTCACGCGTGGTGAATCGAAAATATGCACACACGCCTCAGGGCGTCATCGAGTTGCGGCGCTTCTTCACCGAAGGCATGCTGAACGAAGAAGGCGAAGAAGTTTCAACACGCATTATCAAGCTCAAGATCAAAAAATTGATAGAAGAAGAAGACTCTCACAACCCAATTACCGATGATCAAGTGGTAAAAATACTGGTGAAAGATGGAATTAAACTTTCACGCAGAACGGTTGCGAAGTATCGCGACCAAATGAACATACCGGGTTCGCGGGAACGCCGGGCAGTTGTTTGACACATCTTGTTGGACGCTCAAACGGCCCGATTCCTACGATCCGTTCTAGCGTGCGATTCAGGAGGACCGAAACCGCAATGACGTTTGAATACACCGGACGCCACGTTGAGGTAACCCCAGCAATTCGTCGCCATGTTGAGGAACAATTCAAAAAACTAGACAACATTTTTAACGGAACCGAACCGCGCGTGCATGTCATTCTTGAAGTCGAAAAGAATCGTCAAATCGGTGAAATCATTGTGCACTGGCGCGAACACACCTTAACCGCTACAGACACAAATGCCGATATGTACATGGCATTGACCCGCGCGGTCGACAAGATTCAAAAGCAAGCGGTCAAAGTAAAGAAACGCATCATCGATCGGAAGCAGCATGCTCGTAAGACTTCAGCCGTGGCCCCAAATCCGGACGGGCACCTCGAAGCGACGCCACCGCCGGTGCGCATTATTCCGGCGCGGCGGTATTCAGTGAAGCCGATGACTGCTGAGGAAGCCGCCCTCGAATTGACGGACAAGACAGATCAATTCCTGGTATTTCGCGACTCTGACACCAATCGTCTGGGTGTGCTTTACAAGCGACGGGACGGCAATTTTGGTTTGATAGAGCCATAACCGTCGGCACAATCCGCTACGAAAAAGAGCGCCCGGTTCGACGGCGCTCTTTTTCTGTGCTTGAGTTGGATCGTCGTTCGCACTAAATTGGTCGCGAACTCCGCTTGATGAAACGTAAGACAGAAACCAAAACCAGCACGTCGCCAGACGTCGTGATCATCGCCGGGCTCAGCGGTTCGGGGATGACCTCGGCGACAAACGCGTTCGAAGATTTGGGCTACTTCTGCGTTGACAACATGCCGCTGACGTTGTTGCCGACGTTCGCGCGACTCGTCCAAGCGCGCGATGGTGACAGCAGCCGCATCGATCGGGCGGCGCTGGTCATCAGCTTTCGCGAGGGCCGTTTTCTTGCCGACTTTGCTACTCAACTGCGCAGTCTGCGAAAACGAGGGCTTACCGTTTCAGTTCTCTTCTTCGAAGCCTCAGATCAGATTCTCGCGCGGCGATTCAGAGAAACCCGGCGGCCCCATCCCGCTGAACGTGGCAAAGGCCTCGGAGACGCGATCCGCACAGAGCGCGCAGCAATGAAACGGGTGCGCGCGCTCGCCGATGAAGTCATCGACACTTCTGATCACAACGTCCACTCATTACGAAAATTATTATTGGCGCGATTCAAAGCGTCTGATGGAGATGTCCCGATGCGCGTGCAGGTTCTGAGCTTTGGGCACAAGTTCGGGCCACCGAAAGAGATGGAACTTCTTTTTGACGTGCGTCATCTTCCCAATCCGTACTTCATCCGGGCTCTGAAAGATTTGCCGGGAAACGATCGGCGCGTGGTCAACTATTTGAAGTCCCAACCGGAGGTTGAAGAAACCGTCAATCGTTTTAGCGAACTGCTCAATTATCTGCTGCCACAGTACAGCCGTGAAGGAAAGTCTTATCTTACTGTAGGAGTTGGCTGCACGGGTGGCCGGCATCGCTCGGTGATGATTGCGAACGAACTCACGTCACGGCTGCGACGCGCGGGATTTGACGCCCATGCAGTTCATCGTGATGTTACCCAGCCGAAGTCATAGATCTCAATGAAAGTAATTGATTCAACGAATTCGCCGCCGCCACCACCGTTAGTCGGCGGTGTAATCGTTTCGCATGCTCACCTTGGAAGTGAGTTTCTGGCAGCCGCCGAGATGATCCTCGGAAAGCATCTTCCACACATCACGTCCGCGTCGATCGATTGGCATGACGACGTTGATGTGGCCCGCCACGAATTGGAACGTGCCATCGCGCGAGTCTCACAGGGTCATGGCGTGCTGTTGATTACCGACATGTTTGGTGGCGCGCCGACCGACATCGCTTCGATGTTTCTCGACGACGAAGCAGTCGAGGTTGTCTCGGGAGTCAATCTACCGATGGTTCTCAAGCTCGCGCAGCAAGAGCCGGGCGCAACGCTCGCAGTCGTAGCGAAGGCTGTACGCGACAGTGGCACTGAGGGCATTCAGCTTGCCGGTGAACTCCTGCCCCGATCACAGCGTAGTTAACGCGGCGTCTTCCCTCTGCTCAAGTCTTTTTCTGAAATTTCATGGCTTTCGTCATTTATCCACTTTGAGAAGCCCGCGATCCCGGCGGGCAGCTGATTCGAAATCGTTGCCCGACGCCGAATCGGCCTTAACCTAGTGGATTTGAGTGTCGCCATGAAAAAGCTTTTTTTCGCCTTACCTTTTCTTCTGGCGGTCGTTCCGGCTGCCGCGCAAAACCAAGTCCGACCCCGAATCACTTCCGCAATTTCGCGTGCCGAGGAAGACCAGGCAGCCCGCAGTCGCACAGTTACGGCCGCTGTACCCACTGTGTCGGAGCCGGCAGCTGCGAACAGCGCACAGCCGACATGGGGAGACACAACCGTTCCTTCGCGGATAACTACGAAGGTCACAGCGCAGATCGTCAGCCAAATGCCTACGGTCGTGCCGAAGAACACAACGGAGCCAAACCGTCTCGTGAGACCAACGAGTTTGAGTGTGAACAATTCTGGCTTGCCGGATCTCCGATCAGCGCACGCCGCGGGTCCGACGTCGATGTACCGCGTTGGAGTCGGCGATGTGCTCGACATCCGGCTAACGAATCTGGTGACCCGCGAATCGACCCTGTTCACAGTCATGAAGAACGGGCAATTGGAATATCCGCTGCTTGCTGCGCCGATACAGGTCGGTGGAATGACGCCGGACGAGATCGCGCGATGCTTGAACGGTGAGATTCGAGTGCTACAGAATCCGCGCGTCAGCGTCACGGTACGCGATTACACCAGTCACACAGTATTAGTAACGGGAGACGTCGACATTCCAGGTCGCAAAATCCTGCGACGTGAAGCAATGCCACTCTTCGCGGTTTTGGCTGAAGCGCTGCCGCGTTCGGATGCGACAGTCGCCACGATTAATCGAAACGGAAAGGAAATGACCCTATCGCTGATGAACAACACCGACACCACCACCCTCGTGATGTCGGGCGACGTCGTCAAGATTTCTTCGGCCGCCAAGGAATTCATCTATATCGGCGGCGACGTTGCCACGCCCGGGCAGAAAGACTTTCACGAGGGCATGACACTGGTTCAGGCGCTGCTTGCGTCCGGTGGTGCGGGAATGGCACGCAAAGCCACGATCGCAAAGCGCAATGCCGAGGGATTACTCACCACTCGCGAATACGACTTGCAGCAAATCAATCAGGGGAAATCCCCCGATCCGACGCTCGAAGCCGGCGATAGAATCGAGGTAAAGCGGGCCTTGTGATAATCTTGCGCCCGCATGCGAGCTGAAGAAGGCGGTACGCACGCGTGCCGTCTTTTTTTTGCTAGTCTTTAGTTTGCCTGATCCAATGCGCAGACTTTCACGCGGAACGTTCGCTCAGTTACTAATCGGTAAATCCATCATCGAGGCGCTTTTGGTCACGGTCGTAGCCGCTGGATTGTTCCTGGCAACCACGAATCCGAAGCTGCACGGCTGGTTGGATCAAGCCGACGCGCAGACGATTTCAGGTTGGGCTGTCGACGATGGTAATTCAGCTCGACGCGTTGACGTCCAACTTTTCATCGACGACAAATTCATCGAACAACGAGCCGCCAACGAGTTGCGGCCAGATGTGCATCAGGCGAACCGAGCTCAGGATGATTGGCACGGATTTGTGTTCAAAACGCCGACACTCGCTGCCGGTGAACACGAAGTGAAGGTCTATGTTCTACACAGCAGCACCTCTGCCACACGTCGAACTTTACAAATTGTTGGGAACCCGCTGCGGTTCAGGAGTGGCCTTTGACAGTGACTTCACCATTGAATATTGGCGATTCCGCTGCGCCGCTTGAAGAGCACACCGTCGAGTTGAGCGACCGGGCACTTGCCGGCTGGGAAATCGCGTCGGTCGCTTCATCGGTGGTGATTGCCGAGTGGATGGCCGCTTCCGCCGCCGGACTCAGCAAGGCCATCATTGCCATCCCAATCGCGTTAGCCGTCCTTCTCATCATTATGTCGCACCGGCTGCGTCGCGAATCGCTGCGTGACATCGGCTTTCGCTTGGACAACTTTTTCAAAGCCCTGTCGCTTTTGGCATTGCCCGTAGCTGTTACCGCGCTGCTCTGCTTAGGCATAGGTTGGCGGTTGGGCACGCCGATTAATTTTTTCCGATGGCACCCTGGGCGGTTTCTCGTTCTGCAACTCGCTCTCGGCTTTGCGTGGGCGTTGGCCCAACAATATGTGCTTCAGGGCTTTCTCAATCGCAGGGCGATGATCGCGGCTGGTCGAGGCTGGCCGAGTGTGCTCATTGTCGGGGCACTATTCGGACTCCTCCATCTGCCGAACCCTTGGGTCACGGTGATTACGCTCATGGCTGGACTGATTTGGGCGGCTATTTATCAACGCGTTCCGAACTTGTTTGCGGTTGCAATCACCCATTCGCTGATGACTTGGTTTGTCGTCTCGACTCTACCGCCATCAGCACTAAACCATTTGCGCGTGGGAATTGGATATTTTTTCTGAGGGTCATAGCAGCCCAATCGTCGCTGTGCGTGTTGAACAGTGGTTTGCTATAATCCTCACGGCCTTGCAAAGAGAGCAAGTCGGGCGGTCGCTGCTTCGAATCTGGAGTCTCAGTTTTGAAATTTCAGACCGAAGGAGAGGAAAGTCCGAACACCACAGGGCAGCGAGCCCGCTAACGGCGGGGCGGCCGGCGGAAATGAGATTCCGGAATTTCAAATTCCAGATTCTAAGGCCGCTGACCGACGACAAGTGCAACAGAAAACAGACCAGCCTCGGTTTGTTTTGAGATTTCGGATTGAGATCTCAGATTCAAACCAGGTGATGGGTGAAACGGTGCGGCCGAAAGGCTTAATGAGATTTCGGATTTGAAATCTCAGAAGTAAGAGCGCACCGGCACGCGTGGTGACATGCGTGGCCAGGCAAACTCCTCGCGGTGCAAGACCAAATAGGAAGGCGTTGGAATCTTTGATTTCAAATGGGCTGCCCGCCCCGAGCCTTCGGGTAGGTCGCTTGATCCAATCGGCAACGATTGGGCTAGAGGAATGATCGCTATCCCGATTCGTCGGGACACAAAATTCGGCTTACAGACTTGCTCTCATTGCACGGCTTTTAACTATCCGGCTTCTCATGGAATGCTAAGTGCGGTTTGCAACGTTCCGTTAACCCCCTTAGGAGCTTAAACCAAAATGGCCAATCGCAAAGGCGTTTTCATCGGCGCTTACGTACCCACAGATCTCAAGGAATCTTTGCGCCGCAAAGCAGCGGCGGAACATCGCACACTGTCGCAAGAGATCACCCGCATCCTGACCGAGGCGGTGCATGGCAAAACGCTTCCACCCGGCAGCATCGATCGGCGTTCGGCAAATTCACCATCTCGACGACGCACGACCGATCCATATCCGCGCAGGCGAAAGGACGACTTGCCGTAAGGTTCACTCGGCGCTCGTGAACTCAGAAGTTGGTAAAAGTCGCCCTAATCCTCGGAATCATAGTCGTGCTTGCCCTCATCGTGTACCGGGCGGTGCGACCATACCTGAGACTGATCGGACAATTCATTCAGACGGTTCGCCATTTTCAGCAAGTCCGCGAACACCAGGCACCGACGCGCAGAGACGGCGAGAAACTCCTTAAGTGCGCCGCCTGCGACACGTGGATCCCCGAGAGCCGTGCACTTCACGCCGGCAGCAACGACTACTGTTCGAGCATTTGCGCACAGCGAGCGGCGAGTCGCTCGCGCAAGGCAGGATGATTACCGGTTAGCTTTTCCGGCTTCTTCCGGCAAAAGATTTCCGGAATCGTGAATCGCCCGCGCTGTATCGGTCAACAGCAATATAATCGTGCCAATCACAAAGAATACGATCAGCGAAAGTATGGCCTGCCGATAGGAACCGGTGTAAGCGACGACCTCAGCAAACACGATTGGCCCGAGCCACGAAGTCCCACGTTCTGAAATTTCATAGAGACCGAAAAATGAAGCTTCGCGTCCGCGCGGCACCATCTGCGAAAACAGCGAGCGTGACAGCGCCTGCGACCCGCCTAACACCAGCGCGATAAAAACCGCGAGCACCCATGCCTCCGATACGTGGTGCAGGAATCCGTAAGCGTAGACAACCACGCCGAGCCAGCCGACTAATGAAACGAGAATTGCTCGCTTTGTACCGATCGCGCGGGCTAAACGTTCAAAGCCAAGCGCGCCGAAAAAGGCGATCAATTGCACCGCCAGCAGGATGCCCAGGAGGAACGACGGCGGTGTTGCCAATCCGCGCGCGGCAAATAATTCCTGCCCCAGAAAAACTCCCGAGACTGAAATCACGGTCTGGATTCCGTCGTTGTAAAACAAATAACCGATCAAGTATTTCAACGTTTCGCGCAGCCGCCGCAGTTCTTTGAAGGTTGATGCGAGCTCTGCCAGCGCTACTGTCAAGTAGTTTTGATTAGCAGGCATGATGCGCGAGGGTGAACGATTCTGCAGCCGTTGAAATGTGATGACGGAGAAACCCGCCCACCAAAGCCCCGCCGAAAGCAACGACAATCGCACCGCCATCCCAGTTGAGATCCCGATCCGCTCTGCAAGAAAGACGAGCGCGAGATTCAACGCCAGCAAAAGTCCTCCGCCCATATAACCCCAGGCGTAACCGCGACTCGAAACCTTGTCACGCTGGTCTTCGGTGGCGATGTCCGGCAAAAAAGAATTGTAGAAGACGATGCTCGCGCCAAAACACACGTTCGCGATCACGAATACGACCGAGCCGAAGATGTATCGTCCGGAGGTCAGAAAGAACAGAAGGCAAGCTGCGCCGGCCCCTGCAAAACAGAAAAGCATCATCAACTTCTTTTTCAGGACCGAGTAGTCACCCAGCGACCCCAGCACCGGCAACAAAAACACTTGAACGAAGACAGATGTTCCTACCGTGAATGGCGCCAGCGATTTTGCGGTAAGCAGAAACGGTCCCACAGTGAGGATGGTGCCGTTGGGGCCGAGCCGTGCCTGCGCGAGATGCGTAAGATAGTCCCCAAACAGCGCGGCCACCACGGTCGTATAAAAACCTGAGTTGGCCCAGTCGTAAACGATCCACCCGAAAATTTCGCGTGGGTCATTTTTAACGTCGGCTGTGCGATGTTCGGCCAATTAGCTGTCGCGCGTTAGCAACGAAACGATCGCGGGAGTGATGTCGGCGAGGGATGATATTCGATTCGCAACCTGCTGGCTACCTGCGCCCCAAACTATCGTCGGAACTTGATTGAGGGTGTGACTCCGCGTCGAGAGATCTTCAATGTTCCCGTGATCGCTCGTCAGAATCATCGTCGTTGATTTCAAGTCGACGTTTGCCAGCACCATACGAATCATTCGAGCAAGATTTTGCAGCACGGAACGAGCGGCTTCCATGTCCTGAGCGTGGCCGACTTTATCTGTAATGAAGTACTCGTACAGCGTAAAGCGATGGTTCGCGACGATCGACGCCAGCACCTCGCCTGCAGTTTCAGGAGTACGCGGCTCAACTTCTTCCCCGCGTTCAACCAACATGTGGTTGGTGAAATCCTGATAAACCGCACGGCCAGCCTTCAAGTCTGTCACCGTGTTGAATGACAAACCAGCGGCTTCCACCGCAGCAGTTGTTGCCGAAATCCAACGCGGCCGCGTTTCAAAAAACTTCTTTGTGTACGTATTGGCGAAAGTAATTGGCGCGACGCCCGCGCGCTTGAGTTGCAAAAAGATCGAATGTTCGTTGATGACGTCGAGCAGCGCGCGGTTCGGAAAACCCTGCTTGTGATAGCCGATCGTCGCGGGTGCGTTGACGCCGGTTAAGATTGTCGTCTGGCCCGAGGCGCTCTGCGGCCTTCCTTCGACGCCAAGTCGCGCATCAGTCTCCGCAAGCACACCGCCGAATGGGATCTCCGGCTTCTCACCATGAAAGATCGCGAGTGGCGCCGCGTCGGCTAATCCATCCAGCGGATTGTGCGGACCACGTGTTCCGATGCCAAGGCCGTCGATAAAGAAGAGCAGGACCTTAGTCATTGCTCTAATCGTGAAGAATTCCCTTGGCCCGATACGCGTTCAGTTTGTTATGCAGAGTCTTGAGACTGATACCCAGTAGTTCCGCCGCGCGCGTCTTGTTGTTGCCCGTCTTGTCGAGAGTCCGAAGAATCATCTGGCGTTCAATTTCTTCAAGAGGCGTGCCGACAGGAAAAGTGGCCGTGTCCTCCGCCCGCAGGCGCTGCCGCTGATCGAACGGGTAAGGCGCGAAGTGATGGCGTTCAATTTGTTCGCTCGAGCAAATCACCACCGCGCGTTCAATTACGTTCCGCAGCTCGCGCACATTGCCCGGCCACGAATGAAATCGCAGCGCATCCAGCGCCGCCGGACTGATGAATCGCGCCGGCCGATCATGTTTGGCGGCCAGTCGGGTGACCAGGTGCTGTGCCAGCAACGGCAAATCCTCCAGGCGATCGGCCAGAAGCGGAAGATGAATCGTAATGACGTTCAGACGGTACAAAAGATCTTCGCGCAGCGTTCGTTCGCGCACGGCCGTCTGTGGATCGCGATTGGTAGCGGCGAGCAGACGCACGTCAACGGGGATCTCTTTGCGGCTGCCAAGCCGATGGACCACACGTTCTTCGATGACGCGCAGAAGCTTCGCCTGGAGCAGCGACGGCATCTCGGCGACTTCGTCGAGTAGCAGCGTGCCCGTGTTCGCGAGTTCGAAGCATCCATGACGCCGCGCGACCGCCCCCGTGAATGCTCCCTTTTCGTGACCGAAGAGTTCCGACTCCATCAAAGTGTCGGGAATTGCCGAGCAGTTGATTGCCAGGAACGGCCCATCGCGTCGCGAGCTTAGATTGTGAATTGTGCGTGCGACCAGTTCTTTGCCGGTGCCTGATTCGCCGGTGATTAGCACCGAAGCTGACGAAGTTGCCACCTGTTCGATCAGCAGGTAGACCTGCTGCATCGCTTCCGAGCTGCCGACTAATTCACCGAAGGCCCCGCGGTCGCGCAACTGACGCCGGAGCACATCGTTTTCGCGGCGAGCTTCCGCCAATTCGACGGCGCGCTCCAGCACCACCCGCAGCCTTTCGATATCGAGCGGTTTTTCAAAGTAGTGATAAGCGCCCTCTTCCTGAATGGCGCGCAGCGCTGTTTCAACTGCTCCCTGGTCGCCGGCAATAATGACCGGCGTGTGGGGATGGCTGGTGCGAATTTCACGCAAGGCCGCGAACCCGTCCCGGCCGTTCGGGAATGTGTCTGTGATGATGACCGATGGCGCGAACGTCTCCGCGATTTTTAATCCGGAGCTGCTACTTTGTTCGGCGAGGACCTCATAGCCCAGAGCATGTAACTGCTCGCGCAGATTCTGCGAATAATCGCGATCGCTGTCGATAATCAGGACACGCCCCTTCATCAATTTTGAGTGTAGCACAGCGATGAATTCGCGGCCGCCAGTTAAGATTCGGTACTGGTTCAGTTGAGTGGCACGCGCATCTTGCGCGTGGTTTCCCGGGTGGGACGCCCATAGCGCTTACTCAAACTAAACCAAAGCTAACAACGCTTCGACAATTGAATCTTGAGAATGCCTCACAGAAATCAGTGACGGGGATACACCGAAATCTTTCAGCACCGTTGCTGTTCGTTCGTCCGCTGCAAACACGTTGACCTTCAGCAATCGGCCCAAATCGTTCGTGTCGAACAATCGAAACAAGTTACACACTTCAGTTTCATTCGCGAAAACGACTGCATCCACGCTGCCCGTCAACAATAATGTCTGGAGAGCAGTTAGCCGCGTGGCGTCAGTCATCTCGACAGTTTGGTAGGCGACAGCGACATCTGCGCGCGCCTCGGTTGCTTCCAATTCCGGCTTCAGGTAGTCGCGCCCAATCGATGCTTGCGGAATCAGAAAGTTCAGCTGCCGCAGATGTCCACGTCCGCCGACATAGTTCGCGATGCTTTCGATTACTCCCGTGGCAGAACTGTTCGTCGAAACTACATCGACGTGCACCTGTGTCTGTTCAAGTGCTGCAGCCGTGTCTTCGCCAATAGCGCATACCCGTGCCGCATCGAGTTCGCTGACGTCGTGCCCTCGAGCGCTAAAACGCATAAGAAAGAACCGCACCGCTTCATGATTAACGAATATCAGCCAATCGTAGCCAAAAAGATTTTCGACTGCTTCGTCGAGAGCGGCAAACGACTGCGGTCGTTGAATCGCGAGTTCGGGCCACGTCACGATCGTGAAACCACTCTCGATCAGACTTGCACGAATGGCGCCGTCATTCGATCTGCCGAGCAGAACCGTGCGTTCACGTTTAAGTTCACGTGCAGTTGTGTTCACACTATCAACCATCTATTTGTCGCGACGCTTAATTCGCCACACGATGGCGATGATTATCACGATTGCAATCAAAAGGATCGTCCCGGTGCGGCCCACCCATTTCACGAGTAATGGCAGACTTTGGCCGAACACGAATCCCAACAGGGTGATTACGACCGCCCAAAGGAATGCGCCGGCAATGTTGTAAGCCACAAAGACCCGCCAGGGCATTTTGCGTGACGCACCCGCCAGGAGCGCCGCGAAAACCCGCAAGCCGGTGATGAATCGCGCGACCAGGATCGTTTTGTTTCCATGCCGCTCAAAGAAGTTTTCCATGTGCTCAAACCGCTTCGGCGTGAGAAAGAAGAAGCGGCCGATACGCAGCAGAAATCCTCGGCCAAAGTGATGGCCGATGGCGAAGCCGATGTTGTCGCCAATTACTGCGCCGACTGCCGCCGTCGCCATCACGCGAAACAAATTGAATTCATCAGGATGACTCGCCGCGAAATAACCACCAACAAGCAGAATCGTTTCACCGGGTATCGGCAAGCCCGCATTTTCCAACATCACGCCGAAAAAGACGGCCCAGTAACCGTAAATCAGCATGTAATGTTCGATGAGGTCGAGCGAGTTGTGAAGGAAATCCATTATTGGCAGGCAGCGCGAATGGTGCTCGGCGATTCTAATTGGGCAGCGAGAGACGAGCAAGGGTGGATTTGATGGCAAAACGAGCCTAGAATCGTGGCGTCTCTCCACCGGTCATTCATCATAACTATCGGCTACTCTCCGAGGGCATCGCTTGAAAAACCTTTTCGTCGTAATCCTTGTGGTCGCACTGCTGGGGCCGGCGACTGCGCAATCCGCGCGTCAGCCACAAAAATCGTCGCTACCGCAGAAGCCCGCAACTGCTCCGCAGAAAGACGCCATGCCGGAGCCGACCCCGCCAGACCAGGACGTCGAAACGCTCAAGACTGACACTGATTTAGTTACGGTGCCCGTCATTGCCAGCTCGCGCACCGGAAACTACATTGCGGACCTTACGAAAGAAGAATTCAAACTGAGCGAAGACGGAGTGGCACAGCAGATCGCTTTCCTGGCGACGGTGAATGCGCCATTTCATGTTGTCTTGTTGCTGGATACCAGCGCCAGCACCAAAGAGAAACTGGGAATGATTCAACGGGCCGCCACTAGCTTTGTCGAGCAACTCAACACGTCAGACAAAGTTAAAGTGATCTCCTTTGATGATCGAGTGCGCGACTGGAACGACTTCAGTTCGGACAAGGCCTTGCTGCGCAGCGTCATCTCGCAGACGACCTCCGGTGAAGGTACGAAAGTTTACGATGCGATTGAACTCGGTCTGAATAGTCTGCGCCCGATCAATGGGCGACGCGCCATCGTGATCTTCACCGACGGAGTCGATTGGCACAGCGACCACGCGAGCTTCGAAGGCACCTTGAAAAACCTGGACGAAACCGGCGTCATCGTTTACCCCATTCGTTTCGATACGCGCGAAGAGACTGAACGTCTCTTGCGCGACCAGGACGCCGCGACCAACGGCGTGGGATTACCCACCAGCGATGTGATTCGCGGGACCGGCACCGGGCCGAAAACGACGCCGCCAACTTTTCCGGGAGGTGATCCAGATTCGGTTCCGAACGGCGGGCAACGCCGCGGCACCTCGCTGCCCGAGATCATCTTCAGTCGTCCAGTCCGGCGTCCACCGGCCGATCCACAAGGCTCGCCGACCGATCCTTTTCCTGACGCGACCGGCGGTCCAGCGCCGCCGATTGATCGCACCGGCGGCACCCGCAAAAAGGACACGCCGAACGACACAATCAAGGCGATGCTCGATCAGGCGTACTTCACCGCTGATTCCTATTTAAAAGAACTGGCGGACCGTTCAGGCGGACAACTGCAACGCGCTGACACGCTCGCGATGCTGCCGCACGCATTCGCCGCGATCGCGGCCGAACTCCGCACGCAGTATTTGCTGGGCTACTATCCGACGAACCGCGCGAAAGACGGCAAGTATCGAAAGATTCAGGTCAAGACCACTCGCAAAGATATAGCAGTTCGCGCCCGGCCAGGTTACAGCGCTGTCGCTGACGGCACTAACCGTTAGCCCGCGTGCAGAAGCTGTGTTATACGATTGACCGTGCCCACGGGTCTGCAAGCTAAACCAAATCCAGACATCACAGAGTTGCTGAAGTCCCGAATCCAGGCCGGGGACTTCCCTTCTGCGGTTTATGCAGTCGCAGAAAATCGCCGCGCAGTTTTTGCCGACGCGATCGGCGACGCTGCCCGCGAACCCGAGTCTCATCCTGCGACCTTGGAAACGATTTATGATTTGGCGTCGCTCACAAAACCGCTTGTAACTGGACTTCTTTGCGCGCTGATGATTGAGAATCGCGTGTTGGCCTTGGAAGAAACAATCTCCAGGTATCTCGCTGAATTCGATCGCACCGATAAACGAGACATCACCCTTCGCCATTTGCTCACGCATACATCCGGCTTGCCTGCCTGGCGGCCACTCTATTTGCTGGCGACGAATCCCAACAAAGCGTTGGCGGCGATTGCCGAACAATCTCTGGAGTACAAACCGGGAGAGCGAGTGATTTACAGCGACCTCGGATTTATCGTCCTCGGCTTTTTGCTCCAGCGACTTTCATCACGCCCACTCGCAGATTTGGCGAAACAAGAAATTTTTGCACCGCTGATGCTAACGAATTCCTTCTTCAACCCAACTGCGGCTATGCGCACCGGAATTGCCGCATGTGAGAACGGGAACGCGTATGAACGCGACATGTGCGAGCGCGACTTTTCTGGGAACAACTACTCGAGCTGGCGTAGCGAAGTCGTTTGGGGCGAAGTGCACGACGGCAACGCACATTTTCTTGGCGGCGCGGCGGGTCACGCGGGGTTGTTTTCAAATGCGGCTGAGACCTTGAGATTGGCGAATCAGTTTGTCGGTTCTTTGTCGGAATTACTGTCGTCGCAGACCTGCGACCTGTTTCGTCAGAACATGACTGAAACATTGAATGAAGCGCGTTCATTCGCTTGGCAACTTGCGGCGACGAAAGACTCAACAGCAGGAACGAGCCTGCCGGCTGATGCGTTTGGCCATACGGGCTTCACCGGAACCAGTTGTTGGATCGACGCCGAACGTGAACGGGTCTTCATTTTACTCACCAACCGAACTCACGCGCGTAAGTTGCCGTTCGCAAACATCAACGCGGTCCGTCGCGAGTTTCATTCGTTGGCAGTTGCTGCGCTGAATAATCCGTAATCAGCGGCTAGTCATTTTCCTTGCTTTGTCTTGCCTGGACTAATAAACTCCTCAACTCGTAAGAGAACCAGTCCTCGCATCCCGCTTCCGATCTCACGGAAGGATTGACCAAATATGTCTCACTCACCATACCATCAAGAACAATCAAGCTTGTTGCTGGTCGTGGCAGCGAGACCTGAGATTAATCCAGGAGATTACACCCATGACCCAACCTTTGAAGCATGATCACACCGTCGTAGTTATCGGCACCGGTTTCGGCGGGACTATGACCGCGATTCCGTTGGCTCAAAAATTCACCGAACGAAATCAGGGGAAACCGCCGGAAGCGATCGAGACAGTACTGATGCTGGAGCGCGGCACGTGGTGGACAACACCTGTCAGCACCGTCCAGGACAAAGAGATCAAAACCGCGGATTTTTTGGCGGCTCAACAACCGCCGCAGCCCGTGCAATATTGGTCGTCACAGAATTATTTTCGCGGGTTCCTCGATATCTTCAGCCGCTGCTATCGCAGAACCAAAGACGAGAACATCTTCACCAAACTATTCAAGAGTCTGCGCAACGAAGACGGACTTTACGATTTCACGATCATGGGAAAGCGCGGCTTTCTCGGTCTGTTCGGGCGAAAGAGCGACGGCATCACCGTTGTTCGCGCCAGCGGTGTGGGTGGCGGCTCGCTTGTCTATTCGAACATAACAATTCAGCCGCCTGACTTTATCTTCGATCAAAAGTGGCCCGCTAGTTGGGACGCCGCCACGCGAAAAAAATATTATGCGAGGGCGCGACATGCGATTAGCTATGGCGTTCTCTCGGCTCTGAAGGCCGGCGACGCGAATCTTCCGCTGCGCAGCGATCTCGACCCCAGTCTGAAGAAGCCGGTGTTGGACCTCGCCGTGAATACCGGCCTGAGCAATATTGTCATGCGCACGGCGCGTCTTGAACCGCACTGGGATGTTGCCGACGATCCGAACAATACTCGCGGTCTCAAACAGATTCACATCAGGGCGTTGGATCCTGACGGTAAACCAATCCCGCCTGCAAAACAGAATCGGCTTTGGCTTGATCGCACGCGCGTGTTTCAGGGCGCCGTCCGGCAACTCACCTCGGATTATGGCGCGGTTGATTTGGCTATCAATGATTTAACTTCGGAAGGCTTGGTGCCACTTGGTCCTGAACAACCACCACCGAACTATCCCGTTGATGCAGCGACGGAAGGGCCAAATGGTTTTGGTTTTGCGGGCAAGAACTATTGCGAGCGTCAGGCCCGATGCAATGTCGGCTGTTTGCCTGGCGCGCGACATACCCTAAATAAACAATTGATGGCCGCGGCGCTGGGTAAAGCTGATGGATCTGCTGGGCCGTTGCTACCTAATCTCAAAATCCAGGCATTGTGCGAAGTCGATGTAATTCGCGCGTTGCCCGACGGCGGCTATGAGATTCAATACATTCAACGGCATCACGACGATCCGTCCAGCTTTGACAAAGTAAGCGTCACAGCGGATATGGTGATTCTCTCAGCGGGCTGTCTCGGAACGAACGAGTTAATGCTGCGTTCGAAAGAGCGAGGTACTCTACCCAATTTGAGCGACAAGGTGGGTGTGGGCTTTTCTGCGAATGGTGACTACATAGCATTTCTCGAGAAGACGAAGGAACGCGCCAGCATTGTGCGCGGTCCGGTGACGACTTCATTCGCGCACTTTCAAACTGACAAGAAAGGAACGGGGCCGGAGGCTTCGCGGGATAATCCGAATCCCGAATTCTTTCACACCATCGAGGACCAGGGAATCCCACCAGCATTCGCTTCCGTTGTCGGCGAGGGCATCCCGCTAATCCAGCATTTGGTGAACAAAGGTGCGGGCGGCGGTTTCCTGATAAGGGCAATCCTTCGCTACGCAAAAAAGCGCATCCCGCAACTAATCCGAGAGATTTGGCGGAACAATCGCGAGCGCGCCGATTTCTTCAAAACCGAAGAGGAGCGCGTGTCCAACATGATGTGTGTATTTGCGGTGGGCCGCGATTCTTCGCCGGGAGTTCTCCGGCTTGGCAAGAAAGGCGAGACACCGCTGCGGATAAGCAAGCCTGGTGGCCAAAAGTTCTGGGACGAACCGATCTATGAAGCCATTGTCGACTCGCTCAACCGGCTGGCAGCGAAACTTCGTCCCGACGGCACTACGTTTCAGTTCTTCAATCCCTTTCTAACGTCAACGGCTGAAGCAGCCGGGGCTAAATCGATTGCTTCAGCTCACCCGCTAGGCGGTTGTCGGATGGCTCAGTCACCAGCCGATGGAGTTGTGGACGAGTTCGGACGCGTTTTTGATAAGACGAAGACTGGCGACCGGCCGTTCTACGAGAAGCTCTACATCGCTGACGCGTCAATCATTCCGACCGCGCTGGGAGTCAACCCATCCCTGACGATCTCCGCGTTATCGCTGCGTGTCGCCGATAAGATAATCGAGGAGTTGCCGCCGAAGCCGTGAGCGCTTTGGTACCTCCAAACTAAAATGTGAAATCGCGCGTAAGTTTGAATTGCAAGCTGTAAGAAGGCCGTTCCAGTCCCGCGCCGGTGCTCTGATTGTAGATGATGAAGAAGTCGCTGTTCGGGCGATAGATGTAACGCAGGCGCACGTTGATTGTCGAAATTCGAGCGGCAGAATTCACTTGCATCAAGGCCGATGTCAGGAGTTTCCTCGAGAAGTTGTAGTTAACTCGGCCCGCAAACAGGTTAGTGGTGAAATTGCCCTGTTTCAGCCGCACATTATTAAAGCTATCGTTGAAATCAAATAGCAGGTGTTCGTTAGGTCTGAAGCTGAAGCCGCCGGAGATCTCGTCTCGCGTCCCTGAATAGAACTTGCCCCACTTGTAACTTCCGGTCAGCACCAGTTTCTTGCTGAGGTCGCTGGTGTACGACACGCGCGGACGATTGAATTGATAGGCTCCCGGCGGAATTACGATGCCGGGCCTGATCTCAAAGGGAGCCGTGAGCACATCGTTGACTGCTTCGATCGGGCGAAAGAAAAACTCGGACGAGTTCTTGAAGATCGTGTCCCACGAGAGTTCGGTTTGCCTTGTCGCCAACTTGTTGTGCCGATCCGTGTAGTACTCAATCTGCGTTTCAAATTCCATCTGCTGTACGTGAGGAATGAGCTTGGGTCGCGGTTTGTAAGCGAATTGGCCGAAATATTGATGGATGCCATTGCGTTCGATAAAGCCAACTTCGGGATTGAAGTTTGAGCCGACGTCTTCATACACCGTAATGAAGCGAAAGAGATCATTCTCAAAGATCGATTGCAAACGCGACGAGCCATAACTTGAGTGCACGTCGGGCGTAAGGGAACCCATCCAAAAGGCCGTCACCTTGTAATGATTGCTAAGATTGAACTCGGAATCGACGCCAGCTACACGATTGTATTTATTGCCTCCTGTCGAGGTGGCGCCTTGACGATTGACGAAGATGCCGCCAATGTACGATCGCTTCAAAACGTCACGCTTGACCCGCAACACAGTGAATTGATCGCGAGGAACTCCGAGGCCGGTTGAAGCCTCGCCGAGTTTGCGTGTCTGCACCTGGAGGAACCCGACGTTGTACCGACCAATCCGGCCGGTCAGCTTCGCGCCGTAATCGATTGGCACCGCCGCGCCATCATCAGTGAGTCCAATTCGCCTCGTGAAGAAGGCCTGATTCTCACCGTCGCGCCCGAAAAGGAAGATGCCTGAGTTCTCGAGAAAGAAATCGCGCTTCTCAGGAAAGAAGACAGAAAAGCGAGTGAGGTTAACGACCTGATTATCGACTTCCGCTTGACCGAAGTCGGGATTGGCGGTGAACTCCGCGGTGAGCGACGGTGTAATACCTATCTTCGCGACTTCGATTCCCACCTTACCATTCAGGCCGGCGTCGAACCCTAAACCGCCGACGATCGGCGAACCTTGCCGCCATCCTCCGGTAGCGTAGGGTTTGATCTCATACAGACGACGGCGCTTGATCTCTCCGACACCGGCAAGCTCGCCTGCCTGTGATACTCGCTCCAGCCCAAATGATCTTTGCCAGCTACTCCAGAGGTTCTCTTCATTCTTGCGCCGGATGACTCGTGAAACATTGAATCCCCAGGTATCGATTCCTTCAGTGAAGCGCAATGTCGTTAAAGGAATTGCGATCTCGACGACGTAGCCTTGGGCGTCTATGCGGCCTGAGGAAATCCACGAGCCGTCCCACGACAGATTTATGTCTTTGCCCTCATCGGTAATCAGCGCGTCCTGCTGCGTGCCCAGGGGATTGACCGCGAAGCGAAACGCGTTACGTTGATCGTGATTGGTATCGAGGATGATCTCGACACGATCGTCTGTGTCGAACCTGGAGTCGCGCACCAAATCACGCGCGTTGATCCTGGTCGGCTCGGAATCAAACGCGCGGATGCCGATATAAACATTCTTGCTGTCATAAAGTACGCGCACTTCAGTCTTCTCGGACGCGGGCGCGCCTTCGGTTGGACTCTCCTGACGAAAATCGCTGGCGGCTTCAGCCTGTGACCATGCGGGCTCGTCCAAGCGTCCATCGATCTTTATAGGATCGGTAACGGGGAGTATGCGGATGTGATGAGCGGCATTGTCGCCGGATGATTGTAACGGGGCGGTCTTCTGCTGTTGAGTAGGGTCTGAGAGTGAATTCTGTCGAGCGGCTGTGATCAGCGTAACGCTCTGAGCTAATGCGGCACTCGCTTGAGAGGCAGCAATTGAAATCATTGCCATGAGGAGTCCCAAAGCATAGAGTCGTTGGCGTTTCCTGCTTTGCACCTTCTCGTTCACGTCCAGACCTAATGTTCGTGCCGGTGATGGATGTCCGGGTAATGCGGATGCCGGTGGCGCAACCTTTCATGGCGATGCAAATGACTGTGCGTCTGCCTCAGCAATTCTGGCCTATCGTGATGCCGATGATGTTCGTCGTGACTATGACGATGTTCGTGCTCCATGGCTTCGTGCATGTGTTCGTGCTCGTGTTTTTCGGTCAAATGTAACCAGACGCCGACAAGCATGAGCCCTCCGGCAATGCCAAGAGGTACAGTTAGGTGCTCCTTAAGAAGAATGATTGCCAAGACTGCGCCAGCGAACGGAGCTAAGGAAAAGTAAGCCCCAGTTCTGGCTGTGCCGATCTTTCGAAGTGCCAGGACAAACAGCACCAGACTTACACCGTAGCTTAAAAACCCAAGTAACGCCGCTTCACTTGCTGCCGTCATCGGCGGCAACGAAGCGCCTGCGACGACCGCAATTAGTAGGTTAACGGTTCCCGCAACTAGTCCTTTGGCCGCGGCAATTTGGATCGGATCGCCTGAAGAAACATTGCGCGTCAGATTGTTGTCGACGGCCCATGCCAAACATGCGCCAGTGATTAGAATAAGTCCCCAGGGGATGCCCACCTCGGGCTTTCCAGCCCACGACAATATGACGCCGCCCGTAATGATCGCCGCCATTCCCAAAGCGATGCGAAGATCAAAATTCTCTTTGAAGATGAACCAGGCGATGGTTGCGGTGAAGACACCTTCCAGGTTAAGCAGCAACGACGCCGATGAAGCGGGCGTGAGCCTCAGTCCGATAAGTAGCAGAATCGGACCGATTATTCCGCCTGAAACGATGGCGCTGCCTAGCCACGTGAGATCTTTTGCCCTTAAGCCGGCCTCGCGAGGTTGTTGGACAGTCAATATGCGCCGCGTGGCAAGCCAAACAGTTAGACCGATGCCCGATCCTAAATAGAGCAATGCGGCCAGTAGAACTGGTGTCGTTTGTCTCAGGAGGATTTTGGCGAGCGGCGTACTCGCACCAAAAAGCGCAGCAGCGATGAGAGCGTATGCAGGGCCTCGGCGATCAGGTCGTTCGGTCAACGTGTTATTACTGGTCAGTTGGAACAGTGATTCTCAGTACGGGTTTGCCGCCGACATTTTGCAGCGGCCAATAAACACGATGTGTGCTGGAGTCGACCGCTACCGTGTGCGCATTCGCAGCGAAGAAGCCTTTGAAGACTTCCTTTAGGCCGCGATCATTCTCATCAAAGATCGCGATGTTGCCGCTTTCGGCAGAGACATAAAGGCGGTGGAGTCCCGTGTCAAATGCGAGCACATCAGGATCAGTGCTCACAGTAAGAGTTGCGGTTGCCTTTTTGCTTTGCAGGTCGAAGACCATCAGTTTTGAATTCTCTTCGCAGGCGGCAAACGCCAAACGGTTTTCCGAATCGATCAATAACCCGTGACTACCCTTGCAACCGGTGAGCGGATAGCGTGCAGCCACTTGATCGGTAGTCGGATCGATCTCGGCCAATTCTTCGCGCCCATCGATCGTAACAAAGATACGATCACTCGTGGGGTCATACTGACTGTTACCTGCACCGCCGCCGAGTGCGATGGTGGTTAGCCTTTGATTTGTTTTGGCATCAATCACGGTCTCAGACTTCCCATGTAAGTCTGAGACATAAATTTTGTTCTCTTTGCTCGCATAGGCAATGCCGTCAGGGTAGTCGCCGGCCGGAACTCGCGCCACGATGTTGAGGCTCTGATCGTCGATCACGGCTAATTCATTCGTGCCCGTAGCCGACGCGTAAACACGATGCAATTCAGAAACGGCCAGCACGCCGTGAACTCGCTCCAAGTCTTTCACATCTCCCACGATGGTCTGCTTATTAACATCGAAAACGGTCATCAGGTCAGAACCAAGATGTGCGATGTAGAGTCTCCCTCTGACGCTGTCCAAGCTCTGATAGTCGAGTCGCGTCGTCCCGCCGCCCAGTGGAACGTCAGCGACAACTTTCAAAGGGAGCGTGCCCGCCATAGAAGTTTCGGACGGCGACGCGAGGTTTGGCGATGAAGAGTGGTGCGCATCGACCGGCAAATGATCTTGGCTGGCACACGCAAGCAGCAGCCCGGCCAGTGCAAAGCCGGCAAACTGATTGACCTTCGTCAGCTTGGAGATTTCGTGCGACAAAAGATTTTTGTATATTCTGCGCTCTGGTGCAACAGAAGAAGCATAATAGCCAAACCACGCGATGAATCAACTTTTGAGCTGGCGCAACAAGACAGTCCAGTACTTGAGTCTTGAGCGGAATGTCACCATCGCTTCAGCCGCCGTTTTTCTCCTTGGCTTCGGCGAGGAGCTGTGGAAGAAATTTCTGCCGAAATATCTCGAAGCGCTGGGCGCGAGCGTCCCAGTCATCGGTTTGTTCGGAACTGCTGAAGACTTTCTCGATGCGGTTTATCAATACCCGGGCGGCTGGATTGCCGATCGGTTTGGGCGGCGGCGCGCGTTTCTTGTTTTTCTGGCGCTAGCAAGTGTTGGTTATCTCATCTACCTGCTGGGCCCATCGTGGCCGTTCGCGTTTGCCGGGCTGGCATTTGTCATGGCGTGGCAAAGCATGGCTTCGCCGGCGATCTTCGCAGTTATCGGAGACGCGCTTCCGCCCAACAAGCGCGCGATGGGCTTCTCAGTCCAATCGATTCTGAAGCGTGTTCCAATCGTGATCGCGCCCGTGGTCGGCGGCGTGATCATTGCGCGTCGCGGCGTCGTGTCAGGCGTTCATGTTGGATTGGTCGTGACTTTGGCAATTGCCGCCGTGACCGCACTCCTCATCAGACTAATAAACGTCCAGCCTGCGCCGCACTTTTCGGTGAATATCTTTGGTGTCTGGCGTTTGTTTCAGAGCGGACTGAAGCGACTTTTGATTTCAGATATCTTCATTCGCACTTGCGAAGGAATGGCAGACGTTCTCGTAATTCTTTACGTCACCAACGTGCTCCACGTCAGCACGGCGCGATTCGGTATGTTGCTGGCAATTCTCTTCACCACGACACTAATCATCTATTTACCGGCGGCCAAGGCTGCGGATCGATTCGGACGCAGGCCGTTCATAATCGCGACCTTCTGTGCCTTCGCGCTCTATCCATTGGCGATCATCGCGGCGTCCAATTTCATGGGACTCGTGATCGCATTTATCATCGGAGGGCTCAGAGAAATCGGTGAGCCCGCGCGCAAAGCGATGATCGTCGACTTTGCAGCACCCCAATTGCGCGCGCGCACCGTCGGCCTTTATTACCTGCTGCGCAGTCTCGCTATTACACCGGCGGCAGCGGTGGGCGGGTTGCTTTGGAACCTTACACCGCAAATGCCTTTTCTGATTGCCGGCGCGTTTGGTGTTGCGGGAACTTTTCTCTTTCTTGCGACTGTGCGTGAGCAGCCGGCTGGTTAATAGGTTTTGGAGGACTCATGTCATGAAATGCAAAACGTCTTTATTGGGAGTCGGAAAACGAATTAGCGTGCTCGGTCTAAGTGTGGTGGGCGCGTTTTTCGTCGGCTGGTCTTCTCACGCCCAACAGCCATCGTTTGATTGGACGCCGATCGGAGCGGCGCTGGGTAAGCCGGGGACGGTGCAACCCGATGGCGTTTACAAAATCAGCCTGCCGCGCAGCGACTTGCAGGTAAAAGTCGGCGACGTTCAAATCAAACCGGCGCTCGCACTTGGTTCGTGGGTCGCTTTTCAAAAAATGGCCGCCCAAACAATGGTGATGGGAGATCTGGTTCTGACTGAAGATGAAGTCGCGCCCGTCATGGCGAAACTCCAGGAGGGAGGCGTCGAAATAACCGCGCTGCATAATCATCTGCTGAGCGAATCGCCGCGCATCATGTACATGCACATTAACGGGCATGGTGACGCTGCCAAACTCGCGCAATCAATTCATGCGGCACTGGTGCTTAGTAAGACGCCATTCACGGCTGCCCCGTCGCCGTCGCAACCTCAGCAACTTGATCTTGACACGAAACAACTGGATCAAATTCTGGAGCGAACAGGCAAGATCAACGGTGGCGTTTATCAGTTTGCGATTCCCCGCGCGGAGAAGATTGTTGAAGGCGACATGAACCAGGGAGCTGAACCGATTCCGTCATCGATGGGCTTGGCGACGGCCATAAATTTTCAACCGACTGGCGGAGGATGCGCCGCGATCACTGGCGACTTTGTCCTACTAGCCGGCGAAGTAAACCCGGTAATCGCCGCGCTGCGTGCAAGCGGAATCCACGTCACAGCGCTACACAGTCACATGCTGAACGATTCGCCTCATCTGTTCTTCATGCACTTTTGGGCAAACGATGACGCCCTGAAGCTGGCGCGAGGATTGCGCGCGGCGCTTGACCGAACTAATTCGGCAAAGTAGTTCGCGTTCAAAGATTTCGTCTCGATTTCCGCATGTTGTAGTAAGATTGGTTTACCTGCCCAGTGCTGCCCCGTCGGGAAAGAACCACATGGTGCTAAGGAGCAATAAGACCATCTCGGTGTTCGTCGTGGCGAGCATCGCGATCGCCTCACTATCGCTGGCTTCGCCCTTGATACGGCATCGCGCGCAGGAGCGAAATCGAACTGTCACTCCGCGACCGCCGAGCGAGTCGCAGCAGACGGCTGAACCAACCATGCGGATTGCGCTCGCCACGGATGTGCGGGCCGCAACTATCTCGACCACGGCGAAACTGGTAAATGCATCGGATTTGGTGGGCGAGCCGCAACCATTGGAAGTTTCGCGCGTCCGGGTTGAATCGCGAATGCTTTCACCGACCCAGCCTCCCGATCAAAATATCGAAGTCGTCGTCGGCAAGAATCTGACCCGCGACGATGCCGACCGCCTGATCGATTCAGTTCGGGAATTGGCACAGGAAGAATCCAAAGCCGTCGCCGAACCGACCGGCACGTGGCGCGTCATTGTGGTCAAACAGTCTATCGAAGCTGCGGAAGACGCCGTCGGAAAATTGGAGGCGGCTGGTTTCGATGCGACGACCTCTTTTGAAGCCCCCACCAACGAAACAAAACTGCCTGCCGCTGATGGCAGCTCAGCACGAACGAACGATCAGCAAGTTGCCCCAACCACCGCAAACAATGGCGGCAGCAGATCTACCAGTGCGGTGAATTTGAATCGGGTGCGGTTAACATCACGAGCCAGCGCACCCAATCGCGAAGTCATCGCGTTTGCTGCCGGCGGCGCGCCGCTTCATTCCAGCGCCCCCGTAACCTTCGCGTCGAGCGATGAAGCAAACTCGCCCGTGCGATTTAATGACAAACCATTCCGCGGGCGAATCGAAGTCTTTGCAAACCGGCGCGGCTCTCTGACCGTTGTGAACGTCATCGGACTCGAAGACTACGTCCGCGGCGTTGTGCCGAACGAATTGTCGTTCCCGGCCCTCGAAGCCTTGAAAGCCCAGGCCGTCGCGGCGCGCACATACGCGCTCAAGAATCGTGGGCAGTTTGCGCCGGAAGGTTTTGATTTGTTGCCGACGACCCGGTCACAGGTTTATCGGGGGCTGTCGAGCGAAACGTCTTTGACTACGCGCGCAGTCGATGAAACCCGTGGCATTGTCGCAACCTACAACGGCGAGCCCATCAACGCGCTGTACACTTCCACGTGCGGTGGCCGGACTGAAGACGCTGAGAACATTTTCAATGAAGCTGTTCCGTATCTGCGCGGGCGCGAATGCGCCGCCGAGATCAAAGCGCCCTTCGCGCCTTTCATGGTCAAAAGCTCGCGCGAACTTTTCGAAATTAACGAGGAGAAAAACCTCGCGTTCGTTCGCGACCTCGCTGTGTTAGCGGTACACGGCTTTAATTTCCCACTGGACAAAGTCTCGAATTCCTGGCTCGCAGACGAGTTACACGTCGATGAAGCAAGGGAGTGGCTCACCGTAACCGCTCGCATCGCGAAGATTGCTCCCTATCAATCCCCAGAGGCGCCCAACGACCCTCCGTCATTTAGTACCGGATTGATTGCCGCGATCTACGGCGAAGCGCGAGCTGACACGTTGCTGAATTCGGCGGACGTCGATTACCTGCTGAGCTTTCACGATGGCGATGATGTACCGGCGGCAAATCGC
>Ga0207703_10000111_pt1 | contig 96592 bp, 84 predicted proteins | sample KBSSwiS12_FD_184304 | JGI IMG/M metagenome (GOLD analysis project Ga0207703, IMG submission 184304) | Switchgrass rhizosphere microbial communities from Kellogg Biological Station, Michigan, USA - KBS Switchgrass S1-2 (SPAdes) (version 2) | ecosystem: Host-associated > Plants > Roots >...
GATAGTCGCAGCCGTTCATTGTCATCGTGGTCGGATGGGTTTCCGTTCCGATGGTCGTGGTGCAGCCGCTGTAGGTCGGCGTCATTGTGACCGCTTTATGGCTTTCGTCGATCGTCGCCGACAGGGTCGGGGTGGCGCAGCTGACTTTCTGCCCCCCGTTGAGGGTGAGCGTGTGCTGGGAGCTGCCGCCGTGGGTGATCTGTTCGCCTGTGAGCTCCGGGGTGGGCAGAACTTCTTCTTCGATTTCCAGCCCGACCTGACGGGTATGCAGTTTGTTGTCGTAGGCCTTCAGTGTCGTCGCACCTGTATAGGTTGCGGTTGAGCTTGCGTTCCCGCAAAGCAGGCTGCCGGTTCTTTCGGTGTTGATCCCGCTGATCGATGTCGTCAGATCGACATCCTCCGGTGAGGCCGCTGTATTTGTGAATGTGGCTTCCGTTTTGCTTTCGAAGGGAAGGACCTTGACCGTGCAAAGCGATTCGCCGCCTTCCACGCTTTTGTAGACATCCAGTTCTGTCTTTTTCGATTCGGGGCAGATCAGGCTCATCGTGCCGCCGGCGAAGTGGGCTTCTTTGTCTTCTGCGCCTGCTTTGAAGAGATAGTCGCAGCCGTTCATTGTCATCGTGGTCGGATGGGTTTCCGTTCCGATGGTCGTGGTGCAGCCGCTGTAGGTCGGCGTCATTGTGACCGCTTTATGGCTTTCGTCGATCGTCGCCGACAGGGTGGCGGTGGAGCAGCTGATCTTCCCTCCATTGGCGAGGGTGAGCGTGTGCTGGGAGCTGCCGTTGTGGGTGATCTGTTCGCCTGTGATGAACAGTTCGGCCTGTGCGGCCGGGGCAGCCAGAATGCTCATGGCGAGCGCGACGACTATGCCTAGTCCGAAGACTTTGCAACTCTGAAGCATCTGGACCCCTTTGCTCGCTTCCGTCCGGATCGCCCAGACGTAAGACACTTATAGAATGCTCAGGAATCCTAACTTAATGTGCGGCTTAGTGCGGCTCCCAGACCTCGGGCTCGCGCGTCAGGCGAAGGATCTCGGCGGGTAGCTGGCCCCTGGCTACGTCGGCCAGGGTCACCGACTCCAGCACCGCGCGCATGTTGGCGCGGAGCGCTACCCAGACGTCCTGCAGCGACGCCGCCGCGCCGGTGTAGGTGAGCTCGTCGGGCCGCTCGGAGCGGATGCTCGCGATCGGGCCGTCGACGGTGCGGATCACGTCGGCGATCGTGATCGTCTCGGCGGGCCGTGCCAGGCGGTAGCCGCCCTCTGAGCCGCGCTGGCTGCGCACGAGCCTGGCGTGGCGCAGCTCCAGCAGGATGTTCTCGAGGAAGCGGAACGGCACGCCCTGCGCGGTCGCGATCGCTTCGCCCTTGACCGATCCCCCGTCCGCGGCCGCCAGCTCGACCATCGCCCTGACGGCGTAGTCGACCTTGGCGGTGACCTGGACCGTCGGCCCGATCATTCAGTGTCCCGAGTCACTAGTCGCCACTCGTTTCTCCAAGCAGCTCGGGTGCGAAGGAGGCGGTTTTTTCGTCGCCCGCAAGGCCGAGGTTCGCCAGGCCGAAGAGGTCCTCGGTGGTGCGCAGGAGGGAGTACGGGTCGTAGGTCGTCGAGTTGGTGGACCCAGCGCTGAGGAAGCGTGAGACCAACAGGGTCCCGACGTGAAGAGTGTCGTCGGCAGGTGCCGTCGTCGGCGCGGGCGCGGCTTCGGAGGTCGTGGGGTTGGCGGCGCCGAAGGTGACGACCAGCAGGCCGTCTTCCTTATACGCAGGCGACGCGAGGATTTGGGGCACCCATCTGGCGAGGAAGGCGTCGGCCGCGCCGGCGCCTTCGACCGAGCCGGGCGCGCATTGCCCCGCGGCGCCGGAGTCGCACGGGGTCGGCGCGATGTATGAGTAGTTGGGCGTGTTCGTGGCCTTGCTCAGGTCCTTGGGCAGCTGTTCGAGCGGGACGTCGTTGGTCGCGCAATCGCCGAGGTCGAGCAGCGAGTGGAAGTTGACGAAGGGGTTTTGCGACGCGGCATAGGCGCCCGGCGCGGGTGCGTTGGCGGCATCGGGGTCAGGGTGGACGCAGTTCGCCTGCTTGCCGGCTTCGTCGACCATCCCCTCCATGTAGCCGCGCCAGCTGAAGCGGCCGCTGGCGAGCTGGTCGGCGATCGTCAGCGTTTCGACCGGGTAGACGCAGCCGGCCCCGGAGACGACGCCATTCGAGGCGACTTTGGCGCTGGGCGGAAATTCCGCGTAGGTCGAGCAGTTGGCCTTGGTCGAGGCGTTCGGCGGCTGGCCGCTGACCGCCGCGATGCCGTTGGGCATGGTGGCGGCGTCGAGCAACGAGTAGCCGCTCAGCAGCTCGCCCTTTGGCCGCAGCTGCGTCGCCAGGTACTGCATCTGCGACGTTTCGCCGAAGGTCGCTTCGTAGCCGGAGCTGGTCAGCGAGATGACGAAGACGTGCTTGATCCGGCCCGCTTCCGGCAGGGTAGGAGTCGGGGCCGGCGGCTCGCTGCTCGGCGCGCTTTCGGGCGGCGGCGCAGCCGATTCGGGCGAGGCCAGGGGCACGCTGCTCGGCGCCGGCGAGGCCGTTTCCACCGGCGCCGGTGCGCTGCCGGCGCCGCCCGCGGAGGCAGAGCTTTCCGCCGGGGGGCTGCTGACTGCCGGAGCGCTGCGGGCGGAGAGGTTGTGGGCGAGCAGAGCGGCGAGGGCGCCGCTGTTGCCGGTCCCGGTCATCGCGCTGGCGACGATCGCCGACGTCGCCACCACCGAGGAGGCGACGAGCAGGCCGAAGCGTTTTCCGGTCAGCGTCGCGGCAGCAGCCACGGCGCGGTCGAACCGCCCACGCAGACCGTTCACGGAGCGGCCTCTCCCGGCACCAACACGTGGCCGCACTGGCCGCAGAAGCGGACCGCCGGGCCGAAGGGGGCGCCACAGCTGGGGCACATCCCGGCGGCATCGGCGCGCTCCAGCTCGAGCAGGCGCTCGACCCCGAGCAGCTCGGCGTCGACCCGCTGCAGCTCGGCGGCCTTGCGGGTCAGGACGTCCATCCGCACGTGGTCGCGGATCGCCATCTCGTAGAAGGCGCCGCCGAGGTCGGCCTGCATGATCGTGAACTTCTCGAGCAGGCGATCGCGCTGGGCGACCAGCTCGGCGCTCTCCTTCTCCTCCGGCTTCTCGGGGGGTGGAATGGCGGACTTTGCCTTCGGCTCCTCGACCGGCTTCCGCGGCAGGGGTGCTCGCCGCAGGATCTCGGCAAGCCCGCTCATGGCTGGCTCCCCGCGGTGGGAGCTGCAGGCGCCGAGCCTGGATCCCCCCCGACGACGATCACGTCGGGCAGGTTCTGCTGCGCCTTGATGTAGGTCGAGCCCGTCTGCTTGACGTTGCCTTCGACCAGCTTGGTGTCTTCTTCGGTCTTCTGCACGCTCGGCTTGAAGCCGGTCACCTGGTGGACGGTGCCGTTGCTGGTCTTGGCGACCACCTTGCCGTCGCCTTTGCTGGCGGCCTTATTGCCTTGCTTCGACTTGCCTTTCTTCGCGCCGGTCGCCGCCGTCGTGGCGCCGGCGGCGGGCGCCGCCGCGACCGCGGCGTTGTTCTGATTGCGCAGCGCTTGGAGCAGTGCCTCGTTTTCGCCCCCGTCCGAGCCACTGCGGCCGACGATGACGCCGATCGCCACCGCGATCGGCAACAGGGCGAAGAACCCGACCGCCGCCGCACGACTGCCCGATCCGGTTTTGGCTACGGGCCGCGCCACCGGGCGTCGGGCGCGTTTGCTCATCGCAGCGAAGTAGCGAGACGAAGGGTTGGCGCCGTTGCCACGCCGTGCCGCGCATTCGACGCAGTAGCGCTGCTGCGGGTCGAGCGGCGCGCCGCACTCCTCGCAGGGCTCGTACTGAGCCGGGCTGTTGACAGCCGGCTGATGCTCGATCTGGGTCTTCATCGCTCTCGGCCTCCGTGGTCGTGCGATTTCGATTTCTTCTGCTTCTGTCTCTTCTCGCGGGCTTCGAGGATGCGCTTGGACTGCGCCTGCTGCTTGGCCGCCTTTTCCTGGGTCGTCGAGCAGCCCGCGAAGGCGCCGACGAGCAGCAGCCCGCAGACGGCGAGAATCCCGACTCGTGAGATGTAAGGGCTAGCCGAACGCACCGCTCACGTACTCCTGCGTCCGCTGCTCGCGAGGCGAGCCGAAGAGGGCGGTTGCGCTGTTGTACTCGACCAGCTCGCCCAGGTACATGAAGGCGACATGGTCGGCGATCCGGTAGGCCTGCTGCAGGTTGTGGGTGACGATCACGACGGCGACGTCGTCGCGCAGTTTCACGATCAGGTCCTCGATCACCTGGGTCGACTGCGGGTCGAGCGCCGAGCAGGGCTCGTCGAGCAGCAGCACCTCGGGCTCGGCCGCCAGCGCCCGGGCGATGCAGAGCCGCTGCTGCTGACCGCCGGAGAGCTTCAGCGCGGGATGGTCGAGATTGTCCTTGACCTCCTCGAAGAGGCCGGCCCGGTCGAGCGCGCTGTGCACCTTGGGCTCGAGGGTCTTCTTGCGCTGCCGCCGCGACCCCTGCTCGCGCAGGACGTAGGCGATGTTGTCGAAGACGCTCATCGGGAACGGGTTGGGCTGCTGGAAGACCATCGTCACGCGGCGCCGCAGCAGGGTCGGCTCGATCTGGGTGATGTCGACGTCGTCGAGCAGGATGCGGCCGCGCAGGGTCGCCGTGCTGGTCAGCTCGGTGAGCCGGTTGAGCGAGCGCAGCAGGGTCGTCTTGCCGCAGCCGGAGGGGCCGATCATCGACAGCACCTCGCCCTGGCGGACCGGCAGCGAGACCGATTTCACCGCTTCGCGGTTGGAGTAGGAGACGGAGACGTCGTCGATCTCCATGCGGCGGATCGAGAACTGGGGAGCGCCGATCGAACGGCGGGCGCCGGTGAAGCCACCGGGCGCCGGGGCGCCTCCGCCGGCGGAGGGCGAGGCCTGCCTGGCGGCGGGTACGTCCTCCAACGGAAGCCGCCGAACTGGCGGCGGCAGACGGGGCGTGTCTGAGTTTCCGGGGTCCATACCACCCCTAAGCTCAGACACGTCGCTTATGAGCTCCATGCTCCTACCTTTCGTGCGCGGCGGTGGACAGCGTCGACGGCCGCGTTCAGGGCCAGCACCATCAGCAGCAGTACGAAGGCCGCCGCGTAGGCCTTCTGCGGCTGGTTGAGGTTCCCCGTCGGAGAGGCCTCGTAGACGAAGTTGGTCAGCGTGGTGCCGGCGCCGCGCAGGTAGTTGAACGGGAAGGCGGCGCCTTCGACCGGGGCGAAGTTCTGGGTCGCGCCGAGCAGGACGACGATGATCGCCGTGTCGCCGATGATCCTGCCCAGGCCGAGCATGGCCCCGGTCGCGATCTGCGGCCGGCTGGCGGGGATCAGGATCCGCCGCGTCGTCGCCGCCTTGGTCTTGCCGACGGCGTAGGAGGCCTCGCGCACGTGACGGGGGATCGAGTTCAGCCCCTCGCGGGTGCTGGCGACGACCAGCGGCAGGGCGACCAGCGAGAGCATCACCGAGGCGGCAAAGAAGGAGCGACCGAAGACGACCCCGTCCGAGGTGCGACTGAGGAAGCCGAGTGCCGTGCTGGAGAAGATCACGGTGCCGAACAGCGCCAGGACGATCGAGGGAATGCCGGCGATCGCCTCGATCGTCGACTCGGTGACCCGGGCGAGACCGGCGGGCCGGCCGTACTCGACCAGCCAGACCGCGATGCCGATGCCGATCGGCAGAGCGATCGAGATCCCCATCACGGCGACGATCATGGTGCCGAAGAGGGCGTCGGAGAAGCCGCCGCTTTCGCCCTGCGTGAACCCCGCCGAAGCCGGCGTGACCAGCATCGACGGGCGCAGATACTTGATCCCCTGCAAAAAGAGATAGACGGCGATCGCGACGGCGATCGCGCAGAAGAGCAGGCCCAGCGCCCAGCAGATCGCCAGGCCGATGCGATCGGTGAGCCGCCAGGTGGCGCTGCCCTCGACGGCTGCCTTGCGAGGCTGAGGCGGAGCCCCGCCCGGCGGCGGAGCGGCGGGTGACGTCGCGACCGGGGCGCCCATCAGGCCGTCGCCCCGTATTTGCGCATCGCCCGCCGCGCGGCCCAGCCGGTGAGTGAAAGCAGCGCGGCCGAGAAGAGCAGCACCGCGGCAATCGCGAACAGCGTCGCGTTGGCGGGCGGCGAGCTGAGCTGGTCGATGTTCTTGACGATCGTCGGCGCCAGCGGCCGCGAGGGCTCGAAGATGAAGATCGCGCCGTCGGCGGGGTTGGGAGCAAAGCCGACCGAGCCCGAAATCATCGCCAGCATCACCGCCTCGCCGATCGCCCTCGCCACCGCCAGCACCGTGCCGGCGACGATCGCCGGGCGGGCGGTGCGGACGGCGATTTTCCAGGTGGTGCGCCAGCGGTTGACGCCGAGGGCGAGGGAGCCCTCGAGCCACCCCGGCCGCACCGCGCGCAGGCCGTCGGAGAAGATCGAGACCATCAGCGGCGCGATCATCACCGTGAGTACGGTGACCGCGGCGAGCAGGCTGTAGCCGCTGAGCGAGATCACGCCGGCGACCGAGGCCTTCTGCGACTCGCTGACCAGGTGGTTGCCGATGAACGGGACCAGGACCAAGACGCCGAGCAGGCCGTAGATCACCGACGGGACGCTGGCCAGGAAGCGGACGACCGGCTGCAGGACGTTGCTCATCCACTCGGGCGCGAACTCGACGATGAAGACGGCGACGAAGAGCGCCGAGAAGAGGGCGATCGTGACGGCCCCGCCGGTGATCAGCAGCGTGCTCCAGATCAAGGGCCAGGCGTGGAAGGTGTAGATGTATTCGGCCCCGGCCTGGCCGCTGAGGAAGATCGCGTTGAGCTGGTCGTCGACATTGCCCCCGGCGCCGAACCAGGCGAGGCCGTTATGCGCGAACGACGGCCACGCTTTGACGAAGACGATGACGATCATCGCCAGCAGCAGCGCCACGACGGCGCAGACCAGCGCGCCGAGCATCCGCTCGACGCGCCGATCCGACCACCGCGGACCGTACTCCTCGGGGTAGGACTCCTCCACTACTTCTTCTTGTTGAAGGCGGCCACACCGCCGGCTTTGGCGATCACTTCACCGGCGACCGGATCGCGACGCGCCCAGTCGACGAACTTCTGCACCGCCGGGTTCGGGTTTTCGGTCGGCAGGACGATGAAGATGTAGCGCGAGAGCGGGTACTTGAGCGGCTCGACGCTGATCTTCGAGGCCTGGCAGGGGACGCCGTTCACTTTCAACGCTTTCTGGCCCTTGCCCTGCCAGGCAAGCCCGTCGTAGCCGATCGCGTTCGGGTCCTGCTTGACCGCGTTGACGACGAGGCCGTCAGCGGTCAACGCGTTGACGTTCGACGCCGGCGGTTCGTTGTTGAGAACCGCCTGCAGGAAGAAGTTGTAGGTCCCTCCGTTGGTGTCGCGACCGACCGGGTCGATGGTCGTGTCGAGGCCGGAGCCGGGGATCCCGCTCCAGTTGGTGATCAGACCCCGGTAGATGTCGTGGGTCTGCTGGATGCTGATGTCGCTCAGCTTGTTCTTCGGGTTGACGTCGATGCAGAGCCCGTCGAGGTAGAGCTTCACGTAGGTCGTGCCGGCATCGCTGGGGAGCGGCGTGCGGGCCTGCCCGGCGAACTGGCTGGTTCCGTTCTGGACGTCTTTGACGCCGGCGTTGCCGCCGTTGGCGGTGTAGACGAACTTGACCTTGCCTTTGGTCACCTTCGTGTACTGGGCGAACAGGGCCTGCAACACGGGCTGCGCTGCGACCGAGCCAGACCCGATCAGGGTCTTGGCGCCGGCAGACGCCGGCACGGCGAGCCCCAGGAGGGCGATCACCGTTAGGGCGAGGGTCTTGCTTTTCATGCGTATTTACTTCCTTTCCTGCCGGGTTCTGGAGCTTGTTGAGTGTCTTACTCGACAAGACCCTACCAGCTTCTGTACTTTATTGACCTCTTTACTAAAGAAGGCCGACCCGGCGGCCCCTGACACGGAGGTTCAATTGCTGAAAAGAAGACTGTCCAGACCCCGCGCCGCACTCGTCGTCGCGGTTGCCGCGGCGCTTGCCGCGGCGGTAGCGGTCAGCCCATCGTTCGCCGGGTCCTTCCTGACGAGCCAGAAAGCTGCACATCTCTACCTGACCAACAAGAAAGCGAGCGGGCTCTACCTGAGCAAAAAGGCCGCCGGCAATCTGTTCGTGAAGAAGGCAGACGCGCCGCTGGCCCCTGTCGTCGGAATCGCGGCGGGCACGGCCCCCTTCGAAGCCACGGCGACGACGGCCGGCTACATCCCGACCGCCTTCACCTCGTTTGCGACGAAGGGGAACGCGTCGACCGTGATCACGTTCTCGGGCCAGGCAACCTGCGTCGCCGAAAAACCGACGGTGGAACTCGCCTGCCCGATCCAGATCTTGGTCGACGGGCAATCGACGGGCAAAGTCAACTTTGCCCCGGCGACGGCCGCCTCGCCGAAAACCGCCGCCCTGATCCACACGGTCACCCAGACCACCGTGCTGGGCAAAGGCGGGCACACGGTCGCCGTCCAGTACGCGGGGGCTGCCAAAGTCAGCTTCGCGCTGAGGGGCTGGAACCTGGCAGTCCAGGCCTACCCGCAGCCCCCCGAAGCACCGGAAGCTGCCGAAGCGCCCCCGGCAAAAGCCGGCAAATAGGCAAGCGGCCGGTCGGATACGGGCCACAGCGGCAATTGTCCGCTGTGGCCCGTATCGCGCTTGGTCATCAGGGCCCCCCGCTCAGCGGGTGGGACGAGCCAGGGAATCGCCGAGAATCAGACGGGCCCGGTAGTAGAGGGCCTCGTCGACTGAGGACTGGCCCGGGCCACGCTGGGCGGCGCGGTTGGCCCGGTTGGGGCCGGTGCCGACTCCGATCTCGTCGCGAACCAGGCCGGCGAGCCTGCCCCTCGAGGTGAACTTGGTCGTGCTTTTCGAGCTCATCGCGTCTCCTTTCCAGAGTTTGTTGAGTTTCAAACTCAACAATAGCAGGCGGCGTGGAAAGGGTGGATTCCGGGAAGGAAAAGCAAATGCCCGATCTTCTGCTTGGCCCGCTGCTCCGCTACGTCTCGGAAACCGAGGCGACGATCTGGGTCGAAACGAGCGAGCGCTGCGAGGTCGAGGTGCTGGGGCGCCGCGAGCAGACCTTTGGCGTCGGTGGCCACCACTACGCACTCGTCCGAATCGAAGGCCTCGAGCCGGGCGGCTTCTACGAGTACGAGGTCTCACTGGACGGCGAGCGGCGCTGGCCGGCACCCGATTCCGACCAGCCGCCAAGCGCGATCCGCACCTTCGAGCCGGGCAAGCCGGTCGACATCTGCTTCGGCTCCTGCCGCGTCGCCGTTCCCCACGAGGAGCCTTACACGAAGACCAAAGACGAAGACGAAGACGGCCACGAGCTCGACGCGCTCCACGTGCTCGCCGAGCAGATGGTGCGCGACGACCGGAGCAAGTGGCCCGAGCTGCTCTTCCTGCTCGGCGACCAGATCTACGTCGACGAGGGATCGCCGTCGACCCGGGAGCGGATCCGCGCCAAGCGCGACACCGAGCAGCCCCCCGGCGAGGAGGTGACCGACTTCGAGGAGTACACCTGGCTCTACCGCGAGTCCTGGCAGGACCCGCCGATCCGCTGGCTGTTCTCGACCGTCTCCACCTCGATGGTCTGGGACGACCACGACATGAGCGACGACTGGAACATCTCCCGCTCCTGGCACGACGAGATGGACCGCAAGGAGTGGTGGCACGAGCGCGCGGTCGGCGGGATCATGACCTACTGGATCTACCAGCACCTCGGCAACCTCTCACCGCGCGAGCTGGACGACAGCGAGGTATACGAGCGGGTGCGCGGCAAGGCAGATGCGACCGAGGCGTTGCGCAAGTGGGCGAAGGAGATCGACACGACGGCGGCCGGCACCCGCTGGAGCTTCTGCCGCGACATCGACGGCGTGCGGGCGATCTTCATGGACTCCCGCGCCGCCCGCGTGCTCACCGACGAGCGCCGCTCGATGTTCGACGACGAGGTCTGGGACTGGATCGTCGACCACGCGAGCGGCGACTTCGACCACCTGGTGATCTCGACCACGGTGCCCTACCTCCTCTCCCCCGGCTTCCACTATCTGGAGGCCTGGAACGAGCGCCTCTGCGACGGCGCCTGGGGTGAGCTGGTCTCCCGCGGCAGCGAGAAATTGCGCCGCGCCGTCGACTTCGACCACTGGGCTTCCTTCCAGTTCTCCTTCCAGCGCCTGCGCGAGCTGCTCGAGGAGGTCGGCTCGGGCAAGCACGGCAGCGCGCCAGCCTCGATCGTGATCCTCTCCGGCGACGTGCACCACGCCTACCTCTGCGACGTCGCCTTCAGGCCCGAGGCGGACATCAAGAGCGTGGTCCTGCAGGCCGTCTGTTCTCCCTACCGCAACCCCCTCGACGAGCGCGAGCGAAAAGTGGTCCGGGCGGGCTTCTCCCGCCCGTTCGGAGCACTGGCGCGTGGCCTGGCGCTCGCGGCCGGGGCACCGGACCCGGGCATCCGCTGGCGCCTGCTCGAGGGGCCCTACTTCGACAACCAGGTCGGGACCCTGCGGCTGGACGGCCGTGAGGCGACCGTGCGGCTCGACAAGACGGTCGCCGGCAAGGAGCACGAGAAGGCGCTGGAGAAGACCTTCGAGCGTCGCGTAACTTAGATGGCGAGATGGGGCGGGGCGCCACCCGGCAAAGCGCGCCCCGCCCCGTCGCCCCTTCAGGCGGCTGCAGTTACCTCTGCGTCGTCGTCGTCCTGACCGTCGTGGGGAGTCGAGGCCCCACTACCGTCGGACGGCGGGACATCACCGCTGAAGCTCTTGAGCTGGCCGGGACGCAGGTGGACGATCTGACCCTCGCGCAGCTCGAGCTTCTGCAGCTCGGCGCGGGTCAGCTGCGCCCAGACCTCGGTCCCGTCGCCAAGCACGAACTCGACCCGGATCTCGAAGCCGAGCGCGACGATCCGCTGCACCATCGCCTGCTCGGTGCGCTCGTCGGCGTCGAGCACGACTTCCATGTCGTGCGGCCGCACGAAGTGCTCGCCGAGCCGGTTGACCTCGCCGACGAAGCTCATCACGAACTCGTTGGCGGGGTGGTCGTAGAGGTCGTCGGCGCTGCCGGACTGCTCGACCCGGCCCTCGTTCATCACGACCAGCTGGCCGGCGACGTCCATCGCCTCCTCCTGGTCATGGGTGACGAAGATCGTCGTCACGTGCATCTCGTCGTGGAGGTGGCGCAACCAAGTGCGCAGGTCCTTGCGCACCTTCGCGTCGAGCGCCCCGAAGGGCTCGTCGAGCAGCAGCACCTGCGGCTGGACCGCCAGCGCCCGGGCCAGGGCCATGCGCTGGCGCTGGCCGCCGGAGAGCTGGGACGGATAGCGGTCGGCGAGCCCGTCGAGCTGGACCAGGCTGAGCAGCTCGTGCACCCGAGCCGAGATCTTCGCCTTCTCCCACTTGCGGATCTTCAGGCCGAAGCCGACGTTCTCGAACACCGTCATGTGCTTGAAGGCCGCGTAGTGCTGGAAGACGAAGCCGACTTCGCGCTTCTGGGTTGGCTTCGTGGAGACGTCCTCGCCGTCGATCAGGACGCGCCCCGCGTCGAGCGTCTCGAGCCCGGCGATTGCGCGCAGCAGGGTTGACTTTCCGCTGCCGCTCGGGCCGAGCAGCGCGGTCAACGAGCCATTCGGCACGTCTATCGAAACGTCATTGAGGGCCTGAAAGTCACCGAAGCGCTTCGCGGCTCCCTCGACTGAGATTCCCATCAGGCGTCCTCCTTTCTCTTTAGGACGTTCATTGCCAGGAGGGTCGCCAGGGCGAGCATCGCGAGGACCACGGAGGCCCCGAAGGCACCGGCTTGGTTGAAGTTCTGGAACTGCTTTTCGACGAAGAGCGGCAGGGTTTCGGTCTCCCCTGAGATCTGACCGGAGACGATCGAGACGGCGCCGAACTCGCCGAGCACGCGGGCGGTGGTCAGCACGACCCCGTAGGCCACCCCCCAGCGAATCGCCGGCAGGGTGACGCGCCAGAAGGTCTGCCAGGCGTTTGCGCCCAGGGTCGAAGCCGCCTGCTCCTGCTCGGTGCCGATCTCCTGCAGCACCGGCACCGTCTCGCGCACGACGAAGGGCAGCGAGACGAAGATGCTGGCGAGAACCATCCCCGGGACCGAGAAGAGGACCTTGATCCCCGCTTCCGCCAGCCCGGGACCGAACCAGCCCTGGGTCCCGTAGAGCAGGAAGAGCGAGAGGCCGATCACGACCGGTGAGATCGCGAAGGGAAGGTTGATCACGGCGTCGATCAAGGCGTTGCCACGGCGACGGTGGCGGACGAGCAGCAGCGCGCAGCCGACTCCGAAGACCGTGTTCAGCGGCACCGCGATCGCGACCATCAGCAGGCTCAACTTCAGCGCGTGCAGGCCGTCGGAGGAAGTGATCGCTTCCAGCGGTGGCCCCAAGCCGTGCTCGAAGGTCTTGTAGAAGATCGTCACCAGGGGCGCGAGCAGGAGCAGCGCGAGATAGCCGAGCCCGAGCGTTCGCAGCCCCCAGCGGCTGCGCTTGCCGTTAGCGGTCCTCATCGTCGTCCCTCTCCGCGGTGAAATCCTCGCCACTCATCGGCATCACGGTCAGCCCCGCCCCACCGCTGCGTTCGTGCCGGCTGCCCCAGCGCTGGATCAGGCCGATCGCGGCGAGCATCAGCAGCGAGGCGGCGAGCAAGACGACCGAGACGGCCGCCGCCCCGACATTGTTGCCGGACTCGATCTGCTGGCGGATGAAGACCGAGGAGACCGTCGTATTCGGCAGGCCGCCGGCGAAGAGCAGCACGGAGCCGTACTCGCCGAGCGCACGGGCGAAAGCGAGGGCGACTCCGGCGGCGAGCCCCGGCAGCAGGTTGGGGAAGATGATGCGGCGGAAGACGGTGAATCCGCTCGCGCCGAGGGAGGCCGCCGCCTCCTCCATCTCGCGGTCCATCTCGATCAGCAGGGGCTGCACCGCGCGGACGACGAAGGGCAGGGTGACGAAGAGCAGGGCGACCACGACCGCAGCCTGCGTCGCGGCAAGATGGATATTGAATGGGCTGTCGTTGCCGTACAGCGTGATCAGGGTGAGGCTGGCGACGATCGTCGGCAGCGCAAACGGCAGGTCGATCACCGCGTTGACGATCGACTTGCCGGGGAATTCGTCACGGACGAGGAGCCAGGCGATGATCGTGCCGAAGACCGCGTTGATCGCGACCACGATCAGCGACGCGACCACCGTCAGCTCGAGCGACCTGACCGCCTGGGGCGTGGTGACCTGATGCCAGAAGGTCGAGAACCCGTCTTCGAACGCCTGGCTGGTCAGAGCCGCCAGCGGCAGCAGGACGATCACGCTCAGGTAGAGCACGACCGTCCCCCGGCCGAGACCGGCGCCGACCCAAGGCAGGCGCATGCCTGCCTTGGGTCGGGGTGCTGCCGGACTTGCTGCGTGAGCCTCCATGCCTAGCCGGAGGTGGAGACCCCGAGTTCACTCTCGATCTTCGCCACCGAACCGGCTTCCGAGTCGAAGAATTCTTCGTTGACCTTGCCCCAGCCGCCGAACTGGCTGATCTTGAACAGCTCCTTCGGGGTCGGGAACTGCTTTGGGTCGACGAGCTTCGGGTTGACCGGGCGGTAGCCGTTTTCAGCCCACAGTTCCTGGCCTTCGTCGGACCAGAGGAACTTGAGGAAGTCTTCCGCCGCGGGCTCCGGGGCGCTTTCGGTGACGGCGATCGGCGTTTCGATCTGGATCGTCGAAGGCGGGATCACGTATTCGACGTCTTCCCCCTCGTTTTCGGCCTTGATCGCCTCGTTCTCATAGCTGAGCAGCACGTCGCCCTCGCCCTGGGTGAAGGCGGCAAGCGCATCGCTGCCGCTGCCCGGCTGAGCCTTGGTCTTTTCGAGCACAGTCTTGACCGCTTCGAGGGCCTGGGCCGGTGACTTGCCCTCGTTGATCGCCGTGCCGTAGACGGCCATCAGGTTCCAGCGGGCCGAGCCAGAGCTGAACGGGTTGGGGGTGACGATGCCGACGTCCTTGGTCTGCAGGTCATCGAAGGAGTGGATTCCCTTCGGGTTCCCCTTGCGGACCACGAGGACGACCACCGAGTCGGTGGCGATGCCACCGTAGGGCTGCTTTTCCCAGTCCTTGGAGACGAGTTCGCCTTCTTCGACCAGGCGTTCCATGTCGCCGGCCTGGGAGAAGTGGACGACGGAGGCCGGCTGGCCGGCCACGACGGCGCGGCTCTGGTCGCCGGAGGCGCCGAAGGAGTTGCTGAAGCTGACGCCCGAGCCCTCGGAGGTCTTTTCGAATGCCGGCTCCAGGGCTTCCTGGTAGACGGATTCAGGGGTCGAGTAGCCGACCACGTCGAGCTTGCCGCCGCCCGAGGAGCTCGAGCTCGAGTCGCTGCTGCTTCCGCAACCGGCCACCGCGAGGGCGACCAGCGCGAGCAGGACAGTCACAAAGCCCAACCCGATCGTCTTCCTGCCCTTACCAGGGTTCGTCATCTAACCCCTTCCCTTCTTTCTTGATGAAGTTGATTAGGAATGAAGGCGCGCACCTTAGCAGAAAGTCGATCAGCAAAGTCAGAAAGAGATCGAAAAAAAGGCTAGCGGGCGGCCCAGGCGTCGGGCTGAGCCGCGAGGTCGCGAATATCGCTGGGGAGCTCGCCGGCCACGAGGTCGGCGAGGGTGACGTGCTCCAGGACCGCGCGGAGGCTGGCGCGCACGGCGATCCAGACCTCCTGGAGGTGCTCGGCGTGGCCCTTGTACTCGATGTCCTCGGGGGGGGACGACTGGACGTGGGCGATCGGGCCCTCGACCGCGCGGACGACGTCGGCGATCGTCACCTCCTCGGCGGGTTTGGCGAGCCAGTAACCCCCCTTGGCGCCGCGGCGGGCGCGGACGATCCCGTGGTGCTTCAGCTCCAGGAGGATGTGCTCGAGGAACTGCAGCGGGATGTCCTGCGCGTCGGCCAGTCGCTCCCCCTTGACGGGCTCGTCGCCAGCCGCCGCGAGCTCGGCGGCGGCGCGAACGGCGTAGTCGGCTTTTGCTGAAACGCGCATTAGGCTTAGTTAATCAGGGTGGTTGGCGCGCGGGTCCTGTCACGGCGGCCCTCCCCCATGTGCTCGGACGCGCTTCGCGCGCCCTCCGCTATGGGGGTCCCCCGCCGCCGTGCCACCCGCGCGAGAAACCTCATCAACTAGCCGATTCGAGTGCGAGCTTTGCTGCTTCGCGTTCGCGGCGCTTGTGGAGGATGCGTGGGGCAGCAAGGATTGAGCCGAGCCCGATTGCGGCTACGAGAGCTGCGATGGGCCAGACGTTCGGGTCGCCCTTCTGGATCGTGACGATGCCCGAGCCGACGAGGACGAGGCCCAGAGCGGTGCGGATGAAGCCCTGCGGAGCCCTGCTGGAGAGGGCGGCGCCGATGATCACCCCCGGGACCGAGCCGATCAGGATGTTGCCCGCGAGGCTGAAGTCCACGTTGCCGCCGACGATGTGGGCGAGGCCGGCGGCCCAGAGCAGCACGGCCGCGTGGAAGACGTCGGTGCCGACGACTTTTTTCGGCGCCAGTCGGTAGACGGCGATCAACAGGATCGCGATCACCGTGCCCGATCCGGCCGAGGTGATGCCGATCACGAAGCCGGTCGTCGCGCCGATCAGGACGGCGGCGACCTTGTGGCGGCGTTCGACGTCGAAGCGGTCGCGCTCGTCGACGAGATTGCGCAAGATCAGCGCTCGCGCCAGGGTGATGATGCCGACCATCAGCAGGGTGCCGCCGAGGACCGCGTAGACGAGCGAGTCGAGCCGGTCTTCGCCGACGTGGTTCTCGATCACCGAAACCAGCGCCACCCCGCCGACCGCCGCCGGGACGCTGCCGAGGGCCAGCCACTTGACCAGCTCCATGTTCACGGTCTTCATCCGCAGGTGGCGCCAGCCGCCGACCGTCTTGGTCACGGCCGAGTAAAAGATGTCGGTGCCGATCGCCGTCGTCGGCTGGATCCCGAAGATCAGGATCAGCAACGGCGTCATCAGCGATCCCCCACCCATGCCCGTCATGCCGACGAGCACGCCAATGCCGAGACCGAAGAAAATTATTGCCGGGTCCATCGATCGATCTCACTCCTGACTTTCCTACTTTCTCGACTGGATTGGTCAGGAGCGAGGAGTACGGGAGAATACCAAGGTGCCCGCCATGGTTTCGATTCGTGGCCTCAGCCACTCCTACGGCGAGCTGGAGGCGATCGAGCGCCTCGACCTGGAGGTGCCTGCGCACGGCGTGCTCGGCTTGGTCGGGCCGTCGGGTTGCGGCAAGTCGACCCTGCTGGAGCTGATCGCCGGGTTGCAACAGCCGAGCATGGGCGAGATCGACGTGGGCGGGGACGGCGACCCGGCCGAGCGCCTCGGCCGCTGCACCTTCATGCCACAGCGCGACATGCTGCTGCCCTGGCTGTCGGCGATCGACAACGCCGCGCTGGCGCTGCGCAACCGCGGTGTCCGCCGTCGCGCGGCGCGCGAACAGGCGGGGCTCCTCTTCGAGCGCTTCGGCCTCGCCGGCTTCGAGCGCACCCGGCCGGCGGAGCTCTCCGGTGGGATGCGGCAACGGGTCGCTTTCCTGCGCACCCTCGTCGCCGGCAAGCCGGTGCTGGCGCTGGACGAGCCCTTTGCCTCACTCGACGCGATCACCCGCGCCGAGATGCAGGCCTGGTTGTCTCAAGCCCTGGCGGCGGATCCGCGCACGGTGGTCCTCGTCAGCCACGACGTCGAGGAGGCGCTCTACCTCTGCGATCGCGTCGCCGTCCTCTCCGCCCGGCCCGCCCACGTGGTCGAGGAGCTGAGCGCGCCGGCGCCGCGGACAGCCGACCGCGACGTCGCGGTCACCGATCCCGAGTTCGTCGCGGTCCGCGAGCGCGCGATGGCCGCCCTGCACAAGGGGGCGCGATGAGCCGCTGGGCGCTGCCGCTTCTCGTCGTCGCGGCCTTGATCGGCGCTTGGCAAATCGCTGCCGGTAGCGGGGCGCTGGCCAATCTGCTCGGGCTCGAACCGTTGCTGGTCCCCTCCCCCGCCGAAATCGCCTCCTCCCTCTGGGAGAACCGCTCGCTGCTCGCCGAAAACGCCTGGGTCACGCTGCGGGAGATCCTGCTCGGCTTTCTCTGCGGGCTCGCGGCAGGCCTCGCCTTCGCCGTCCTCCTGCGCCTCTCCGCGACGCTGCGCCGAGCCTTCTACCCGCTGATGGTCGCCTCGCAGGCGATTCCGATCCTCGTCATCGCGCCTATCCTGGTCGTCTGGTTCGGCTACGGGATCGGGCCCAAGCTCGTCGTCGTGGCGCTGATCTGCTTCTTCCCGATCGCCGTCAACGCCACCGACGGCTTGCGCTCGGTCGATCCTGAGGCGACCAAGATGCTGCGCACGCTCAACGGCTCCCGCCTGCAGGTGCTGTGGCGGCTGGAATGGCCCACCTCGCTGCCCTTCGTCTTCAGCGGCGCCAAGATCGCCGCCACCTTCGCGCCGATCGCCGCCGTCTTCGGCGAGTGGGCAGGCGCCAACTCCGGCCTCGGCGTCCTGATCCGCGAAGACAGCGCGAACCTGGAGACGGCGCGCATGTTCGCCGCCGTCGCAATCCTCACCGCAATCGCACTCGCGCTCTTCGGCCTCCTCGCCTTCGCAGAGCGCCGCATCGTCACTTGGCGATAGAAAGCAGGGGATGAAGTTCCCCCGACTGCCGGCGATCGCCCTCGCCGTCGCCCTGCTCGCCCTCGCTCTGGGGCTGGCCGCCTGCGGCGAGAAGAGCGACGACACCACCGGCACGGCGACCGAACCGCTCAGCCTGACGCTCGACTTCTACCCCAACCCCGACCACGCCGGCATCTACATGGCGAAGAAGCTCGGCTACTTCCGCGAAGCCGGCCTCGACGTCTCGATCCAGACCCCCACCGACCCGGCGGCGCCGATCAAGCAGGTCGCCGCGGGACAGACCGACCTGGCGATCTCATACGAGCCCGAAGTGATGCTGGCCCGCGAACAGGGTCTCGACGTGGTCGCCGTCGGCGCCATCGTCGACCGCCCGCTGACCTCGCTGATCTGGCTGAAGAAGTCAGGCGTGAAGGGGGTGGCCGACCTGCGCGGCAAGACGATCGCCACCGCCGGCATCTCCTACCAGGACGCCTACCTGAAGACGATCCTCGCCCGCGCCAAGCTGACCCCCTCCGACGTGAAGACCGTCAACGTCGGCTACGGGTTGCTGCCGGCGCTGGTCGGCGGCAGCGCGCAGGCGATGCTGGGCGGGTTCAGCAACGTCGAGGGAGTCGACCTGCGGCTGCGCGGCAAAGAACCGGTCGTCACCCCGGTCGACAAGCTTGGCGTGCCGACCTACGACGAGCTCGTCCTCGTCGCCCGCCGCGACCGGCTCGAAGAAGACCCGCAGGCGATCCGCCTCTTCCTCGGCGCCCTGGCGCGCGGCACCGCGGCCGCGATAAAGAGTCCCGGTGCGACGACCAAGGCACTCCTAGAAGCCAACCCGAACCTCGATCCGAAGCTGACCAGGGCCGAGGTCGCGGCGACGCTGCCGCTGCTCTCCAAGCGCGGCACGATGAACCCGGCCGAGTGGAAGGCGTTCATCGCCTGGATGAACGAAAACGGGCTGATCGCCGGCCGACCGCCGACCGCCGAAGTGCTCAGCAACGAATACCTAGCGGGCGAGATCCCCAATTAGCTCGAACCCTCCCTCGCGCAGCAGGCTCGTCACCTTCTGCGGTGCGAGCGGGCGCGAGAAGAGGTGGCCCTGGGCGAAGTCGCAGCCGAGCCGGCGCAGCTCGGAGAGCTGCGCCTCGTTCTCGACCCCCTCGGCGATCGCGTCGAGCGAGAGGGCGCGGGCCATGCCGATCACCGCCTCGACGATCGCCGTGCGCTCCTGTTCGACGCCGAGGCCTTCGACGAAGGAGCGGTCGATCTTCAGCGCGTCGAAGGGAAAGCGGTTGAGGTAGGCGAGCGACGAGTAGCCGGTGCCGAAGTCGTCGAGGACGAGGCGGACGCCGATCTCGCTCAGCGCCTCGAGGGTCGCGGTGGCGCTTGCCGACTCTTCGACCAGGACGCTCTCGGTCACCTCCAACCGCAGGTTGACCGGGTCGAGGCCGGTGCGGGCGAGGATCTCGCGCACCGAGTCGGCCAGATCGCGGTGCGCCACCTGACGGGCCGAGAGGTTGACGGCGACGTCGAGGGGGCGTTGGTCGGGGCGCAGGTCGTGCCAGCCGAGCGCCTGGCGGCAGGCGGTCTCCTGCACCCAGCTGCCGATCGGCTCGATCAGGCCGCTGTCCTCGGCGATCGAGACGAACTCACCGGGGTCGAGCATGCCGCGCTCGGGGTGGTTCCAGCGCACCAGCGCCTCGACGCCGACGATCTCGCCGTTGCCGAGAGCAACCACCGGCTGGTAGTGCAGCTCGAGCTCGTCGCGGTCGAGCGCGTGGCGCAGCTCGCGCTCGGTCTCGAGCCGGCGCACGGCGCGCGCCCGCATCTCGGCGTCGAAGACCTCACAGCGTCCTCTCCCGCGCTCCTTCGCCCGGTACATCGCCGCGTCGGCGTCGCGGATCAAGAGCTCGGCGTCGACAGGCTCGCGACCTGTGGGCCGGGCGACGGCGATGCCGATGCTGGCGGTGACGAAATGGTCGGCGCCGCCCATCGAATAGGGCTCCGAGAACGCGCCCGCCACCCGGTCGGCGATCGCCAACGCCTCCTCCTCGTCGGTCAGCCGGTCGACGAGGATGCCGAACTCGTCGCCGCCGAAGCGGGCGACGATGTCGCCTGGCCGCAGGTGGGCGCGCAGGCGGGGCGCGACGGCGCGCAGCAGATCGTCGCCGGCGTGGTGGCCGATGCTGTCGTTGATCAGCTTGAAGTGGTCGAGGTCGAGGAAGAGGATGCCGACCGGCGAGCCCGAGGCGATGCTGCGACGCAGCGCGTCGCGCAGCGAATCGACGAAGCTGGGCCGGTTGGGCAGGCCCGTCAACGAGTCGTGCAGGACCCGGTGGCGCAAAGCCTCGTCGGCGCTGTGGCGCTCCAAAGCGTCGGCCAGCACGTTCGCCGAGGCTTGGACGAAGTGGACGTCCTGGGGGGTGAAGTGGGTGGGCTCGGTGGAGTGGATGTCGAGCACGCCGAAGGGGCGATCCTTGCCGGCGATCGGCACCGCGAGGCTGCTGCGCACGCCGAGCACCCGCAGGGCCGGTGGCATCGAGAAGCGCCGCTCGCTCGACCAGTCGTCGACGATCACGTGCAGGCCCGACTCCAGCGCGGCGCCGGCGTGCGAGTCGCGGGCGGCCGAGGCGCGGCGCTCCGCGCCTCCCTCCCGCTCCTCGAGCCCGGCGCGGAGGTGCAGTCGCCGTCCCTCGCGACCCGCTTCCCAGACGCAGGCCGCCTCGACCCCGTCGATCTCGGTCATCAGCGGCACCGCCTGTTTGGCCAGCCGGGTCGGGTCGCCGTCCTGGAGCGCGTAGCGGCCCAGCCGCGCCACCGCCGCCTGCTGGGCGGCCGCCCGCTGCAGCTCCTGCTCGGCGATCTTGCGCTCGGTGATGTCGTAGAGGACGCCGTGCCAGACAGGAGTCCCGTCTGCGTCCGGCTCGAGCACCGCCTCGTCGAGGATCCAGACGGTGGCGCCCTCGCGGGTGATCATCCGGTAGTCGACCGGCGGGGCGCCTCCTTCGGCGGCCACCTTGTGGGTCTCCTGCTCGAGCGCGCGCTCGCGGTCGTCGGGGTGAAGCCGCTGCGCCCAGAGCCCCGGGTCGGCCATCCACTCCTCCGGGCTATAGCCGAGGATCTCCTCGATCTGGGGGCTGACATAGCGCCAGCGCCCCCGCTCGCCCAACTCGCAGGAGTAGACGATCGCCGGAAGGCGCTCGACCAGGCGGCGGTAGTCGTCGCCCGCCGAGGAGATCTCGTCGAGGAACTCGGATACCCGCTCTTCGGGCCAGCCCTCGCCCCTTGAACCGCCCTCGCGTGCCATGCGGGCCTATCGGCAAGGTCGATGGTTCCTTGAAGCCTGCGTCTATCTATACAGGCCGATCGTCCACAGCCCCGCCAGGCCGCGGAACGGTGCGTACGGCGCGTAGAACTCCTCGACCTCCTCGACCGTGGCGCGACGGCCGAGGCCGGCGAGGCGACCGACGAGCTTCAGGTAGATCAGATCGCCTGCCGGGAGCGAGTCGGGATCGCCGCGGCCGAACAGGCCCAGGCACTGCACGGTCCAGGGGCCGATCTCGGGGATCGCGAGCAGTCGGGCGTCCGCCGCGGAGTCGCCGGGAGCCACCCGCCCGGCGGCGATCTCGCGGGCGACCGCCCGCAGGGCAATCGAGCGACCGGGCGAGAGATCCATCGAGGCGAGCTCGGCCGGCGCCCGCCCGGCGATCGTCTCCGCATCCGGCACGTCGCGCAGCGTCCCGCGGTCGAGCTTTGAACCGCTATCCGGATCAAAGCTCGACCGCGTAGGGCTGTTCATCCGCACCCCCCAGCGACCGACGATGCGGCGCTGGATGACAGCCGCCCGCTCGGTCTCGATCAGCTGCTTGACCACGGCCCAGGCGAGCGCCTCCCAAGCCCAAGGGCGGCGGCGCGGGCGCAGCCAGGGACGGCGGCGTAGAAGCGGCCCGAGCAACGGGTCGCGGCGGAATTGCCTGTAGACCTCGCCGAGGTCGTCGTCGACACCGAGCGCAAAACGCATCCGCTCCACCGCCAGGCGCAGCTGCGCCGGTCCGGCTGGACGGCTCGGTGACGGCGGAATCGAACGCGGTGCCGTCAGCACAGCCGGGTCGACCGGCTCGGCACGCAACTGGACCCGGCCTTTGGCCGGCTCCCAGGCACGCACCAAGATCGGACTCTGCTCGACCCGCAACAACCGGGAAAGAACCCCGTCGCGGACCGACATGGTGCGGTCCTCGCTGCTGTAGGCCGGCAACCGGAAGGGCGAAGGCGGCCGGACCTCTACTTCGAGGCTCTTCACCTTCCGAGCAGGTGCACGTCCACGAGAAACGAGCGGCTGGCGACGACCTTGGGCTGCTTCCCGCGCCTCGGCAACAGCCTGCCCTGCTTCGCCGCCGCGCCGACGGTCCGCACCACGGCAACCGTCGCGGCTCCGGCCAGAACCCCGCCTACGGCAGCAATCGCGGCCGTCCGGGCCTCGCCGCGGAGCGCGAGCGCAGCCGGCGCCTCGTGCGGCAAGACACGGACGCGGACTGGCTCAAGCTCGAACTCACTCACCCGGCCGACCTTAGCGATGCGATCAGACCAACACCGCGTCTCTGGACCGCGAGCCGAGCGCGGAGGTCAGCAGCGCCCGCTGGCGCGGCGTCAGGGTGCCGATCCGCTTGTTCTCGCTGAGCGCAACGGCCTGGAGGAGCTTGCGGGCGCGGGTGCGACCCCAGCGGCGCTGGCTGGTCAGCAACTCGGCCAAGGTCATGCTCTCGGTCTCCCACGGGCAATCGCGGATTACCTCCGCAACGTCCACCTCGCCCCGTCCGATCGATCGCTTCAGCTCTGCTCTGGCGAGCCGCACCCGGTTGGCGCGGGCCAGGGCCTGCATGTGTTGCGGCGTGCGCACCGGGGTCGGGCTAGGCGAGGCAGGGGCGATCGAAACGGCTTCCACAGGGGCTCCTCCCATAGGGGGTATTGACTGGTTTTCATGCACCGAGCCGGCACTTCCCTGCTCGGTTGAGTTGAACTGACGGCGCCGCGTCCTCCTGACCCGGATGCGCGACGAGGTGGGCAAGCTACGCGCTGGGGGCAGCGAGCGTCAACCCGAACTCAGCAATGAGTCCCCGGCACGGTCGCTAAGAGCATCTTTTTCTCGTTGCGCGCGCCTTGTCCAATTCTGGACAAGGCGGAAACTACCCCCACAGGGGGATGCATAACCACTCACGTACGCGGAAGCTCAGGGAAGTCCTCGATGGTCCGGGCGATTGTCTCCAGAGCCCGGTCGAGATGCTCGCGCTCGTGGGTCGCCATCAAGCTGGTGCGGAGCAGGGCCCCGCCCGGCGGCACCGCTGGATGGATCGCGACGTTGGTGTAGACGCCGGCGTCGAAGAGCGCCTTCCAGAGCAGCACCGCCTGCCAGTCGTCGCCGACCATCACCGGGACGACCGGCGTGGTGGCAATCGATCCATCGGGCAGCGTGCCCGGCTCGACCACCTTCAAGCCGAGGTCGCGGAGGCCCTCCCGCAGGTACTCGGCATTGCCGAGCAGTTGCTCGAACAGTCGCGGGCCCTCGGAGCGAATCACGCGCAGGGCCGCCAGCGCGGCCCCGACCGCCGCCGGCACCGCCGAGGCGCTGAAGACGAAGGAGCGCGAGGAGATCCGCAGGTACTCGATCACGTCGGCGGGGCCGGCGATGAAGCCGCCGCAGGAGGCGAGGCTCTTGGAGAAGGTCCCCATCCGCAGGTCAACCTCGTCCTCGAGCCCAAACAGCTCGCTCGCGCCGGCGCCGCGCGCCCCGAGCACGCCGGCGCCATGCGCCTCGTCGACCATCAGCCGTGCCCCGTAGCCACGGCAGAGCTCGACGATCCGCGGCAAGTCGCAGACGTCGCCCTCCATCGAGAAGACGCCGTCGACGACGACGAGCACCCCACCGCCGTCCTCGCCCGCCCGCTGCAGCATCTTCTCCAGCTTGTCCATGCGGTTGTGGCGGAAGGGGCGCAGCTTCGCCCCGGAGAGCTTGCAGCCGTCGAGAATCGAGGCGTGGTCGCCGGAATCGCAGATCACGGTGTCGCCGGGAGCCAGAATCGTGCCGATGCAGCCGACGTTCGCCTGGTAGCCGGTCGTGAAGACGATCGCCTCCTCGGTCCCCATCCACTCCGCCAACTCGCGCTCGAGCTCGACGTGCAGTGGCGTCGTCCCGTTCAGCAGCCGCGAGCCGGTGACGCCGGTGCCGTAGGTCTCCAGCGCATCGCGCGCCCCTTGCTTGACCCGGTCGTCCCCGGTCAGGCCCAGGTAGTTGTTGGAGCCGAGCATGATCGTTTCGCGACCCTCCATCTCGACCACCGGCCCGGCCTCCGAGGTGAGCAATCGGAAGTAGGGAAGGAGATCGTGCTGTTTGGCTGCTTCGAGTTGCTCGAGCCGGTCGTGGCTGCGGGCCTTCTCGAAGACGTCGACGGGGGCCTTCGCGGTTTCGCTCATGCCCAGAGTGTAGGTTCCGGTTCCCGTGACAAGCGTCGAAATCCGCTCCGTTCAGAGCAAGCGCGACCTGAAGCGCTTCGTCAAGGTCCCCTTCCGGCTCCATCGCGACCACCCGCAGTGGGTGCCGCCGCTGATCTTCGAGCGGATGGAGTTCCTCAACCGCGGCAAGAACCCCTGGTTCGAGCACGGCGAAGCCGAGTACTTCATCGCCGAACGGGACGGCGAGCCGGTTGGGCGGATCACCGCCCAGATCGACGAGCTCTGGGACGAGGCCCACGGCGGCGGCGACGCGATGTTCGGCTTCTTCGAGACGATCGAGGACCCCGCCGTCGCGGCGGCCCTGCTCGACGCCGCGACCGAGTGGGCGGCCTCCCGCGGCCGCTCCCGCATCCTCGGCCCGATGGACTTCACCACCAACGACGAGGTCGGCATCCTGATCGAGGGCTACGAGCTGCGCCCCTACATCCTCGAGAATTGGCACCCGCCCTTCTACAAGGCGCTGCTCGAGGAGCACGGCTTCGGCAAGGCGATGGACCTGCTGATGTGGGAGCTCGAGCTCGGCAAGCTCAAAGAGGGCGAGGAATTCGATCCCGCGATCCACGCCGCCGCGGAGAAGGCGCTGCGCGAGGAAGGGGTGACGATCCGCAACATCGACAAGGGCAACCTCAAGCGCGAGATGCAGCTCTTCACCCCGATCTACAACGATGCCTGGGGCGACAACTGGGGCTTCGTCCCGGCAACCGACGCCGAGATCGAGTTCCACGCCAAGAACCTCAAACAGGTGCTCGACGAGGACTGGGCCTACATCGCCGAAAAGGACGGCGAGGCGATCGGCGCCGCGCTCACCCTTCCCGACATCAACCAGGTGATGGCGAAGCTCGGCGGGCGACTGCTGCCCTTCGGCTGGCTGCGCTTCCTGCTCGGCAAGCGCAAGATCGACCGGCTGCGCGTCTTCGCGCTCGGCGTCAAACGCGAGTACCACCACAGCGGCGTCGCCGCCGGCCTCTACCTCAAGCACCTCGAGACCGCCAACAAGCCGGGCACGATCGAAGGCGGCGAGATGGGCTGGATCCTCGAGACCAACGAGCCGATGAACCGGGCGATGAAGGGGATGGGCGGCGAGGTGGTCAAGAAGTACCGGATCTACGAGAAGGCGATCCAAGCGCCGTCCCGGAGCTGAACGACTAGCCCCTCAGACCGCCTGCCTTGAACGAGAGGCCGCCGGAGGCCTTTTGGAAGGCGCGGCGCAGGGCATAGAAGGTCGCCGCGAAGGCGACGGCACCGGCGGCCAGGCAGATGGCCAGGACCAGTCCGGCAAGGTAGAAGAGGGCGCCGGTCACCAGGACGAAGACGGTGCCGGCCAGCAGGGTCGTGTGCGACCGGTAGCCGGCGAAGTGCTCACGGGCGGAGACCTCGAGGCCGCCGAGGGCGGCGAGGACGACGCCGACCCCGACCGTCGCCGGGCTCTTGCTCACGACCCCGGCCACCAAGGCAATGATGCCGGCGAGCACGCTCAGCTCGGCGAGGGGAAACGACCCCCACGGAGCCGGGGGACGTTCGTCGACTCGTGGAGCTCTCTTGCCGGCCTTCGGTTTCTCGCTCAACGGCCGCAAGCCGCCCGGATAACGGGCATCCGGAGGAGACCTTGACCCGCCACCAGCCCATCAGCATGCCGAGCGGACCGAGGCGCGGGCGGGAATGCCAGTGACCGCAACCAGGCTCACCGACGTCGGCGCGTGAGATCCGCAGCCACTTGTGCTCGGCCGGAGCGCTCAGCATCCGCTCGAGCAGCTCGCGGTTGCGGGTCTCGAGCTCGGCCTGATCCTGCAGCCGGCGCCGCGCCACGCCGATCTTGGTAGCGAGCGAGTCGCGGATGGCCTCGAGATCGCCGAGACCCAGGGTCCGTGGCTCGCTCGAGAGGGCGCCGATGCCGGCGTCGATCTCGACACGGGGGAAGGCATCGGCGAAGAGTGCGCCGAGCTGCGCCTCGAGACGGCCGATCTGACGCCGCAGCTCGACTCTGGCGAGCCGCTCGTCGCCGTCTATGCGAAGCGCAGTGCGTCTGTCTCGGTAGAGCAGATCCGGCATAGCCCAAAGCGAGTGTAGATCACACAACCGTTCCAATCGCAATCTTCCGGTTAAGCGCCGTCTCTACGCGGCTTGCAGAGTCGTCGCGACCATCCAGAGCGCCTCGTCCACGGCGATCTGGGGGACACCGTCGACCTGGATGGCGGCGATCGCTATGCGGCGGGTGGCGCGGCTGACATCGCGACCCTCGCCGGTGGCTCCGAAGAGCAGCCCGGCCGGGCCGCGCTCGTCGGCGATCACCAAGGTCCCGTGCGAAAGCCCTCCTGGCCGGCCCTCGAGCGACTCTCCGGGCGCCGAGTCGCGGATGCAGAGCGCCCCTTCGAGCCGCTCGGCGTCGAAGGCCCGCAGCGCGATCCCGGTCTCCACCGTGGCGATCGTCAGCGCGTCCGCCGGCAGGCCGTGGGTTTTGAAGCCACCGTCCTGAAGGCGATCGAGGGCGAGCTGCTCGACCGGGGTGCGAGTGCGATCGGGGTCGAGACCGATCTGGCGGAAGAAGACGCGGTAGGCCCAAGGGATCGGCCGTTCGCGCATGTGGATCGCGTGGGCGCCGTAGAAGCGGTCCGAGGTCTCACTGAGGCGACGCTCGACCGGCTGTGGGCTGCGCCCGGGACGACCCTCCAACTCAATCCAGGAAATTCCCAGCCCCGGAAACTCGGCCGCGACGTGCGGAGCCACCCAGCCAAAGGTCGGAGTGGGCTCCCAGCCGAGTTCCGGGCCAACCGCCCCAGCGCCCACTTCAGCTCGCCTCCGCGGTGCGACTGGCGCTCAACAGGCGCTCGATCCGTTCGCTCAGCCCGCTCGCGTCGAGCTTGCCGATGCCGGCGCTCTCCAGCGTCCCGCCGGGGTATACGTAGGCGAACGTCGGACAGCCGCCGACGCGATAGAGGCCGCCGACCGCCCCGTCACGGTCGTAGCCGACCGGCATCTTCCAACCGCGGCTGCGGATCAGCCCGCGGACGGTTTCGCGGTCGTCGCGAATGTCAAGCGAGAGGAAGTTCACGCGTCCACGGTAGCGCTCGTAGACCTGGCTGACGACGTCCTGTTGGACGACGCAATCGTCGCCTCCCTTGCTGAACCAGAAAGAGATCACCGAGGGCCGGTCGAAGAGGTCGCAGACGCGGATCGCCCCGTGCGCGCGAACCCGGCAGGCGGGGGAGCGGCGAGAGCCCGAGGGGCAGGGCACCTCCCCGACGGAGCAGTCGTCCTGGGCGATGTTGGCGTCGCCTTCGAGCGACCCGGCGGCTGCCGGGACGGCGAACTCGGGCAGGCCCCAGCGGGCCGGCTGCTTGTCGAGCCCGAGCGTGTCGTTACCGCCGGGGACCCCGTGGACCAGCGCCAACACGACGATCGCGGCGAAGAAGATGCCGACCAGGATCGAGTAGCGGTCCCTCATCTATCCACCCCCCTCCCCTGGCTCTCCGTCCAGACGAGCGTCGCGGGCAACGCCACGATCACGCCCAACAGCGCAACCGCAAGGTCGATCACGGTGACGAAGCCGAACTCACGCAGCATCCCGACGTCGCTGGCGATCAGCACGGCAAAACCGGCAATGGCCGTCACGCCAGAAGCCAACACGGCAGCACCGGTACGCGAGTAAGCCTGGCGCAGCGCAACTCCAAGCTCCCTTCCCGCCCGCCGCTCCTGACGGAAACGAGCGGCAAGAATCACGCTGAACTCGGTAGCGATGGCGATCGTCAAAGCCCCGAGCGCAGCCGACATCGGGTTGAGCGGAACGCGGGTAAGCCAAAGCACCAGCGCCGACCACCCCGTAGCCAGCACGATGGGCACCAACGGCACCAGGGCGCGAGAGAAGGAGCGGTAGACCAGAAGCAGCACCAGCGCCACAGCGATCAGCCCGACCAACGTAAGCAGGTAGCGGCTACTCGACAGATCGGAAGCGGCGGAGGCGGCGATCACCGGCAGCCCCGCAAGCTCGACTTCAACCCCGGGCGGCGGTCCCCCCTTGGTCCCAGGCTCACCGATTTCGCCACGGATACGGTCAATCAGCGCCTGCTGCTCGTCCAGAGACTGAGCACGGATACCGAAGCCCAGCAGCGCCGTTCCCGCAGGCAGACCAGTTTTCGGATCGACCGTCGCCACCTGCTCAAGGTCGTAGGCGGGAATCTGCCCCAGGGCCGCTCGAATACCACTGCGGGTCAGCGGACCCTCGTTGCTTGCCGTGAGCCCGCCACCCGTGACAAAGTCAGACAGCGATGGGCCAGGGCAGACTTCGGCCTCTTGGCAGTTCGGATTGGCGCCCGAGAACCCACCGGCCTCGAGAACCCGGCGCTTGAAGCCTGCCATCCACTGGATGGTTGCCGGGTCCGTCAAATCAGGCGCGGTCACCTTGACATCGAGCTCCCCGGACACTCCGGTTGCATCTTGCAGCTCGTTCAGTTCCCGCACCGCTTCGACATTCTGCGGCGCCAGCTCCTGGATGTTGGTCTGGGTTTCGATCTGAGTACCCACGCCCCAACCAATCACCGCAAGTGCCAGACCAATCCCGAGAACCCGCTTCGGATGACCCTGCGCCATCTCAAGAATGCGCCTCAGAAGAGGCGGGAGTGTCGGGTCCCCCGGAGACGCGCGGCGTCCTGTTTTTCGCCCTGCCCGCTCTGCGAGAGAAGCAAGCCGCCCGGCGAAAAACCCAGCGCGCGGAGGGGGACCCGTCGCTCCCGCCTCCCTACGCAAGCTGAGCGCCGCAAAGCCAGCTACGAACGCCAAGGTGAAGGCGATGGCGATACCTACGATGAGAAGCAGCCCGAAGCTGCGAACCATCGGCGTCGGCGACAGCTGAAGGGCTAGAAAGCCAGCGCCCGTAGCCAGACAGGCAATGGCGATGGTCGGACCGCCGCCGGATGCGGCGAGGCGCGCAGCATCAGAACCAGGGCTCGCACCAATTGCGATTGCCTCGTCATAGCGGGCTTGAAGCTGGATCGCGTAATCCACCGCCAACCCAATCAGGATCGGAAGCACAGCTATCGAAGCCATGGTCAGCGAGCCGCCGACGAGACCAAACAGGCCGAACGTGAGTGCTGCCGCCGCCAGCGCGATGCCGAGCGGCAGCAGCCGCCAGCGCGAGCGGAAGACGAGCATCAGGACCAGCGCCATGACGACCAGCGCCACCCCGAGCAGGACCAGCAGTGCGTCCTTGAGCGCCCGCGTCACCCCATCGATGACCACCGGCACACCGGAGATGACGTACTTGCCGCCGTGCAGCTCGAAGCAGCGCTCGGGCTTGCCCTTGAACTTGCACTCCGGACGAGCGACGGGATCGTGGACGAGGGCCTTGATCGTTTCTATGGCTTGGTGGCGCTCAGCTTCGCTGAGATCAGGTCGTAAGCGCAGGATGATCTGGGCTGAGTGCTTGTTCGGGAAGAGGTAGGAAAGGCGGGCCTTCGGGGTCCCCCGCGACTTGTGGAGGTCGAAGACGATCGCAGCCAGGAAGTTGGGGTTGGAAAGACTCGGAGCGCTGGTGATCCCGTACTTGGCGGCGACTTCGAGCAGCAGTTCACGCAGCTGAGCCGGAGGTACCGTCGCGACAAGACGCTGTAGCTGCCGCTGGATCTGGATCACGGCCTCGTTGAGGAAGGTGGCCGGACCCACCACAGAGCGCACCGGATCCTGTTCGGCAAGTTCGGCGCAGGGCCCGGGGATCGGTTCGGCCCCCTTGGGCACCTTGCCGGAGAGGCAGCCCTCCAGCCGCAGGAGCCGCCCAAGGTTGGAGGTCAACACCAACCGCTGCAGATCCCCCTCAGCCAGGATGACAATGGGTTCTTCGCCAAAGTCCCGCTTGACTTGCTGGGTGGCTTGGTAGCTCGCGGTATCCGAATCGACCAACGTGTCAGTGGCCGCATCGGTAGGCAACTGCGTAGCGACCACCCCAGCTCCAATAGCGAGGAAAACCGAGATTGCGAGGATCGCCTTCGCCCGACGAACCGACCACGCCGCAATCGCCGCCATTCAACCCCCCTCGGGCGGGTGGCGTCGGGGGCGGGTGTCCTCGCGGCAGCGGCGTCCTCTTTTTCGCCCCGACCACGACCTCGGACGGCCATCAACGCCGCAGGCGAAAAACCCAGCAACGCGAGGACACCCGCGCCCGATGCCAGGACCCGCCCGCCGGGAGCTCAATCCATCGAAAGCGGACCAGTCACGTCCGCATTGAGGAACTGATGCACAAACTGGTTTTCGGAGTCGAAGAGTTCCTCTTTCGGGCCCGACTCGACGATTTTGCCGTTCCAGAGGACGGCGATGAAGTCGGAGATCCGGCGGGCCGTGTTGAGGTCGTGGCTGATCACCAGGTAGCAGCCGCCGTTCTCGGCGTGGACCTCGCGAATCAACTCGCAGAGCAGCGCCGTGCGGACCGGGTCGAGGCCGGAATCGGGCTCGTCGAACATCACGATCGCCGGTTCCAGCACCAGCGCTCGGGCGAAGCCGGCGCGCTTGCGCATGCCGCCCGAGAGCTCGTTCGGCATCTTGTAGATCGCCTCGATCAGGCCGACCTCCTTGAGCCGGCGATTGACGATCTCGCCGATCTCCTCCTCGCTTTTGTCGGTGTGCTGACGCAGCGGGAAAGCGGTGTTGTCGTAGATGTTCATCGAGCCGAACAGCGCCCCGTCCTGGAACAGCAGGCCGAACTTTTTGCGCACGTCGAAGAGTTCGTCGTCGGTCATCGCCGGGATCGATTCGCCGTGCACGAGCACGTCGCCGGAATCCGGGTAGAGCAAGCCGACGATGTGCTTGATCAGGACGCTCTTGCCGGTACCCGACGGGCCCAGCACCATCGAGACCTGATCTTCGGGCAGACCGAGGTTGAGCCCGTTGAGGATCCGCGCGCGGCCGAACTGCTTGACCAGGTTGATGATCTCGATTGCGTCGGTGCTGCCGTGGTCGCGCTTGCGCCCGGTGTGGAAGCGATAGGGGTCGGTCTCGGTCGGGTCGACGCCGGGGATGACGAAGTCGCGGCCCATCGTCGCCCCGTCCTCGCTGATGTAGGGACCGCTGGTCCGCGGTTCGGCGGCAGCCTCCTCGGCAAGCGCCTGCCCCTCTTCTTCGTCGCGAATCTGGCTCGGCTCATCCATGGACATAAGGGTACTTAGCCTCCTATTGGCGCTCGCGGGTTGGCACCCCAGAAGACCAGCGTGCCGAGCATCCCGATGATGTGAACTAGGACGATGTTGAGGACCATCGACTTGGCGGTCGCGGTGCCCACTCCTACCGGTCCGCCCGAGGCGGTGTAGCCGTAGTAGCAGCCGACCATCACGATCGCGGTCGCCATGAACATTCCCTTGATCAGGCTGAAGATCAGGTCGGGCGGATTCTGGAACATCCAGAAGATCAGCAGGTAGCCACCCGAGGAGACGTCGCCGATCTGTTCGACCACGGCCAGGTAGCTGGCCAGGTACATGATCCCGATCCCGACCAGGTACATGAAGGGGAAGGCGATCCAGGCGGCGAGCAGACGGGTCGCGGCGAGGAAGGTGACGGGCGGCACGCCCATCACCTCGAGCGCGTCGATCTCGTCGGAGATCCGCATCGCGCCGAGCTCGGCGACGATCCCGGTGCCGACCTTGGCCGCGAGCATGTAGCCGAAGGCGTAGGGCATGATCTCGCGCAGGTCGCACCAGGCCGAGAAGACGCCGGCGTAGGCGGGGGCACCGTTGGCGCGCAGCAGGTAGGCGCCCTCGATCCCGCACTGCAGGCCGAGGATGAAGACGAGCCCCCAGATGATCACCGCGGAGCCGAGGATCAGGATGCCGGCTTGGCGCAGGCTCTCGCCGAAGAAGCGCAGGACGCGGCCGCTGTAGACGAGGCCGGCGACGCGCGAGCCGAAGCGGGCGATCTCCCCGAAGGAGTCGAGCCAGCCGCGCGGGACGTCGAGCCAGGCGTTCATCGAATCGTCTGCAGGTCGGGGTTCGTCGCCAGCAGGGTCTGGGTGAAGACGTAGTTGAAGGCGAAGACCCCCATGAAGGAGATCACCACCGCCTGGTTGACCGCACGGCCGACGCCGGCGGCGCCTCCGGACGCCGTCATCCCCTTGTAGCAGCAGACGATCGAGATGATCGCCCCGAACAGGGTGCACTTGATCACCGAGCCCCAGAGGTCGGTGATCGAGGCGTTGGTGAAGAGCGTCGCGAAGAAGCCGCCGAGCGGCTGGTTGTAGAGCATCTCGGTGAGGATGCCGCCGCTGATGCCGAAGATCAGCGCGTAGATGTCGAGCAGGCCGGTGATCACGATCAGCGCCAGGAAGCGCGGCACGACGAGGTTCTTGATCGGGTCGACGCCGAGCACCTGCAGGGCGTCGAGCTCCTCGCGAATCTTGCGGGCGCCGAGGTCGGCGGTGATCGCGGTGCCGGCGACGCCGGCGACGACGACGGCGGTGACGAAGGGGGCGAACTCGCGGATCGAGGCGAGGACGAAGAAGCCGCCCAGTCGATCCAGCGATCCGAAGAGGGTGAGAAAGTTGGCCGCCTGCAGGCCCGGCGCGCCGAAACCGAAGGCGACGGTGGAGACCAGCAACGGGAACCAGCAGAGCTGCAGGGCGAAGAGGAACTGGCCGATGAACTCCTCGCCATAGGGGTAGGGAGGACGCACCGCGGAAGCCATCGTGCGGGCGGTGAGGATCATCATGTCCCCCACCTGCTCGAAGAACGACTTGGCGGGTGCGATTCTCCTGCCTATGGATGCGGTTGCTTCCATCTCTCCTCCGGCAAAGCGGAACCGCATCGGGCGGCCCCTCCTCCGTGCTTTGAGTCTATGGGATGCGCCGGCGACCTCCGTTAGCCGAGTGTTGAGATCCGGCTAACCCCACCGCAATGGGGTTCGAGGCGGGTGGAGAGGTCGAATCCCCGTGGTATGTTCCGGCCGCTTTGGGGGGGTACCGAAGATACGGTCGGCGTTCCCGCCGGCAGGCTCTTGCCGCAGGCATCGCGGCCGGGCTGCTGACGGTCTCGATCGCCGCTTGCGGCGGCAGCGAAGCGTCCTCCGATTCGAACGAGCCGGCCGGCAAGTACCCGGTCAAAATCGTCACCGCGGAATTCCCGGCCAAGCAGCGGCTCGGCGAAACGACGCTGATGCGGCTCGGCGTGCGCAACACCGGCCACAAGGCCCTGCCGAGCCTGACGGTGACGATCTCGGTCGGCGGCAAGGAGGGTCGTGACTCGACCTTGCCGTTCGGCTACCGCGACCCGGCGCCCGGCCTCGCCCAGCCCGACCGCCCGGTTTGGGTGCTCTCGGCGCGCTATCCGAGGGCGAACGGCTCGGCCGAAACGGCCGGGGCCGAAACCTCGAGCCCCAAGACCTTCGCTTTCGGACCGCTGAAACCAAATAAGACGACCGAAGCGGTGTGGAAGCTGAACGCGGTCAAAAGCGGGAAGTACGACATCTTCTACGAGGTGGGCGCCGGCCTCAACGGCGAAGCGAAGGCGGAGACCGCGCCCGGGACCCAGGCCGGAGGCTCCTTCGCCGCCGAAATCAGCTCGGTCCCGCCGGAAACGGAAGTCAAGGACAATGGCGAAGTCGTTGAAATCGAAGGGAAGACGGACAGCGGTAGGTAGCGCCCTCGCGCTGTTCTTGGCGCTGGCCCTGCCCGCCTGCGGATCGGCTCAGCCGCCCGACGGAGCGGTGAGCTCCACGGGCCAGGGCGTCGGCCTGAAGCAGATCGGCAATTTCGAAAGCCCGGTCTACGTCACCGGCGCGCCTGGCTTTCCGGAGCTGCTCTTCGTCGTCGAGCAAGGTGGGACCGTGCAGGTGCTGCGCAACGGGCACAAGCAGGCGCAGCCATTCCTCGACATCCACGACCTGATCTCCTCCGGGGGCGAGCGCGGCCTGCTCTCGATCGCCTTTCCCCCCGACTACGAGAGCAGTGGACGGTTCTACGTCTACGAGACCGATCCCAAGGGCAACATCAGGATCGACGAATTCAAACGCAAGAGCGCGACGCAAGCCGCGCGGGGCTCCCGTCGCGCAGTAGTCCGGATACCCCACCCGGTCAACTCCAACCACAACGGCGGCCAGCTCCAGTTCCTCGGCGACTGGCTCTATTTCGGCACCGGCGATGGCGGCTCGGGGGGCGATCCGCCCAACAACGCCCAGAACCCGCACAAACTGCTCGGCAAGCTGCTGCGTATCGACCCACGACGCGCCCATGCCAAGCCGCAGATCTACAGCATCGGTCTGCGCAATCCTTTTCGCTTCTCCTTCGACCGGGTGACGGATCCGGGCCGGCCGCGGATCGCGATCGGCGACGTCGGCCAGAACCGCTTCGAGGAGGTCGACTACACCACGGTCGCCGCGGCGCAGGGCGCCAACTTCGGCTGGGATGCCTTTGAGGGGTTCGCCCCCTACGAAGACGAAAACAGCGGCACGCCGGATCCGGGCGGCACGGTCAAACCGATCTTCGCCTACCCGCACAGCCGGGGCGGCAGCTGCGCGATCGTCGGCGGCTACGTGGTTGCCGATCCGCACCTGACCTCGCTCTACAAGCGCTATGTCTACGCCGACCTCTGCGAGGGCCAGCTGCGCAGCCTCGTTCCCCACCTGCACGGGGCAAGCGACGAGCACAAGCTCGGCCTCAGCGTCTCGGAACCCAGCTCCTTCGGCGAAGACGATCGGCACCGACTCTACGTCTGCTCGCTTGACGGCCCGGTCTATCGACTGGTGCCGCGTTAACAGCAGCGAAGGCCACACGCGGCTACTCTTGGCTGACCAGCCAACTTTGAAAGGGAGCGGTCAGGTGGAGAGCGGAACTGCGGAGCAGAGCGAGACGACCACCAACGGCGCGGGCGCCAACGGAAGCAGCGCCGAGACGATCGAGGTCCTCAATCCGGCAAACGGGTCGACCGTCGGCAGCGTTGCGGTCGACTCTGCTGAGAGCGTCGCCGCGACCGTCGCGCGCGTGCGCGGCAACCAGGCCGAGTGGGAGGCGCTTGGGAACGAGGGTCGCTACCGCCGGCTCGGCGAGCTGCGCGACTGGCTCTTCGACAACCACGAGCGCGTGCTCGACACGATGCAGGCGGAGACCGGCAAGGTCCGCGGCGACACCGCGGCAGAGACGGTCTACCTCACCGACCTGATCAACTTCTACGGCACCAAGGCCGCCAAGTTCATCGGCGACGAAACGGTCAGGCCGCACTCGGCGCTGGCTGCTTCCAAGAAGCTGATGGTCCAGTACCGGCCCTACCCGGTGGTCGGCGTGATCAGTCCCTGGAACTTTCCGCTGGCGCTGGCGCTGGGCGATGCGATACCCGCCCTGCAGGCCGGGGCGGCGGTGGTCGTCAAGCCCTCGGAGTTCACGCCGCTTGGCCTGGCCGAGATCGTCGAGGCCTGGAAGCGTGAGATCGGCGGCCCCGACGTGTTCGACTGCGTGCACGGCACGGGCGAGACCGGCGGAGCCCTGGTCGACAACGTCGATTTCATTCAGTTCACCGGCTCGGACCGCACCGGCCGCAAGGTGATGGCGCGTGCCGCCGAGACGCTGACCCCGGTCAGCCTCGAGCTCGGCGGCAAGGACCCGATGATCGTCCTCTCCGACGCCGACGTCGACCGCGCCGCCAACGCCGCCACCTGGGGCGGGATGTTCAACTCGGGCCAGGTCTGCCTCTCGGTCGAGCGGATCTATGTCGAGGAGCCGGTCTACGACGAGTTCGTCGCCAAGCTGACCAAGGCGGTCGGGGCGCTGCGCCAGGGCGCCGACGGCAGGACGCCCGAAAAGGACGTCGGCGCGATGACCTCGCCGAACCAGCGGGCGATCGTCGAAGCGCAGGTCGAGGATGCGATCGCCAAGGGCGCGAGGGCGGCGACCGGCGGCAAGAAGCTCGAGGGCCCGGGCGACTACTTCGAACCGACCGTGCTCGTCGACGTCGACCACTCGATGACGGTGATGCGCGACGAGACCTTCGGCCCGGTCGTCGGGGTGATGAAGGTGCGCGACTCCGAGGAGGCGCTGCGCTTCGCCAACGACACGCGCTACGGCCTCGCCGCCACGGTCTTCGGCGAGAAGGAGCGGGCCGAGAAGGTCGGCAGGCGGATCGAGGCAGGCGCGGTCAACGTCAACGACGTGATCGTCAACTACGTCCTGATGGACGTGCCGATGGGCGGCTGGAAGGAGTCGGGGATCGGCTTCCGCCACGGCGAGTACGGGATCAAGAAGTACTGCCGGCCAGAGTCGATAATCGTCGCCCGCTTCGGCGGCAAGCGCGAGCCGACCTGGTACCCGTACACGAAGGCCCGCCGCGGCCTGATCGGCCGTGCCGCCCGCGCCTTCAACGCGCGCGACTGGCGCAGGCGCATCGGGCTCAAATAGCCTTCGCGGCCGATGGCCGATTTCGCTGACTATTACCGGGAGATCTACATGCGCGGGATCGGCGGCGAGGCACCGTCGATTCCGGTCTCCATAGAGGAGCTCGAGGAGCGCGCCCGCGAGGCGATGGAGCAGCGCGCCGCCAACTACGTCTTCGCCGGAGCCGGCTCCGAGCACACGATGCGCGCGAACCGCGAGGCCTTTGGGCGGCGCAGCATCGTGCCGCGGATGCTGCGCGACGTCGCGGCGCGCGACCTCTCGCTCGAGCTGCTCGGCACGCCGATGCCGGCGCCGCTGCTGCTCGCGCCGATCGGCGTGCAGAAGGTGCTCCACGAGGACGGTGAGCTGGCGACGGCGCGCGCGGCCGCAGCCGTCGGCCTGCCGATGATCGCCAGCACCAACTCTCACTTCACCCTGGAGGAGATCGCCGAGGCGGGCGGCGACGTTCCGCGCTGGTTCCAGCTCTACTGGCCCAATGACCGCGAGCTGGCGGGGAGCTTCGTCAAGCGCGCCGAGGCTGCCGGCTATGCAGCGATCGTGCTCACCGTCGACACCTTCATCCCCGGCTGGAAGCCGCGCGACCTGCAACAGGCATGGCTGCCCTTCCTCAACGGGATGGGCGTCGCTAACTACTTCCAGGACCCGGTCTTCCGCGCTGCTCTGGAGAAGACGCCAGAGGAGGACCAGGGCGCGGCGACGGGCCACTTCCTCGGCGTCCAGGCCAATCCGTCGCTGAGCTGGGGCGACCTCGAGTGGCTCCGCGAGGTGACCTCGCTGCCGATCGTCATCAAGGGCATCCAGCACGTCGACGACGCACGCGAGGCCGTGCGGCGCGGGATCGACGGCATCGTCGTCTCAAATCACGGCGGCCGCCAGGTCGACGGCGCGCTCGCCTCGTTGGACGCGCTGGCGCCGATCGCCGAGGCCGTCGGCGACGAGATCGCGGTCCTCTTCGACAGCGGCATCCGCAGCGGCGCCGACGCGCTCAAGGCACTCGCGCTCGGCGCCGACGCCGTCTGCCTAGGCCGCCCATATGTATGGGGGTTGGCGTTGGACGGGCAGGCGGGGGTCGAAACGGTGCTGAAGATGGTCCTCGGCGAGCTCGACCTGACGATGGCCCTCTGCGGCTACACCAGCCCGGCCGAGCTCGGCCCGGACGCGCTCGCTTAGGTCGGCGCCTCGATCTTGGGGAAGAGCGGCGGCACGCGCTCGGTCTTCTGGCCGCCGGGGCGCGAGCCGAAGTCGGCCAGCTCGCGGGACTCCTCGCCCAGCGCGGCGAGGAGCTGCTCGCTGCTCCGCGGCAGGTAGGGAACGAGCAGCAGCGTCGTCACCCGCAGGCCCTCGACGAGGTTGTAGAGGACTTCGTCGAGGCGCTCGGGATCGGCCTCGTCCTTCGCCAGCTCCCACGGCCGGGTCTCCTCGACGTAGCGGTTGAGACGACGGACCAGCTTCCAGGCCTCCTCCAGCGCCTGGGTCAGCTCGGCCCGGTCGAGCAGCTCGCTGAAGCGGCCGACGACGCCTTCGAAGTCCTCCGCAAGCACGGCGTCGACCTGGGCCTCCGGGGCGACGCCGCCGCGGTAGCGCTCGACCATCGCCAACACGCGGCTGGCGAGGTTGCCGAAGTCGTTGGCCAGCTCGGTCTCGTAGCGGGCCTCGAAGCCAGCGGTCGAGATCGAGCCGTCCTGGCCGAAGCTGACCTCGCGGAAGCAGTAGAAGCGCAGTGCGTCGGCACCGAAGCGATCGATCGCCTCGAAGGGGTCGAGCACGTTGCCGAGCGACTTCGACATCTTTTTCTCACCCATCATCAGGTAGCCGTGGATCGCCATCCGCTGCGGCGGCTCGAGGTCCGCGGCCCAGAGCAGCGCCGGCCAGATCACCGCGTGGAACTTGAGGATGTCCTTGGCCATCACGTGCAAGCTCGCCGGCCAGAAGCGCTCGGTCAGGTCCTCGCCCTCGCGGGCGAAGGTGAGCGCGGTGACGTAGTTGAGCAGCGCGTCGAACCACACGTACATCCGCTGCTCGGGGTCCCAGGGCAGCCGCATCCCCCACTCCAGCTTCGGCCGCGAGAGCGAGACGTCCTCCAGCCCGCCCTTGATGAACGAGACCGCCTCGTTGCGGCGGAAGTCGGGGACGACGAAGTCGGGGTGTTCCTCGTAGAGCTTTTCGAGCCGGTCCTGGAAAGCCGAGAGACGGAAGAACCAGTTCTCCTCGCGCACCTTCTCGAGCGGGATCTCGTGAATCGGGCAGGTCTGGCCGGGACCGAGCTCACGCTCGGTTTTGAAGTCGGCGCAGCGCGGGCAGTACCACCCTTCGTAGGTGCCCTTGTCGACCCAGCCGTTGTCGTAGACCCGCTGGATGATCTCGGCGACCTTCTCGGCGTGACGGGGGTCGGAGGTGCGGATGAAGAAGTCGTTGCTGGCGTCGATGATCGGCATCAGCGCTTCGAACTTGGCGGCGTTGCGATCGGCCAGCTCCTGCGGCGTCACGCCCTCGCGCTCGGCCGCGAGCTCGATCGGCTCGCCATGCTCGTCGGTGCCGGTGAGGAAGAAGACGTCCTCGCCGCGCTGACGCATGTGGCGGGCAAGTACGTCGGCCGCCAGCGTCGAGTACGCATGGCCGAGGTGGGGCTCTGCGTTGACGTAGTAGATCGGCGTGGTGACGTAGAAGCTTTTTGGGCTCATCCGTTCGGGACCGTACCAACGCGGTCACCGGCCGCATGAGAGTGGGGTCGCTGCGATTACGCGCAGCCCCAAGCGCGAACTGGGCGGCTGCTGCTCAGCAGCCGCCCAGCTGTCGATCCGATTGCCGGCTATTCGCTTACGACGAAGAGCGGTTTCGGCGTGATGATTTCGTATTCAGAGCTCCAGGTGGACGTGGCGGGGCAGAGGAAGCTGCCGCCTTTCTTTTTGAAGCTCACGCTGTTCGCTTTGACGATCGCCGGATTGCCGCCGGTCACCGACGTTGCCGCTGAGGCAGCTTCGTATTCGCAGGTGACCCCGCAGGTGAATTTCCCGGCCGCTTTGTTGACCGTCATCGTCCCGCTGCCGGCGCTACCGCTCAGTTCGGAAAGCCAGGGAAGGCCCAGCGCGGTCGTGGTGCACGAGGTGCTGCCGGATTTGCAATTTTTCCAGACGACCGCAGTGATTTCGCCGTTGACGTTGACGCCGGCGCCGCCGCCTGCGCTCGTCGTTTTTCCTTCGATCGTCGATTCCGTGCATTTGACGGTCAGCAGCGAGGTAGTGAAGACCGCTTCGGTCCCCGGCCGCAGTTGGCCTTTGATCGCCGTGCCGCTGGCGATCGTGGAGCCCGCCGGACACGGGGTTTTGTTTTCGCTGCACAGCTTCGTAGCCGATGCGGTGCCCACTCCCATCACTGCCATCGCGGCCACTACGCCGAGAAGGCAAAGACCAAACATCTTCGCGTGCTTCATTTACTCTCTCCTTTGTCTGGCGCATTGCGCGCCACGATTGTTTGACGGCTTACGTCGGGCTACCCATTGACTGTGGCCCGGCGTGAGTCCGTTGCACAATTTAGTGTATTTGTCAGACATTTTTGTAACATACCCGTGAAGCCTCCGGGACGGCAGCGGGCGCCGAGTTGCGCTACTTGCGAGGCTCGCGGCCAGTCAGCGCCCGGTAGAGATCGTTGGCCCGGGTGCCGGTGAGGGCGGCGACGACGCTTGCCGCAGCGCGCGGGCGGGCGCCCGACTGGACCAGGTGGCGCAGCGCGTCGACGGCGAAGCCGACGTCTTTGTCGTGATCGTCGGCGGACGCCGGCGCGATCACGAGCACGATCTCGCCTTTGACGTCGCCGCGAAAGCGGCGCGCCAGCTCGGCCAGCGTGCTGCGCGAGACCTCCTCGTGCATCTTGGTCAGCTCGCGGCAGACCGCAGCCGGGCGGTCGGGGGCGATCGCGGCCAGGGCGGCGAGCGAGTCGCCCACCCGCCGTGGCGACTCGAAGGCGACCACGGTCTCGGTCGAGCGCAGCACCCGCTCCATCTCACCGGAGCGCTTCGGAAGGAAGCCCTCGAAGCGCCAGCGATCGGTGGGCATGCCCGAGGCGACCAGAGCGACCGGCACCACCGACGGGCCGGGCAGCACGGTCACCTCGAGGTTGCGTTCGATGCAGCGGCGGATCAGGCGGAAGCCGGGGTCGGAGATCGCCGGCATGCCGGCGTCGGAGACGAGGGCGACGATCTCCCCGCGTTCGATCCGCTGCGCCAACTCGACCGCCCGCGGCGCTTCATTGCCCTCGTGGATCGAGATCAGTTGCGGGGCCGGCCTGATGCCGAGCTTGTCGAGCAGGCCGCCGGTGCGGCGCGTGTCCTCACAGGCGATGTAATTGGCGGCGACCAGCGCGTCGCGCACGCGGATCGTGATGTCGTCGAGGTTGCCGATCGGGGTCGGGCAGACGATCAGCGACCCCGGCATCAGCCTTCCTGCTCCAACTCGATCCGCGCCATCGCGGCGGCGCCGATCATCCCCGCGTCTTCGCCCAGCTCGGCGGGGACGACCGGGGTGCGGTTCATCGGACGCAGCGCCCGCGCTTCGAGCTCGCGGCGGGCGGGCGCGAGCAGCAGCTCTCCGGCGGCGATCACGCCGCCGCCGATGACGATCACTTCCGGCTCGAAGATGTTGGCGAAGCTGGCGAGAGCGACGCCGAGACGACTGCCGACCAAGTCGAAGACGCCGACCGCCGTCTCATCCCCTTCCTGGGCCGCAACGGTGACCGCCTTGCCGTCGATCTCGCTGCCTTCGGCGAGCAGCTTGCCGAGCCCGGAGTCGGGGTTGCTTTCCGCGGCGGCGCGGCCTTCGCGACCCAGCGCGGTGCCGGAGGCAAGGGTCTCGACGCAACCGTGGCCGGGGCAGTTGCCCTGGCAGGCCGGACCGTCGAGCTGGATCGCCACGTGGCCGAGCTCGGCGCCGGCGCCGGTCGAGCCGCGGTAGATCTCGCCGCCGAGGATGAGCCCGCCGCCGATCCCGGTGCCGATCGTCAACATCACCGCGTTTTCGGCGCCTCGCGCGGCGCCGAACAGATGCTCAGCCAGAGCGGCGACGTTGGCGTCGTTGTCGACGAAGGCAGGCAGGCCGGTCCGCTCGACCACCAGGTCGCGGATCGGCAGGTTCTCGATCGGCAGGTTGACCGCCGCCACCGCCAGGCCCTTCTCGTGGTCGATCGTCGCCGGGATCCCCATTCCGACCGCTGCGATCCCGGGCCGCTGCCCCTGCGCCTCGGAGACCTCGCGCACCAGCAGCTCGACCAGCTCCCCCTCGCTCTCCCCGGCGGAGCGCTCGCGACTCTCCCAGACGGTCTTCGAGTCGCCGTCGAGGACGCCGAGCAGCATCTTCGTGCCGCCCAGATCGACCCCTATCGCTTCGGCCTGGCTCATCTCTTTTCGCAACTCTTGGCGCGGGCGACCGCGGTCATCGGCATGATTCCGGAGTCTTTCATGGCAAACGATGGCGAGCAGCGGCCCCCCGAGCCGCCCGACTACAAGGTCTACCGAGCCCGCCGGGGGTTCTTCTCGCGCTTCCGCAAGCCCGACCTCTCGGGCCTGCGCGAGCGCGACTGGCACGGTCCGAAAATGCCGAAGCTGCCCGACCGGCCCGGGCGCGAGCGTGGCCCGCGGACGCCCCGACCGGGCCTGCGACGAGCGCTGAAATGGGTCGGCCTGGCGGCGCTGGGCTGGATCCTGCTCAGCTTCCTCGCCTTCGCGGTCTCGGCGCAGCTGCAGTCCTTCAAGCTCTCCGGCGAAGCAAAGTCCGCCCTGCATGGCAACCCCTTCCTGCTGCCCAGCGCCCAGACGATCCTCGTGCTCGGCACCGACGCGCGCCCTCCCGACACCAAGGAGCCCGGCGCGGCGCCCTCCCAGGAATGCTTCGACCAGCAGGCGCATGGCGACTCACCGCACGGACACTGCTCGCAGGGTGAATTCCGCGCCGACACGCTGATGCTGATCCGCGCCGGCGGCGGCGCCTTCCGCAAACTCTCGATCCCGCGCGACAGCTACGCCGAAATCCCGGGTCAGAGCCCGCAGAAGATCAACGCGGCCTACGCCTTCGGCGGGGCGAAAGCGCAGATCGAAGCGGTCGAAGACTTCCTCGGGATCGAAGTCGACCACGTCGCGATCGTCGACTTCACCGGCTTCGAAGACCTGATCGACGCGGTCGGAGGGGTCAAGGTGAACGTGCCGCACAAGATCTGCGCCGACATCGCCGGCGGTGCCGGTGGCGGCCAAGGCGGCTTCACGCTGCGGCTCGGCAAGGGCGAGAACACCCTTGACGGCGAAAAGGCCCTGATCTACTCGCGCATCCGCGAGCCCAGCGAATGCCCCGGCCCCGGCAAGAGCGCCTACACGCTCGGCTACAACGACTTCGACCGCGAGAAGGCGCAGCAGGCGGTAATTGCCGGCATCAAGGACCGCCTCACCGATCCCCTGCGCGCCCCCTACAACTTCATCCACGGCCCGATCATCGGCTGGGACGCGCCCAAGGCGTTCGTCAGCGACATGGGCTTCTTCACGATGCCGCAGCTGATCCTCTCGGCGGCGATCGGCGGCGAAAGCAATGCAGACGTGCTCTGCGGCGGCGCCAATGCCAACTGCCCGCCGGGCCCCGGCGGCTCGACCGAAGTCCCGGACTCCGAACGACGGCGCGCAGTCAAGAAGCTGCTGGGCTGAACAGAACTTCTGTCGCCTTTATGACCCTATGGGGTCCAAAAGGCGACAAAAGATGAGTCAGTCCTTGGTTGCGGTGGCTTTCTTCGACTCGCTGGGCTTGGAGTCGCTGCTCTTGGAGTCCGAGGACTTCGACTCGCCGGAATCCTTCGACTCGCCGCTGCTGGCAGCGCCGGTCTTCTTTTTCCCGTAATCGGTGTTGTGGAAGCCCGAGCCCTTGAAGTGGATCGCGACGGGGTGCAGAACGCGCTCGGCGGGAGCGCCGCACTCCTGGCACTTGGTCAACGCCTCGTCGCTCATCCTCTGGATCACGTCGAAGACGTGGCCGTTGGTGCATTTGTACTCGTAGATCGGCATGACGGTGGGCGATTATCGCAGCCGGTACGGTTCAGCCATGGCAAGCGCCGGGCAGGAGACGCGCAGCACGGAGACCTCGATGGAGGAGATCGTCGCTCTCTGCAAGCGGCGCGGCTTCGTCTTTCCCTCCTCGGAGATCTACGGCGGTCTCGGCTCGACCTACGACTACGGCCACTACGGCGTGCTGCTGAAGAACAACGTCAAGGCCGAGTGGTGGCGGGCGATGCTGCAAGAGCGCGACGACATCGTCGCGCTCGACTCGGCGATCCTCCAGCACCCGCGGGTCTGGGAGGCGTCGGGCCACCTGGAAGGCTTCACCGACCCGCTGGTCCAGTGCCTGGGCAAGTGCAAGCGGCGCTGGCGCGAGGACCATCTGCGCGCGGCGGTCGAGGCGGAAGGCGGCGACCCCACGGCAGAGCTGCGCTGCCCCGAGTGCGGCGGCGAGCTCTCCGAGCCGCGCCAGTTCAACCTGATGTTCGAGACCCACGTCGGCCCGGTGGCGGGCGAGGGCTCGGAGGTCTACCTACGGCCCGAGACCGCGCAGGGCATCTTCATCAACTTCAAGAACGTGCTCGGCTTCGCCCGCAAGAAGCCGCCGTTCGGCATCGCCCAGATCGGCAAGTCGTTCCGCAACGAGATCACCCCCGGCAACTTCATCTTCCGCACCCGCGAGTTCGAGCAGATGGAGATGGAGTTCTTCGTCCCCCCCGCCGAAGCCGAAAAGTGGCACAAGATCTGGATGGAGGAGCGCGAGCGCTGGTACACCGACCTCGGCATCCGCCCCGACCTGTTGCGGGTGCGCGCCCACGGCGCCGACGAGCTCTCGCACTACTCCTCGGCGACGAGCGACATCGAGTACCTCTTCCCGATCGGCTGGTCGGAGCTGGAGGGGATCGCCAACCGCGGCGACTTCGACCTCACCCAGCACGCCAAGTTCAGCGGCGAGAAGCTCGAGTACTTCGACCAGCAGACCAAAGAGCGCTACGTCCCCCACGTGATCGAGCCGGCCGCCGGCGCCGACCGCGCGACGCTCGCCTTCCTCGTCGACTCCTACGAGGTCGAGGAGGTCGAGGGACGCGAGCGCACGGTGCTGCGCCTCCACCCCCGCCTGGCGCCGGTAAAGGTGGCGATCCTTCCGCTCGTCTCCAAGCAGGGCATGCCGGAGAAGGCCCGCGAGATCTTCCAGGAGGTACGCCGCCGCATGCCCGCCGAGTTCGACGAGGGCGGCTCGATCGGCAAGCGCTACCGCCGCCAGGACGAGATCGGCACCCCCTGGGGCATCACCGTCGACCACCAGACGATGGAAGACGACACCGTCACCCTGCGCGACCGCGACTCGCTGGAGCAATCTCGGGTCCCGATCGAGGGCCTCGCGAACGACCTGGCGAACCGCCTGGCTCAGCCCTGGCGCAGCCCGAAGCTGGACTGAGGCCAGCCGCCTTCCCGCGCGGGACATCCGTCTGGCCGACAGACCCGGTGCAATAAGCTCGCGCGAATGAACCGGACCAAAGCTGCACTCGCTGTCGGGCTGGGATTGATCGCGCTGCTTCTCGCCGCGCCCCTGGCAAACGCCAAACAGGCAAAGCAGGAGAAGGGGCCACTGCCCGACCTCGTCGTCGCCAAGGTCTCCAAACCCCCCAGCTCCACGGCCGGTGGCAAGCTCGAGCTCGTGGTCAAAGTCCGCAACAAGGGCACCGCGTCGGCCGGCAAGAGCCGCCTGGGCATCTACTTGGCGAAGAAGACGAAGGGCAAGAAGCACAAGAGCAAGGGCACCCGACTGAAGCGCGCCAAAGTACGGGCCCTCAAAGCCGGCAAGAAAGCGAAGGTCAAAGTCAAACTGACCCTGCCGAGCAAATCCACTGCCGGCACCTACCAACTGGTCGTCTGCACCGACGACACCCACAAGCTGCATGAATCGAAGGAGGGCGACAATTGCCGTCGCTCGAAGGCCTTCCAGGTGAGCACTCCACCCGCCCCCGCCCCCGCCCCAGAACCGGCCGGTCGCGCCGCTTTCGCGATGGGCAATGGCATCGACTGGGGCTTCGTCGAGAATGCCGCAGGCGAAACCCCCGAACCCGGCGACCCGATCACGACGAAGCTGACCGCCGCCGACGGGATCCCCGGCCAGGCCGGCTACACCCGTTCGAACGTCGCGCCACAGCCTCTCGTCGGCGGCACCGCCACCAACCTCGAATTCGGCAGCGACGAAGACGACGGTCAGGTGACCCTCGACCTCCCCTTCGAATTCCCCTTCGGCGGAATCAAGGACCGCACGGTCAGCGTCTCGACCAACGGCTGGGTCAGCTTTGGCAGCCCCGCCTGGGACTACTGGGGAGACGAGCAGACGAGCGACTACCGTGGGCCCGTCGGCGTCGCAGGCGACCTCGAGCGGGGGATCATGCCCTACTGGGCCGACCTCAACCTCGGCGAGCCCACCGCGGGCAGCGGCAGCGTCAAGGAGATCGTTGCCTCGGACGGCAAATCGGTCGCTTTCCAGTGGCACACCCGCCAATGCTGCAGCGGCACTACCCCGCTGAAAACCGTCCAGTTGGTGCTCTTCTCCGACGGCGGCTTCCGCTTCGACTATCCGGGCGAAAACGAACCCGGCGGGAACGAAGCGTTCATCGGCTACTCGCTCGGCAACGGCGCATCGAGCGTCGACGCGGTCGGCGTGAACGTCAACGAAGTGCCCACCAGCAGCATCCTCTACACGCCGAACCAGGTGCCCACCGCCGGCAAGCTCGCGGCAGGCAGGCTCAGCCTCAGCCTGCCGGCCGGCAGCTCCTTCGTCTCCGGCGACGCGGGCTGCGCGCTGACGACGGCGCCGACCGCGCTCAGCGAAGGCCTCGTCACCTGCTCCACGCAGAGCCTCGGCTCCGGCGAGCAGACGACCAAGGCGGTCACCTTCTCGATGCCCGCCGACGCGCCGGGAGAGTCGGATCCGGCGAACTTCCGCACTCGCGGGAACTACCTGCTGGGGGGTTCTTCGTTCAGCGCAGTCAGGGAGATCGATGCCCTGAACACGGATCTCGAGCCGACGACGCTGACCGTCGAAGTCACCGCGCCGCTCGCGCCCCAGGTCGGCGCGCCAGCCGAATTCGGGGTCGAAATCGTGGCTGCAAGCGGCCATGGCCTCGACGAACCGCAGGCGACGTTCACCCTGCCCGCCAACACGACGCTCGACTCGATCGAGATCAACAATGAAGCGATCCCGTGCACGACCCCGGCGGGAGGACAGGTGACGTGCAAGCTCGTCAGCGGCGCCCACACGATCCTCCCGGTCGTGACCGTGACGCCGGACGCCGGCGCGGAAGGCAACCCGCTGACCCTCGGGGTCAGCGCGCAGGCGCTGAATGCGCCTGCCGCCACCGGCAGCGCCACCTCCGTGAACGTCGCGCCCTAAGGAGCGAGAAACCGTTCGATGTCCGCCGCCTCCTTCTGGAGCGCGGCGGACGTCCGCCGCGAGACGTCGCCGAAGGGGTTGGTCGTCACCCTGCCGTTGACCAGCGTCCAACCGCCGACAGCGTGGCCTTTGGCCATCGCGAAGGGACGGAAGATCCCGCCGGTCACGACGCGCGCCTCGTGCTCACCGAGAACCGATTCACGCGAGGTCCAGCCGAGCAGGACGGGGTCGAAGGCACCGAGCAGACGCGGTGGCGGTGGCTTCTCGACCGCGGGTCGCTTGACGAGGCTTACCAGGCCGCCTTCGCCCTCCTCCAACTCCGGGCCGATCGCCCCCAGGCCGGCGCGGGCGTCACGCAAGGGCAGGCCGGCCCACTTGGCGAGGTCGCGGTCGGTCGCCGGCTGGTGGCCGACCAGATATCGACGGGCCAGCTCGACCAGCGCCTTCTCGCGATCAATCGATGGGGCGTCGCCCAGCCAGTCGCGTACCAAGGCGTAGGCATGCTGTTTGCCGATCATCGGCCCGCGCACCACGATCCCGCGCACGGCGGCGAGGAAGAGCAGGTGGATCATCGCCTGGCCATCGGTTCGCACACCGGCGGCGTCGATCCGCTCGCGCAACTGGACCCGCGTCAGCGGGCCCTCCTCCGCAAGCGCCTTCTCGATCGTCCGCAATGCCCGCTCGGCCTGCGCCTCGCTGACCCCCTCCTGGCGCAGGCGTCGCGTGCTGGAGGTCAACAACGGCGGCGTGGTCAGCACCTGCAGCAGTGGGTAGTCCTCGCTGCGGACCAAGTGCAGGGTGCCGCGGTTGAGCCAAGTCACCAGCAGCTCCCGCTCCGCCAGGGCCCGCTCGACGTCGACGGCGGTCAGCCCGTCGGTGCGCGCCCGGATGGCAAGTCTGAAGCCGCGCGGGTCCTGCCCCTGCACGGCGAGCAACCGCTCAGCGACTCCAGCGGGATCGGCCAGCGGCGGGCCAGAAAGGCCCTGCGCCGTCAGGCGCTCGGCGAGAACGGCTCTACTAGCCGACTTCAAGCAGGTCGATCACGAACACGAGCGTTTCGTTCGGACCGATCGCGGGCGGGGCGCCGGTTTCGCCGTAGGCGAGTTCGGGCGGGATGATCAGCTCGCGCCGTCCACCGACCTTCATTCCTTCGACGCCCTGGTCCCAGCCGGGAATCACTTCCCCCGCGCCGAGGGTGAAGCTGAACGGTTCGTTGCGACTCCAGGAGGAGTCGAATTCCTTGCCGTTCTTGTAGTTGACGCCGACGTACTGGACGGTGACTTTGTCGCCCGATTTCGCTTCCGCGCCGCTGCCTTCTTCGAGTTCCTTGACTTCGAGCTTCTTCGGCGGGGCGCCGGTCGGCACCGTGACCTTCGGCTTGGTCTTTTCGCCACCGGCCGCTTCGGCGGAGGTCGATTCCGCCGTAGCCCCGGTCGATTCGCTCGAACCACTCGAGGAGTCGTTGCTGCTGCCGCAGCCGGCGAATGCCAGCACGGCGCACAGCGCAATCAGGGCGGCTGGCAGCTTCACGGCGCGCAATGCTAGAGAACCTCGCAGCAAGATGCCTTTCGGCCTCTCAGCCCTTGCCGGAGATCAGGTCCCAAGCGCGGCGCTCGGCTCTGACAGGCTCTGGGCCGCCGCCGCATCTATCGTCAGCACCACGCGCGCTCGTATATCTCAGCGACCTCGGGGGCGTCGACGGTGGGCAGGGTGAGGAAGGAGGTCGGGGCGCCGAGATCGTCCATCGTGTTGCCGAGCCTAGTGGGCCACGGCTCCTGCGCCCGAGCCCTTGCCTATTGCTCGTACGGAGGGCTATGCTCGCCCGGCTCCCTACAGGAAGGACACGATGGCAATCGGATTGCGGATAAAGATGGATGGAGGAACGCAGGAGATGTACGACGCGGTGGACGCGCGGCTGGGCGTCGACGCAGACCCGCCCGAGGGGCTGATCCTTCACTCTGCCGGCCCAATCGAGGGCGGCTGGGGGATCATCGACTTCTGGGAGTCACGCGAGCACTTCGACCGCTTCTCAGAGAGTCGCCTGGGCCCGGCGATTGCGAGCCTCGGCGACGAAGGGCCGGGCGGTCCGCCCGACATCAAGGAGTTCCCGGTCCACAAGATCATCAAGCCGTAGCCGGAGGTGAGATGGGATTGAACCTCGCATCGCTGCTCGCTGAGAGCGCTGGGCGGACGCCGGACGCGCCGGCGATCCGCCTCGGCGAGGTCGAGTTAAGCTACGGCGAGTTGGACGACAGCAGCGCCCGCCTTGCGGCGCTGCTCGCCGAGAAGGGTGTCGAGCAGGGCGACCGGGTCGGGGTGATGCTGCCCAATGTCCCCGAGTTCCCAATCGCCTACTACGGCGTGCTGCGCGCCGGCGCCATCGTCGTGCCGATGAACGTGCTGCTGAAGCGGCGCGAGATCGCCTTCTACCTGGAGGATTCGGGCACGAAGCTGCTGCTCGCCTGGCACGGGTTCTGCGCGGAGGCGTGCGACGGCGCCGAGGACGCAGGGGTGGAGCTGATCGAAGTCGAGCCCGCCGCCTTCGCGGCGAAGCTGGCCGAGGTCGAGCCCACTCCCGGCCTGGCCGAGACCGGCGAGGACGACACGGCGGTGATCCTCTACACCTCTGGGACGACCGGCAAGCCGAAGGGCGCCGAGCTTACCCACGCCAACCTGACGCGCAATGCCGACGTCTCCTCCCGCACGACCTCCGAGATCGTCGCCGGCGATGTCGTCCTCGGCGCCCTGCCCCTCTTTCACTCCTTCGGACAGACGGTCGCGATGAATGCCTCGCTCAGCGTCGGTGCCTGCCTCACCCTGGTGCCCAAATTCGACCCCGGCGAGGCGCTGGCGACGATGCAGCGCGACGGCGTCACCCACTTCTACGGCGTGCCGACGATGTACGGCGCGCTGCTCCACCACCCCGAGCGCGAGAGCTTCGACACCTCCTCGCTGCGCATCTGCATCACCGGCGGCGCCTCGATGCCGGTCGAGGTGCTGCGCGGCTTCGAAGACGCCTTCGGGGCGAAGGTGATGGAGGGATACGGCCTCTCGGAGACCTCGCCGGTCGCCTGCTCCAACCATCCCGACAAAGAGCGCAAGGCGGGCTCGATCGGCACCCCGATCGAGGGCGTTGAGATGCGGGTCGTAAACGAGAACGACGAGCCGGTGGCCCAGGGCGAGGTCGGCGAGATCGTGATCCGCGGCCACAACATCATGAAGGGCTACTGGCAGCGCCCCGACGCGACCGAGGAGGCGATGCGGGGCGGCTGGTTCCACAGCGGCGACATGGCCCGCGTCGACGAGGAGGGCTTCTTCTACATCGTCGACCGCAAGAAGGACCTGATCATCCGCGGCGGCTACAACGTCTATCCGCGCGAGGTCGAGGAGGTCCTCTACGAGCATCCGAAGATCCGCGAAGCGGCGGTCGTCGGGGTCCCCCACGACCAGTGGGGCGAGGAGATCGGCGCCGCGGTCGTCCTCCACGACGGCGAGGAGCTGAGCCCCGAGGAGATCAGCGCCTACGTCAAGGACCGCATCGCCGCCTACAAGTACCCCCGCCTCGTCTGGTTCCTCGACGAGCTCCCCAAAGGCCCGACGGGCAAGATCCTCAAGCGGGAGATCGAGACTCCCGCGACTGTGTGAGCAATTCACCCAAGCCTAAACTGGCTGGCTGGCCAGGATCGCGGTAACCTCCTGCTTCAGCCGTCCAGCCGCCCGACCCAAGGAGAGAGATGAGCGTCGCATCCCAGAGCCTGATGGACAACGTCACCTACGTGGATCTCTACAAGCGTTGGGAGCAGGGCAACTGGAGCGCCTACGACATCGACTTCTCCGAGGATCGCAACGGCTGGGAGGCGCTCACCGACATCCAGCGCCGCTCGGCGATGTGGATCTACTCGATGTTCTATTACGGCGAGGACCGCGTCGCCGACACTCTCGCCCCGTACATCAACGCCGCGCCGACCGAGGAGCAGTCCTACTTCCTCGCCACCCAGCAGGTCGACGAGGTCCGTCACTCGATCTTCTTCCACCGCTTCTTCAAGGAGGTGATCGGGGTCGGCGGCGACTCGATCGAGCAGACCCTCTCCTCGACGATGCCGCAGCTCAACTGGGGCTATCGCGGCATCTTCGACCGGCTCGACACGATGGCCGAGGAACTGCGCAAGGACCGCTCGGTGCCCAAGTACGCGCAGGCGATCACCCTCTACCACCTGATCGTCGAGGGCAGCCTCGCCCAGCCCGGCCAGCACTTCATCGAGGACTTCTTCGCATCCAAAGAAACGATGCCCGGCTTCAGCGACGGCATGGGCAACGTCTCCAAGGACGAGCAGCGCCACATCGGCTTCGGCGTCAAGGTGCTTTCCGAACTGCTGGCCGAAGGCAGCCCGGGCTGGGAGGAGAACCGCGCCGCGGTCGTCGAGCTGCTGCGCGAAACGCTGCCCTACGGGCCAGCCGTCTTCTACCCGCCCAACATGGACCGCTCCTACACCGAGTGCTACGGCTTCTCGCTCGAGGACATCTTCTCCTTCGGCCTCAAACTGATCCGCCAGCGCTGGCGCACGATCGGCTACCCGACCGAGGAGATGCCGCCCGGCGTCTTCCCCTTCGACCCCGAGGCCTCGGCCGAGGAGGTCGCCAAGCGCCAGGTGCAGCTGATGGAGGCCGGCGTGCTCGGCCCGCCCGACGGGCCTACGCCCGACTCGTCTCCGGATACGCAGCGCCTCTTCTTCGACGTGGTCAAGCGCACCGCCAATCCCAAGGCGGCCAATGGCACGCCACTCGTCTACCAGTACCGCTTCACCGACGCGGCCCCCTGGCACATGACGATCGACAACGGCTCGACCAGGGCCGAGCCGGGCGAGGCCCCAAATCCGACCCTGGTCCTCGAGGCGAGCTGGGCGGACTTCGTCGCCGTCGGCAAGCCTGAAGCCAACCCGCTGAAGATGGTCCTGCAGCGCCGCCTCCGTCCCCGCGGCAAGATCCGCGAGATCGCGCGGATGCGCAAGGTCTTCCCCTAGGAGGGTCTAGCTAGGAGACAGGCGGGCGCTTCTCGGCCCAGGGCCGCTCGGCCTCGAGCTGAGCGGCGAGAGAGAGCAGGGTCGCCTCGTCACCGGGGCGACCGACGATCTGGACCGCCAGCGGCATGCCGTCGGTGGCGAAGCCGGCGGGCACCGACATCGCCGGGTTGCCGAGGTGGTTCCACGGCACGCAGTAGGGATAGAAGCGGCTCATCCCGAGGATCGTCCACAGCGCCCCCCGTCCCTCCCAGCGTCGCACCGGCAGCGCCGTGCCCCCCATCACCGGGGTCATCAGGACGTCGTGGTCGGCGAAGATCGCGTTGACGCGCGCCGCGTCGGCCCGCCGACCGCGCATCGCCCGCTCGAACATTCCGTCGGTGATCAATCGGCCCAGCTGGGCGAAACCCTTGGTGCGGCGTTCGAGCCGCTCAGGCCGCGGAACGGTCGCCACGTCTTCGGCGACTCCACGCAGGTAGCGGGGGGTGATGTTGTTGCCGATCCCTCCCCAATCGGGATCGCGCCGCGCGGTCTCGTGCCCCAGCGATCGCAGCAGCTCGGCGGTCTCGGCGACGGCGTTTTTCGCGACATCGGAGACGGTGGGGGGAGCGGCGGCACGGGGCGGCACGGTGGAATAGGCGATCCGCAGCTTGCCCGGCGAGGTGCGCGCCGACTCGACGAAGGGGCGCTCGGGCGGTTGTGGCGCCTCCGGGTCGGCCGAGCCGCCGCTGACGACGTCGAGCCAGAGGGCGGTGTCGAGCACGCTGCGACTGAGGCAACCGGCCGCCGAAAGCCCGTTCCAGTGCTCGACGAGGGGCGCCAGGGAAACTCGAGCGCGCGAGGGTTTCAGGCCGAAGAGGCCACAGGAGGACGCGGGGATGCGGATCGAGCCGCCACCGTCGGAAGCCGAGGCGATCGGGACGAGGCCGGCGGCCACCGCCGCGGCACTGCCGCCGCTGGAGCCGCCGGGGGTGCGCTGCGGGTCCCAGGGGTTGCGCGTCACTCCCCACGTCGCCGACTCGGTGAAGCCGCAGATCGCCAGCTCGGGCAGGTGCGTCTTGCCGACCACGATCGCCCCCGCCTCGCGCAACCGGCGGACCATCTCGGAGTCGGCGGGCGCCGGGTCCGGATAGGCGTCGGTGCCGTGCGTGCTCAGCTCGCCGGCGAGGTCGACTTCGTCCTTGAGCGCGATCGGGACCCCCAACAGGGGCCGCTCGTCGCCGGCCTTCAGCCGCGCCTCGGCCTGCTCGGCTTCGAGCAGGGCCCGCTCGGCGAGCACTACCCTGAACGCATTCAGCTGAGGGTCGAGGCGCTCGATCCGATCCAGATAGAGGCGCACCAGCTCGGTCGGCGAGACCTCCCCGGCCCGCACCATCTCCGCCTGCTTCGCAGCTCCCGCGAATGCGACCTCCTCGCTCATCGCGAGAAGGGTATTAGGCGTTGGAGGGCTCGGGCTCGGCGCTGCCGGACTCGAAGGAGAAATCGGGCAGCAGGCGGTCGAGCCAGGACGGCATCCACCAGTTCCAGTTGCCCAGCAGCTTCATCGCCGCCGGGACCAGGATCAGCCGCACCAGGGTCGCGTCGAGGGCGATCGCCACGGCGCAACCGAGCCCAAGCTCTTTGATCGAAGGGACGCCGGTGAGGAAGAAGACGGCGAAGACGCAGGTCATGATCAGCGCCGCCGAAGAGATCGTGCGGGCGCTGGAGGAGAGGCCCTCGGCAACCGCGCGTTCGTTGTCGCCGTGCTCCATGTAGCGCTCGCGGATCCGCGACATCAGGAAGACCTCGTAGTCCATCGAGAGGCCGAAGACGACGGCGAAGATCAGCGGCACGTTGATCGTGTCGAGCGCCCCCTGGCTTTCGAGGCCGAGCAGGCCGTCGAACCAGCCCCACTGGAAGATCGCAACGAGGACGCCGAAGGCAGCCCCGATCGAGAGTAGGTTCATCAGCACGGCCTTCAGCGGCAGGAGCAGCGAGCGCAGCATCGCCATCAGGACGAGGAAGCTGAGCGCGAGGACGAAGAGGATGATCTTCCACATCGAGCCGCTGATCAGCTGACGCACGTCGTGGCTGCGCGCCGTCTCGCCACCGACGTCGACGGTGGCCACGCTCGCCAGACGAGTCGAAGGCACGACCGTGTCGCGCAGGCGAACGACCAGCGCCGCTGCCTCGTCGGACTCGCTCGGAGCGCTCGGGGTCGCCTGGATCAACACGCTGTCGCCAGCGAAGGCCGGTGGGGCAACGGCGCTGACGCCTGGGGTCGCTTCGACCGTGCGGATGAAGCTGGGGACGGCGGCGCGACCGGCCGGGCCATCGAAGGCGGCGACGATCTGCACCGGATCGGTGCCACCGCCGACCTGCTTGGAGGCCAGTTCGTTGCCGACCCGCACGTCGCTGTCCTTGGGGAACTGGCTGAGCGCCTGGGTGCCGGTGGTCAGCGAGAGGACCGGGATCGCGAGGAAGAGCAGAACGGCGCTGACGCCGATCACGGCGGTCCAGGGCCGAGCCATGACACTGGCCGTCCAGCGTTGCCAAAAGGTCGATTCGGCGGCCACCGGTCGGTCGGGCCGGCGGAACACGCGGTGCTTGAAGAAGGAGAGCACCCGCGCCACGATCCCGCCCGGCAGCACGCGGTCGCCGAGCATCGCGATCAGGGCGGGCAGCAGGGTGATAGCGGTGAGAATCGAGACCCCGACGACCATCATCGCCCCCAGCGCCATCGAGCGCAACGCCTGGTTGTCGACCATCCAGAGCCCGGCGAGGGAGACGATCACGGCCAAGCCCGAGAAGGTGACCGCGAGGCCCGAGGTCGCCAGGGCCTCCGCGCGCGCCTCCTCCTCGTTGCGCCCCGCGGCGCGCTCCTCGCGATAGCGGGCGAGGATGAACAGCGAGTAGTCGATCGCGACCCCGATCCCGATCATCGAGGCCATGTTGGTGACGAAGACCGAGGTCTCCATGTTCAGCGAGATGAAGTAGATGAGCGCGCCGGTGACGATCACGCTGATGAAGCCAAGCGCCAGCGGCAGCACCGCGGCGGCGAGCGAGCCGAAGACAATCAGCAGGATCAGCGCGACGATCGGGAAGCCACCCCCCTCGGCCTTCGAGAGGTCCTTCTTGGAGAGCTCCTGCATGCCGGCCCAGATGGTCGGCTGGCCGGCGAGGTAGGTGGTGACTCCGCTCTCGGTCGTGCCCGGATCGAGGTCGCTGCGCAGGTCCGTCGCCGAGTCGATCAACATGTCGGAGGAGCGATCGCTCCTCAGCGGCAGCATCGTCGTGCCGGTCCGCTGCAGCTGTGCCTCTCCAAGGCGGGCGGCGGCCGGTGGCAGCGTCACCCCTTCTAGACCGGCGACCGATCGACGAACGCGATCGACAGCCGCGGCGCGCTGCTGCGGGGTGGAGCCGGGCTCGGCCTTGAGCAACACGCCGATGCCGTCGGCGCTGGAAGCGAAGTTCTTTTCGAGCGAGTCGCTGACCGCCTTCGACTGGCTGCCGGGGACGTCGAAGCCGCCGCCGGTGAGGTGGTCGGTCTGGTGCGAGGCGATCGGCAGCGCGACAACCAACGTGGCGATCCAGGCAACCAAGACAAGACGCCGCCTGCGTCCCAGGAACCCAGCGAGCTTGGTCATCGACTCACGCATTGGCTGGTTAGCCAGCCTTACGCAGCGAGACCTAGGAGTCTGTGAGGAGGATCACGCCTATCCCTTCTCTGGGAGAAGCGCAGTGGTCACCACATGGCGCGCAATCGCATGGCGGACCTAAAGCAGCGGCGAGAACAGCGAGACGACCTTGTCTCGGACAAAGTCATGCAGGGAACCGATCTGGTCAACAATCGGAGCGCCAGGTTCGTCATGCGGCCGGACTTCGCCCAGCGTGACCTCAATGGAGACCTCGCAATCCACCTGCACTTCGCCGTATTGCGCGGCCCCTACCTGCCTGCGCGAGAACGAACCGAGCGGTGCACCGTCCTCGAAAACATGGGGATACCAGGCGTCGTCTCGCCTGATGTAGATGCCCTTGTAAGGCTGCTCGACGGATCCACCGTCGGGCAGACGGAGAATGGTGCGTCCCTTGCCTGCGGCGCTCGTAATGATGTTCAGGTGGCGGTGTTTGTCTATGCGGTCGAGGTCGTAAAGGACGAAGAGAGGATGCCGTTTCGGCTCCCGAGCGTGGTAGGGCTGTAGCCACTGAGCGTCGAGCAACCTTGCTGCGAGACCGGTGGGATGCGGGTTCATCAAGATCGGAATGCCGTCACGATCTCTGTCCTTCGGCTTGTCCAAAAAGATCGGAAATTCGGTTCGCTTGCCGGGCGTTTGACCGCTAACAAGGACCAATTGCCAAGCGAGATAGTCGAGGGCGGCCCGAATGTTGTGAACAGCGTCTCCAGCGCTCAGGTAAACCGCCTCCGGGAGCGGTCGAACGTGTCTAGCAGCCACACTGAAGGCCACCCAATCCGACTCTGCCGGGAAGTCTGGATCCGGATATGACTCGATTACTGGCACATAAGGATGATTCTCCACGTAGCGGGTGACTTCCAGGTCGAGTTCTGCCAGGTGACGCCCGGCACGTCTCAGCTTGGCCAAGACTCCCCCCAGTGCATCTCCTGATCCCTCCATCGGTCCTCCTATGTCAAGCCATTGCTCACGAATTGCAGCGCACGAGCGCGTGCGCTTCTACAGAGAAGGGATAGACGTGAGGAGGATCACTCGCCCGCGAGCAGGAACCGGGCGGAGGCTGCGCCGGCGGCGAGGGCGGGACCGATGTCGCGCTTGGTGTCGGAGAGCGCCTGCAGGGCGAAGCCGTCGGCCACCGCGAACAGGTAGGCGACGATCGCGTCGGCCTCGTAGCGCAGGCTGAGCACGCCCTCGCGCTCCTTGGCCTCGAGGATCTCCGCTACGTGGGAGCGGGTGCGGTCGAACAGTTGGCCCACCTCGCGCTGGATCTCGGGATTGCGCCGGCCGGCGCTGAACAGCTCGTAGAGGAGCAGGAAGAAGGCGGGTTCGTTCTCGATCAGGTCGTTGAGGCTGGCGAGCAGGATGTTGATCACGTCGTCGGCCGTCTCGGCCTTCGCCAGCGGTTCGTCGAGGCGGGCGACGCGGATCTCGGAATCGCGGCGGACGACCTCGACGAGCAGCCGCTCCTTGGTGCCGAAGTAGTAGTGGAGGAGCCCACGGCTGACCCCGGCCTCGCGGGCGACGTGCTCAAAAGTCGAACCGGCGGCGCCGCGCTTGGCGACGCTCTCGCGCATCGCGTCGATGATGCGCTGCGCCTTTTCCCCGCTCAGCTCGCGCTCTTTGGTTGCGGCCTCCATGAATCCAGTCTACGGCGCGGGGCGGGCGACCCGCGCCGAACAGCCAGTAATTAAGCGCCGTTGATGCTGGTGGTGCTCGTGTACTCGAACTCCTCCTCGGCACCGAAGAGGGCGTCCAGCACAGTCTTGCGTGCGTCCTCGCTGACAGCCAGAGCGATGATTCCGCCGATCAGAGCGAAGAGAATGAGGCGCCCGAGGCGGCTCTTGCGCTTCTTCGGCGCTTTCAGGCGCTCCGAGGCCTCGCGAAGACTCTCCGCGGCCGTGCGCAGGTCCTTCTGCACCTTCTTGTCGCTGCTCACGGCCTTGACCGGGCCCTTGCTGTTGTCGGTCGCTCGACCGTAAGCGCCCCGGGCGGCCTCGAAGGCGTCGCGGAGGCTGTCGCGCAGCTCTTCGTCCTCGATCAGGCGCTGCACGTAGGGGTTCTCACGAGCAGTCGAATAGAGGTCCGCAGCCTGGTTCGCCTTCGTCTTGGTCATGCCATCTCCTCGCTGGGGTCTTTCAAGTTCCCGCTGAGGATAACCCCAAACAATCCGTGGCGTGTGTGGCCAAGCAGATCAAGGACGCAGGGAGGCCGACAAGGGGAGCGCACATCAGTGCGTGACCCGCAGGCGGCCGACTGAGGACGCAGATATGCGCCGTGCCACACGCGTCACGGAGGTCCAATCCCGTCCAGAAGCACCCCGTTGCTGCGGAAGTTGAGGTCGGCGTCGCGGATCCGCCGCAAGCGCAGGTGGGCGAGGTCGGAGCCCGGCAGCGCGTAGCGCCTTACGTAAAGACGGCCGACCCCTTCGTAGCCGACCTGACGGAAGCGACGGCCGAGCAACGCGGCGGAAACGGGCGGGGCCGGGCCGTCGGAGACGAAGTCGACTTCGTGCACGCTCCAGGCGAAGCCTTCGGACGGCTGCGCCTGGAAGGAGCCGGTCGAGAGGTAGTAGCGCAGCGACGCCGCCCCCAGCGTCCAGAGGACGATCGCCCGCGGCGCCGTCGGCTCGCCGAGCCGCGCCGCTACCGAGTCCCAGTCGGGCCGTTGCCAGGCCGGCGAGAGGCTGACCCAGATGCAGAAGCCGAGCGAGTAGGCGAAGAGGACGGAGGCGACGACCATGCCGATGCGGCGGGCGCGGCGGGCGGTCACGCCGATCGCCACCGCGACCAGCAACGGAACCAGCGCCGGCAGCAGGTTGCGCGCGAGGACATAGTCCTTGCCGGGCGCGACGAGCGCCAGGGCCAACGGTCCGACGACGGTCACCGCGGCCAGAGCCAGCATCAGCCTTCCCGCTCGCCGCTCGCCGCGATCGGTGCGCAGGGCGAGGAGCAACAACCCCGCCAGGACGGCGAGAAGCGGCAGGACCGCGGGCAGCACGGTCTCGGGTCGGGAAATGACGTCGCCGGTCTCGCCGACGACGAAGGTCACGCCCGCCTCCCAGACCCGGTGGCCGAGGCTGCGGTCGCCGATCCACTCGGCGTGACCCAACGACATCTGGTGGATCGCCAGCGGCGCCAGCGCCAAGCCGGCGAGGACGACGATCCAGAGCCCCGCCACCGCGTCGCGTCGCCGGCGCCATAAGAGCCAGCCGGCCTCGAGCGCGATCGGGAAGATCGCGAAATAGTGAGTCGCGAGGGCGAGCGCCGAGAACACGCCCCAAAGCACCAGGTCTCTCCGCCCCCCGGACGTGCCGTCACTTAAGCGTCGATATGGGTGCTCAAGTGACGGCACGTCCCGGGGGGCATTGAGGGCGCGGACGAAGTAAAGGGCCGCGAGCGCGGTCAGCAACGCGAGCAGGGCGTAGCTGCGGGCCTCCTGCGAGTACCAGAGCAGCATCGGGTTGACGGCGACCAGCGCTGCGGCGACGATCCCCGCCCGGCGGTCGCGCAGCTCGGCACCGAGCAGGTAGGCGACCGGCACCGTCGCCACCCCGGCCAGCGCCGAGACCGAGCGCAGGCCGACCTCGCCGGTCCCGGTCAGCTGTGTCCAGGCCCAGGCCAGCGCGTAGTAGAGCGGCGGCGCCGACTCGCTGAAGCCAACCGCTTCCATCGCGTGCCAGAAGCCGTCGCGCAACACGCGGCTGGCGGTGACGATCTCGTCGTGGTGGTAGGCCTGCACCCCCAGCGTGGCGAAGCGCAGCGTCGCAGCGAGGACGGTCAGCCCGGCGACGATCCAGAAGGCTCGCGAGCGCGCCCGCACCGCCTCGCGAATCGCCTCGTACAACGTCGACAGGTTGCCCCTGCCCAGGGCTTCGGCCGCCTCCATGGTCGTTATTTGAGGGCGGCGTCGATCGCCTTCGAGACCTCGTCGACGTAGACGAACTCCAGCGCGCTGCGCTCGTGCTCGGGGATCTCGGTGACGTCCCCTTCGTTGCGCTTCGGCACGATCACCCGCTTGATCCCGGCCCGCTGGGCCGCGAGCGACTTCTCCTTGAGCCCGCCGATCGGCAGCACCTGGCCGGTCAGGGTCACCTCGCCGGTCATCGCGACATCGTTGCGCACGGGTCGGCCGGAGATCAGCGACGAGAGCGCCACCGTCATCGCGACGCCCGCCGAGGGCCCGTCCTTGGGCACCGCGCCGGCCGGGACGTGGATGTGGATGTCGTGCTCGGCGAACCAGCTCTCCTCCATGGCGGGCGCGATGTCGCGCCAGTGACCGCGCACGTAGGAGAGCGCCGCCTGCGCCGACTCCCTCATCACGTCGCCTAGCTGGCCGGTGATCGTCAACTTGCCCGCTCCCGGCATCGCGGTCGCCTCGATGAAGAGCACGTCGCCACCGGCCGGCGTCCAGGCGAGCCCGGTGGCTACGCCGGGGTCCTTCGTGCGCCGCCGCTGCTCGGCGAAGACGCGACGGCGGCCGAGCAGCTCACGCGCCCGTTTCGCCGAGATCCGTGCCTTGCCGACCTTGGCCTTGCCGTTGCCTTTGCCCTGGGTCTCGGCGACGTCGCGGGCGACTTTGCGGCAGATCGTGCCGACCTGGCGCTCGAGGTTGCGGACACCGGCCTCGCGGGTGTACTCCTCGACGATCGCGGTCAGGGCCGAGTCGGAGAACTCGATCTGGGAGGGCTTCAACCCGTTGGCCTCGATCTGGCGGGGAACGAGGTAGCGGCGGGCGATGTGGCGCTTCTCCTCGAGCGTGTAGCCGGCCAGTTCGATCGTCTCCATCCGGTCCTGCAGCGGGCCGGGGATCGTGTCGAGGACGTTTGCGGTGGCGATGAAGAGAACCTCGGAGAGATCGAACTCGAGGTCGAGGTAGTGATCGCGGAAGCTGTCGTTCTGAGCCGGGTCGAGCACCTCGAGCATTGCCGAAGAGGGGTCGCCGCGGAAGTCGGCGCCCATCTTGTCGATCTCGTCGATCATGAAGACGGGGTTGCGCGAGCCGGCGTCGCGCAGGGCGCGGACGATCGTTCCCGGCAGGGCGCCGATGTAGGTGCGGCGGTGACCGCGTATCTCGGCCTCGTCGCGGACCCCGCCGACCGAGATGCGCTCGAACTCCCTGCCGAGGGCCTTGGCGATCGAGCGCCCGAGGCTGGTCTTGCCGACTCCCGGCGGGCCGACGAAGCAGAGGATCGGCCCCGGCGAGTCCGGCTTCAGCTTGCGCACCGCCAAGTACTCGAGGATGCGGTCCTTGACTTTCTCCAGGTCGTAGTGATCGGCGTCGAGCACCTCACGCGCGTGGGCGATGTCGAGGTTGTCCTCGGTCCATTTCGACCAGGGCAGCTCGACCAGCCACTCGAGGTAGCTGCGGATGACGCCGTGCTCGGCCGCCGCCGGGGGCAGTTTCTCCAGCCGTGAGAGCTCGCGCTCGGCGGCTTTGAGCGCGTGCTCGGGAAGCTCGGCTTCCTCGACGCGCCCACGCAGCTCGTTGACCTCGGCCTGCTGCTCGTCCCCCTCCCCCAGCTCGTCCTGGATCGCTTTCAGCTGCTGGCGCAGGAAGAACTCGCGCTGGCCTTTGTCGACTTCGGACTGGACCTGGGACTGGATCTGGCTGCCGAGCTGGACCACCTCGAGCTCGCGGGCGAGGATCTGCGAGAGCCGGCGCAGGCGTGCGGCGACGTCGACCTCCTCGAGCAGCTGCTGCTTTTCCTCGGTGGTGATCCGCAGCGCGCCGGCGATCAGGTGACCCAGCACAGCCGGATCCTCGATGTTGGCCACCGCCATCTGCAGCTCCTCGGGCAGATAGGGGATGTGCTCGACGATCTCCGAGAAGGTGCGCTGCACGTTGCGGGTCAGCGCCTCCAGCTCGGGGCCCTCGTCGGTAACGTCGGGCAGCTCGGCGATCCGCGCGACCAGGTAGGGCTCCTCGGCGACGTAGGGACCGAGGCGCACGCGCTGGGTGCCCTGGACGAGGATGCGCAGCGTCCCGTCGGGGACTTTGAGCATGCGGGCGACGATGCCGACGACGCCGACTTCGTAGAGCCCGTCCGGCCCTGGCTCCTCGTCCTCGGGGTCGCGCGCCGCGACCATCGCCAGCATGCGGTTGGCGCCGAGCACGTCGTCGACCAGCTTGATCGAGCGCTCCTGGCCCACCGCGAGCGGGGTCAGGGTCTCGGGGAAGGCGACCGTCTCGCGCAGCGGCAGCACCGGCAGCGCGTCGGGCAGGGGCTGGCCGGCGCGAATCGCATCCTCGGCGTCGAGCTGGGACTCGACCACTTCGAGGACAGGCGTGCCCTCCATCAGTGCCGCCTCTCGTGACTGCGGTCCGGCTCTGACGAGTGGCTGGGCGTGGCTGGCAAGACCGGTGGGCGAAGGCGATGCAGCGCATCGTCGAGCCCGCTGGGCGCCGCCAGGCGCGTCCAGACGCCGTCAGAACGGAGCGTAGTCGCGGGAGTCGGCACTAGTCGCGCCCGATCGGCACGCGCCGGGTGCTCTGCGCCGGATCGCGCAGCGGCAGGTCGATCCGCTAGATGCCGTCCTCATAAGTGGCCTTGGCCTGGTCGGGATCGACATCGACCTGCAGCTCGACCACGCGGCGAAAGGGGCCCGAGGGGATCTCGACCTGCTGGTAGACCCGCCCCTCGGTCTCCTGCACCGGCCGTTCGCCAACGATCGCCAGCTGGCGCCCGCTGACCTCGATCCCAACCTGCTCCAGATCCACGCCGGCCAGATCGACCTTGACCACAGCCCTCTGCGGATCGCCGCAGTAGTAGACGTCGACGTTCGGGGAAAAGCCGCTGCTCCTGCGGCTGACATACGTCGTCCGCCCCCAGGCTCCACCCAGCATTTGATCCATCTCCCTGCGCATGCGAGCAAAGTTTGCGAACACGTCTCGTTCGGGCATGGCGCAAAACATAGCCGTCACAAGGGCCGGGCGGGGTCGCCTCGGCGATGCCTCGCGAAGCGGCCCTGACGGGAGATTCTCAGCCGCGAAGCGGCAGCACATTTCACCGCCGAAGGCGGTGGCGGGCACTCGACGAGGCGACCCCGCCCGGCCCTACGCCGGTTGCGGTTGATTTGCCCAGCGGGGCGGGCGCATCAGGAGGACCGGCTGGCGCGGCGGAACGAGGCCCTCCGGGCGGTTGGGCCGGAAGGTCGTGCAGGGCTCGTCGAGCTGCAAGGCGCAGAGCTGGTTCTTGCGGAAGTAGCAGTCGTCGCAGGTCGGTGGCTTGGGCTTGCGCGGCACGGCGGGCATCTTGGCAAGGCCGTGACACTTCCGTGACGCCTGAGTCCGCAAAGCGCAACGTTCTTTACACAGAGTCTTCACATCTTCCCCGCGTCTTGCGGGGGTCGGCTCCACCCGTCGCTACCATTGGGGCGAATGGAGGCACACGACCGCACCAACAAGCTCGCGGCTTCGCCGCAGCTGTTCGAGAGCGAATTCCTCAACTTCTTCTCGCGGGTCCACCCCTCGATTCCGGCGATCGTCTTCGTGCCCGTGATCGTCGCCATGGAGTGGCTCGCGGCCGATCAGGGCAAGGCCGCTTGGCAGCTCATCCTGCTCAGCCTCGCCGGCGTCGGCATCTGGACCCTGACCGAGTACTGGCTGCACCGGCTTGTCTTCCACTGGGAGCCCGACAACGCCTTCGGGCGCCGCATGCACTTCATCATCCACGGGATCCACCACGACCATCCCAACGACAAGATGCGGCTGGTGATGCCACCGGCGGTCTCGATTCCCCTTGCTGCGCTCTTCTTCTTCGCCTTCACGCTGATCTTCGGCACGCCGGCGGCCTACCCGCTCTTCGCGGGCTTCCTCGCCGGCTACCTCTTCTACGACTACACGCACTACTACGTGCACCACTTCGTCCCTAAGAGCGACCTCGGCAAGCGCCTGCGCGAGCAGCACATGCGTCACCACTTCCAGGACCACCGCTACGGCTACGGCGTCTCCTCGCCCCTTTGGGACGTCGTCTTCCGCACGCTGCCGAAAAAGCGGCGCAGCTAAGGGGAGGCCGCATCCCGTGCACCTAGAAAGCTGACCGCATCGCGAATCTCGCTGTAGCCCGGCTCCCACATCCCCCGAGCGCAACGAAGGCCAGCCAGGCCAACGAGCGCAATCGTCGCCAGGCGCCGAATCGCCACCGTCCGCTCACCCACGCGCATAGAGCATCTATATCGCGAGATGAGGCCAACGGAGGGAGCCCGGCGGGTCGGCGGGCGGTCGCCTAAGGCGGCGGAAATGCAATCCGATTCAAGGGCGGCGAAAGCCGCGCACCAACACAGTCGCTAAGCGCGAAGCGTGTGCGACGTCAATGCGCCCGCCGACCCGCCGGGCTCCCTCTCCGATACCGCAAACGGGGATCCACACAGTCCACATGTTGAACACGCCGATGGTGTGGGGAAGGTTCTGTCTAATTAGTCAGTGTGTAATTGGCCAATTCGGCCATGTTTCTGTTTGTAGTGAAAGTGCCTCTGCGAGACTGCCGTTTGGACTGTGCAACACTGCGGTTCGCAATTAACTTGCTTACCAGTATTCGGTGCGCAACGTGCGGCCGGACGAAAGGAACGAGATGCCAAGCACCACTCACGTACTCGACGAGGCTCGCGATCTGGTCAAGAAGCGCCTTGCCGAGCTGGACGACGAGCGCCAGCGCCTCGAGCGCGCCCTCGCCGAGCTGGGCGGAAAAGCAACCGCTCGCACCGGCCGCCGCCCGGGCCGTCCGCCCGGCTCCGGGACGAAAAAAGCTGCGGGCCGTCCCGCGGGCCGTCCGAAAAAACGGCGCCGCCGCAGTGGCACCCGCGCCGATCAGGCTGTCGGCTTGGTCGAGGGCAGCCCCGGCATCAGCGCTTCGGACATCGCCAAACAGATGAAAATCAAGCCGAACTACCTCTACCGGGTCCTGGGTGACCTCGAGAAAGAGGGTCGCGTCAAGAAGAAAGGGCGCCAGTACTTTCCCTCTAAATAGGGGCGCCCGAAAGGGCCGGATCCGGTAGGGCTTTCACTTAACTTTTTCGGTGGATCGCCTTTGGGCTAACGCCCGGAGGCATCGGCGAAAAAGTACAAGACGTTTCAGCCCTACCGGATCCGGCCTAGACGAGGCCCAGGTTGCTGACTGCCTGGCGCTCTTCCTTCAGCTCAGAGATGGTGGTGTCGATCCTGGGCCTCGAGAACTCCGGCACTTCCAGTCCCTCGACCACCTTCCACTCGCCGTTCGAGCAGCTGCAGGGGTGGCCGGCTACTACGCCCTCCTCGATTCCGTAGGAGCCGTTGGAGGGCACGCCCATCGAGACCCAGTCCCCTTCGTCGGTGCCGAGGACCCAGTCGTGGACGTGGTCGATCGCGGCATTGGCGGCGGAGGCCGCGCTGGAGGCGCCGCGGGCGTCGATGATCTCGGCGCCGCGCTTGGCGACCCGCGGGATGAACTCCTCGCCGATCCAGGCCTCGTCGTCGACCGCGTCCCAGGCGTTCGCGCCGTCGACCTTGGCGTTGACCAGGTCCGGGTACTGCGTGGTCGAGTGGTTGCCCCAGACCGTCATGTTGCTGACGCTGGAGACCGGCTTGCCGAGCTTGTTGGCGAGCTGCGCGATCGCCCGGTTGTGGTCGAGGCGCATCATCGCGGTGAAACGCTCGCGCGGCACCCCGTCGGCGTTCGACATCGCGATCAGGCAGTTGGTGTTGGCCGGGTTGCCGACGACGAGAATCCGTACGTCGGAGGCGGCCCCGGCGGCGATCGCTTCGCCCTGCGGCTTGAAGATGCCGCCGTTTGCCTCGAGCAGATCGGCGCGCTCCATTCCCGGCCCGCGCGGACGGGCCCCGACCAGCAGGCCGACGTTGCAGCCCTCGAAGGCGGCCTTGGCGTCGTCGAAGATGTCGATCTTGCGCAGCAGCGGGAAGGCGCAGTCGTCGAGCTCCATCGCGGTGCCCTCGGCGGCGGTGACCGCGTCGGGGATCTCCAGCAGGCTCAACTCAACCGGGGTGTCCGGCCCGAGCATCTGGCCGCTGGCGATGCGGAAGAGCAGGGCGTAGCCGATCTGGCCGGCGGCGCCGGTAACGGTGACTTTGACGGGGGTGCTCACGTATTCGTCTCCTAGAAGTCGTGGTTTGAGGTGGTGAAGCTTTAGGACGCCATGGCGCTCTTCAGCCGCTCGTCGATCGCGGCGAGGAACTCCTGCGTGGTGAGGAACTGCTGGTCGGGCCCGACGAGGAGCGCCAAGTCTTTGGTCATCTTGCCGCTCTCGACCGTCTCGATGCAGACCTGCTCCAGGGTCGCGGCGAACCGCGAGACCTCCGGGGTCTCGTCGAGGCGACCCCGGGCGGCGAGGCCGCGCGTCCAGGCGAAGATCGAAGCGATCGGATTGGTGGACGTCGGCTTGCCCTGCTGGTGCTGGCGGAAGTGGCGGGTGACGGTTCCGTGCGCCGCCTCGGCCTCGACCGTCCTGCCGTCGGGGCTCATCAGCACGCTGGTCATCAGTCCCAGCGAACCGAACCCCTGCGCGACGGTGTCGGACTGGACGTCGCCGTCGTAGTTCTTGCAGGCCCAGACGTAGCCGCCTTCCCACTTCAGGGCGGCGGCGACCATGTCGTCGATCAGGCGGTGTTCGTAGGAGATTCCCTTCGCCTCGAACTCGGCCTTGAACTCGCTCTCGTACACCTCGGCGAAGAGGTCCTTGAAGCGACCGTCGTATTTCTTGAGGATCGTGTTCTTGGTCGAGAGGTAGACCGGGTAGCCACGGTCGAGGCCGTAGCGCATCGAGGCGCGGGCGAAGTCGCGAATCGAAGCGTCGAGGTTGTACATCGCCATCGCGATGCCGCCGCCGGGGAAGTCGTAGACGTCGAGCTCGACCGGCTCGGAGCCGTCCTTGGGCGTGTAGGTCAGGGTCAGCGTGCCCTCGTCGGGGACGACCATGTCGGTGGCGCGGTACTGGTCGCCGAAGGCGTGACGGCCGATCACGATCGGCTTGGTCCAGCCCGGGACCAGGCGTGGGATGTTGGAGATCACGATCGGCTCGCGGAAGATGACGCCGCCGAGGATGTTGCGGATCGTGCCGTTCGGCGAGCGGTACATGTCCTTCAGGCCGAACTCCTCGACCCGGGCCTCGTCGGGCGTGATCGTCGCGCACTTGACGCCGACCCCGTGCACCTTGATCGCTTCGGCAGCTTCGACCGTGATCCGGTCCTCGCTCGCGTCGCGGCTCTCGATCCCGAGGTCGAAGTAGTCGAGCTCGAGGTCGAGGTAGGGAAGGATCAGCTGCTCTTTGATGAACGACCAGATGATCCGGGTCATCTCGTCGCCGTCGAGCTCGACCACCGGGTTCTTGACTTCGATCTTCGCCGCCATCGCGCGGCGATGCTATCGATGCGACAATCCGCTCGATGGCCACCGCCGAGCGCAGGACTACCCAGACGCACGAGGTCTTCAACCAGGCGACCCCGCTGGAGGACTACAACTCCTTCGACGCCGACACCGTGCTGGGCGAGGCGCTGCGGCGCGAGGGCGGCGGCTGGGCCGAGGAGAAGGCGCGCGAGCTGGGGGCTATCTGCGGCTCCGCGCAGACGATCCGCTGGGGCTTCGAGGCAAACGAGAAGAAGCCCGAGCTGCGCACCCACGACCGCTACGGCCACCGCATCGACGAGGTCGAGTTCGACAGCTCCTGGCACGAACTGATGCGGATCGGGGTCGACCACGGCCTGCACGCGGCGCCCTGGCGCGAGCCCGGCCCCGGCGCCCACGTCGCCCGCGCGGCGCTGTTCACCCTGCTGATGCAGGCGGAGAGCGGCGTCGGCTGCCCGCTCTCGATGACCTACTCGGCGATCCCCGCCCTGCGCAAGCAACCCGAGCTGGCCGAGGAATGGGAACCGCGCTTCCTCTCGCTCGATTACGACGAGCGCTCGCTGCCGGCCGGGCGCAAGAACGGCGCCCTCTGTGGGATGGCGATGACCGAGAAGCAGGGCGGCTCCGACGTGCGCGCCAACACCACGACTGCAACTCCGCTGAATGGCGGGGGTCCCGGCGCGGAGTACGAGCTGGTCGGCCACAAGTGGTTCTGCTCGGCGCCGATGTGCGATGCCTTCCTCGTCCTCGCTCAGACCGACTCCGGCATCTCCTGCTTCCTGATGCCTCGTTGGACGCCGGACGGCGAGCGCAACGGCTTCCAGATCCAGCGGCTCAAGGACAAGCTCGGCAACCGCTCCAACGCCTCCTCGGAGCTCGAGTTCCGCGGGGCCTGGGCGCGCATGGTCGGCGAGGAGGGCCGTGGGGTGCCGACGATCATCGAGATGGTCAACCACACCCGGCTCGACTGCGTGATCGGCGCCGCCACCGGCTTCCGCGCCGGCGTCGCCCAGGCGCTCAACCACACTTCACATCGTTCTGCTTTCGGGGTGGACCTGATCGACCAGCCGCTGATGCGCAACGTCCTCGCCGACCTCTGCGTCGAATCGGAGGCGGCGACGATCGCGGCGATGCGCCTCGCCCGCTCCTACGACGAGGTCGCCGCCGGCGACGAGGACGCCCGCGAGTTCCGCCGCCTCGCCAACGCCGTGCTCAAGTACTGGATGTGCAAGCGCCAGCCCTGGCACGCGGTCGAGTGCCTGGAGTGCTTCGGCGGCAACGGCTACGTCGAGGAGTCCGGCATGCCACGCCTCTACCGCGAGGCGCCGCTTGCCTCGATCTGGGAGGGCTCGGGCAACGTCCAGTGCCTCGACGTGCTGCGGGCGATGGTCAAGAACCCGGCCTCGGTCGAGGCGTTCTTCGCCGAGGTCCTCGAGGGCGCCGGGGCGGAACCAAAGCTGGACGAGTACGTCTCCTCGCTGCGGAACGAGATTCCCGGCGACATCGAGACGATCGAGTCGCGGGCGCGGCGGGTCGTCGAAAAGATGGCCCTCGCCCTGCAGGCCTCGCTGCTCGTCCGCTACGGCGACCCGGCCGTCGCCGACGCCTTCTGCGCATCACGGCTGTCGGGCGACTGGGGCAACGCCTTCGGCACCCTTCCGGCCGGGACGGACTTCGGCCGCATCATCGAGCGGCACAGGGCCAAGTAGCACCAACCTTCCTCCGTTCGTTCCTTTACACCGGCGTACGCTAATGGAGGGTCTGCGCCTGACCTATCAGCGTGGGTATGGATAGAGTCCCATTGCGGTGAGGGGAAGGTTTCGGTCAACCGTCAGGCTTGTCGTGTGGGTTGCGATGGTCGGAGGCGTGCTGCTGGGCGGCCTGTGGATCCTCACTGGCGTGCGCTGGGCGGCGTTCGCATGGGCCCTGGTGGTCGCCGTCGGCGTGCTCGGGTTCGTTCTTCTGACGCGGAAACGACAGTTCGGCACGCCTCATTCCAGACGAGAGATCGAGCGCCGACTGAGCGTCCCGATCCAGCCGATCGATTCGATCGATCCCACCCGCATAGGGGTCGACCCGGCCGCTCCAGGAACGCTGAGCCAAGGCCCCATCCCGGCCTACCTCCCCCGCGAAGTGGACGACGAGCTGCGCGAAGCCGTGTACCGAGCAATGAACGGCGACGCGCCATGGATCGTGGTCGCCATTGGCGGTTCAAAGGTAGGCAAGTCACGCAGCCTCTTCGAGGCCCTGCGGTTCGTCACACCACAAGCAACCCTGATCGCCCCGATCGACGGGGTCGCGCTCCGCGAACTGCTGGCCTCCTCGCGCATGGAGGCGATTGGCGGCCCGGCGATCCTCTGGCTCGACGATCTCGAGCCGTTCCTGGCCCAGGGAGTGTCGTTGCAGACGCTGCGCCAATGGCACGAGTCCAATGGCGGAATTGTTGCTGCCACCTACGGCGGCAAGGGAAGCGACCTGGTCCGCGACTCGACCTCCAGCTCGCTGGTCACCATCGCAGCCGACGTTCTCGATCACGCGCGTGAGATTCGCGTCGGGGTGACCTTGCCGCACGAGCTGGAGATGCTGCCCTCGCAGCTGCCAAAGGAGGACTTGAGCTCAATCGAAGCGCACGGGCTCGGGGCATATCTAGTGGCGGCGCCGGCCCTGCTGCGGACCCTCACCACCGCCCGACATGCGCCCGGCGAACCCGAGTGCCCGGAGGGGATCGGGGTGGCTTACGCAGCGATCGACTGGGTTCGCTGCGGGCGGCGGGACCCCATTCCCGAGACGACCCTGCGGGATCTGTGGCCGAGCTACCTGAAAGCGGAACTGCGCGCAACGGACGATGGTTTCCAGAAAGGTGTCGACTGGGCGCGACAGGGGGTCGCCGGGACGATCGCGCTGCTGCTGCGAGCGGATAAGGGCTACCGCCCATACGACTATCTGGTGCAGTTCGTAGACGACGACCCCAACTCCCCTTCCCCCCACGATGCCGCCTGGGCCAAGGCCATCGAGGGGGCTACCGACGGGCAGGCCCTCGAGGTGGGCACGAATGCGTACTTCTACGGCAGCCGTCGCAACGCGCTGACTGCGTTCCAGGCGGCCAGCGAATCGCCCGCGGCCGAGGTTGCGGCGGTCGCTGCGTTCAACGTCGGCGTCACGTTGGACGAGCTGAACCGCAGGGAGGAGGCAATCGGGGTTTACGACGAGGTGATCCGCCAGTGCGGCGACGACCCGGCGTTGCGCGAGCAGGCGGCCGCCGCAATGGTCAACAAGGGCATCGCACTGACCAAGTTGAACAGGAAGGAGGATGCGGTCGCTGCCTACGACGAGGTCGTCGTCCGCTTCGACGGGAGCGAGGAGCTGGGCCTGCGCGAGCAGGTCGCCAAAGCACTCGTCGGCAAGGGGGTCGCCCAGGGCGAGCTGGATGACACCGGATCTGCGGTGGCGACCTTCGAGCAGGTGCTGCGTCGCTTCGATGCAGCCGAGGAGCTGGCGCTTCGCGAACAGGTCGCCGCGGCGCTCGTAAGCACGGGGCACGTGCTGAGTCGGGCCGACCTGGGCGCAGAGGCGATCTCGATCTACGACCGAGTTGTAGCCCGCTTCGGCGAGGCTCCAGAGCTGGACCTGCGCGAGATCGCTGCCGATGCGCTCGGTAACAAAGGGGTCGCTCTGGCGGCATTGGGGCACCAGGAGAATGCGATAGAAGCCTACGAAGAGGTCGTCCGGCGATACGGAGACACCGACGAGGAACGTTTGCGACGTCTGGCGGCCCAGGCGCGGTACAGGATCGGCCTGACCTTGACGACGCTGGGAAGGGACCAGGAGGCGATCCTTGCCTTCGAAGGCATTGAGCACGACTACGGCGACTCCCCCGCTGCCGAGCTGCGAGAGATCGTCGAACGAGCCCAAGCCGGCAAGGCGGTCGCGCTGGGAACGCAGAAACGCTCTCAAGAGATCCGCGCCGGAGACGCTGAGGTGCTCGAGCAGGCCAACAAGGGAGAGGCGCAGAGGCTCCAGGCCGACTTCGAGAGAAACCTGCGCGAGCCGGTGCGGAGCGTGGATCTGCAGCTGACGGCACTCGACCTCTTTGCCGACACGAGCTGGCAGCTCCATCCTTCGATGAACCTCCTGCTCGGCCGCAACGGCTTCGGCAAGAGCCTCTTGCTGCGCCTCGTGGCCGGCATGCTCCAGCGAGACCCCGAAGTAACCGCAAGCCTATTTCGGCCGCAGAGCTCGAGTGGGCAAATCGAGCTGCGGGTGCTGCGCGGCGGCCACCCAGAGGTGATCAGGCGCAACCGAGACACCTTCCATCGCAGCTCGCTCGGGAAGACGCCCGTGCTCGCCATCCCAGATGCACGATTCACGGACCGCAGCAAGACGAGCGTCTCCGATATCGGCTCCCTGAACCTCGCCATCGACGGCGCGGTTCACTTCCTAGGCCAGCTCCCCTACCAATCCACTGTCGACGCACTGCTGAGCGGCTTGGCGGTGGATTACTGGGAGCACGAGTCCTTCGACACTCCCTCGTTTCGCCTCATCAACAAGGTGATGGACAGGCTGGCGGGCCGGTCATTTGAGTTCAGCCGCGTTGAGCGGGAAGGCATGACGGGCTTCCGGATCTGGGTCCACACCGAGGGCCTCGACCGTGAGCTGGAGATCCAGCGGGCCTCACAGGGCACGCTCTCGGTGATCGCGATGTTCGGCCTCATCCACGCCTTTCTGCAGGATCTGGCGAGTTTTCGCGACTCCGATCCAATCGATGACGTGCGCAATCTCGAGGCCATGGTGATCATCGACGAGGTCGATGCGCACCTTCACCCGGTGTGGCAGCAACAGATCCGCAACACCCTGGTCGAAACGTTCCCAAATGTCCAGTTCCTAATCACCGCCCACAGCCCGCTGGTCGTCGCCGGCTGTGGCCCCGGCGAGGTGTCGGTGCTACGTCGCGGCGACGGCGGCTACGAGGTTCAACAGATCCTCAAGGACTTCGTCGGCATTTCGGCCCAGCAGCTCTACGAGGAGATCTTCGAAATCGAGGACATCGACGAAACGTTCCACGAATACGCGCTGATGAAGGACTCGGGAGAGGGGACCAAACGGGAAAGCCAGCTGGAAGAGTTAATGCTGAAAGAGGAGCGAGAGGGTCTGTCAGCGAGCGAGGAGCAGACGGCTGATGAGCTCCTGATCGACACCCGGCGGATCGCCCGGGTCGACGAGGTGCGAAGCCGACAACGGGACGCGGGAGTGGAAGCGGCGGAAAGAAACGCCGAGATCCGTCGACTCGAAGCGGCGTTGGACATCGCCCGCTCGGAGGGAGGTAAGGAATGACTCTGCTCGACGACGTCATAGCGGCATACGCGACCCGCGGCGTGAACGGAATCGCCGCCGACCCCGGCTTCCAGGCGCTGGCGGAGGAGCACGGCGACGACCCGGACTTCCAAGCCAGCGTCGACCGCGTAAGCCGGATCGCGGGGGAGCTCGAACGGGTCACTCGCGGGCTCGAGCCCCACAACCAGGTGGCAGGAGCGCTCGAACTGTTCAACAGCCACCGCAACCGCAAGGGCGGGGTCAGAATCTGTCGTGAGCTGACCCGCCGCCGCTACGCCGGGAAATGGTCCACGGGACAGCGGAAGTACTACGAGCAGGCAATCGAGAAACTCGAGCACTGGAAGGACTACTTCCTCTCGTTTACCAACTACAACCCCACCGCGGATGAGGTGATGTTCGTCAACAACCAGCACAGGCGACTGATCGACACCGGCCTCGGCCAGACGTTCGGGCCACCGGCTACGAAAGAGGAAAATCTCGTCGCACGACTGCTCGAGTACAGGTTGCGTAACTCGCCACTGGACGGCTTCTTCTACCCAAAGGCAAGGGATCCAGAGGACGTGCAAGCGCGTCTCCAGCGCGAGGCTCGTAGCTGTCTCGCCTTCGTCCAGCTGGTTCAGAACTCGATGTTCGAGAACTGGCCCAACTACTGCCACAGCGAGTTCGTCGCAGCCCGCACAGATGAGTCACGGCTCATGGTCTTCGTACTCACCGTTCCGCTTCGGCAGTTCATCAGACGCGCCAACGTCCAGAACCAGATGCACGATTGGCACAAAGCAATCACCAGGCCCGACGTGGTCGAGCTCGAACCGACGGAAAAGCTCGCACGGGTGCGGATTCTGCTTGCCGAGCTAGAGACCCAAGTGGTCGCGCGGGTGGCCTCCGCCAGGGAGGAGTTGATTGGCGGCGTGCCGGCGGGATGAGCTTGATCTTCCGCTAAGCGAGAATCGCCGTTGCGACGGCGCAGGCAGCGGCGCTTCCGTGAAGCGGGAGGATGGTGGGGCTGAAGAAGGCATCGAGGAAACCGGCGCGCGTCACGCTGGCGGCCGTGAGGCTCCACGCCGGAATCTCGGCGTCGCCAGCGATGACGCTGTTGTAGAGCGCCCGGTAGTTGCGCTCGACCGCGAGGTAGTAGGCGTCGAGCAGGCCGAAGACGAGGGAGACCACCGCCGCGATCAGAGCCAGGTCGGCATTCGACCCCGCCGCCGCGAGACCGATCAACGCGGCCACGAGGGTCACGGTCCATCCCTTGAGAAGAAACGAGTTACGCCCCATGCGATCGATGATGGCCTGGATCATCTGCAAGTGCTCAGGGGCGGGCATCGGGACGACGATAGCGCCATGCTCAGTGCTGAGATCTGCCGCGAAAGCCCTAACCCGCCGCGTCCCGCAGGGCCCGCCCAACCTGCTCGGCGGTGATGACGCCGGAGAGCTTGCCTTCCGCGTCGACCGCGAAGACGGCGCCGAAGCGACGCAGGGAGCGGTTGGCGAGAAGAGTGTCGAGGGGGGCGTCGTCGCGGACCTGGAAGGTGCCGTCGTCGCGCTCCAGCACATCGGAGACGAGCGAGGTCGTGCGCGAGGTCTCCGGGACCTCGTCGGCTTTGTCGCGGACCACGAGGCCCAAGAAGCGGTGCGCGGTGTCGATCACCGGGAACCAGGGCCAGCGGTAGCGGAGGAAGTACTCGTCGAGGGCCTGCTCGACCGTGAGCTGGTCGGAGATCGTCACCGGTTCTCGATCCATGATGTCGGAGACGACCAGCTTGCTGATGCCGCTGGTGATCGCGGTCTGCGCCGTCGCCGCTTTGGCGGAGCCGTTGACGACGAAGCCGATCAGGGCCAGCCAGATGCCGCCGAAGGCATAGCCGTCGAGGGCGAGCAGCAGCCCTCCGACGATGAAGAGGTAGCCGAAGGCGCGACCGAGCTTGGCGGCGAAGCGGGTCGCCGAGCCGCGGTCCCCCGTCCGCCACCAGGCGATCGCGCGCACGATCCGGCCACCGTCCATGGGAAAGGCCGGCAACAGGTTGAAGACGAGGACGAGGAAGTTGATCGTGGCGAGCCAGGCGACCATCGTCAGCAGCCCCGAGGTGCCGGCGTCGGTCTCGACCAGCGCCGCCTTGCGGAAGCCCTCCCAGCCGGCGGCGCCAACGCCGATCGCGGTCAGGACGACGACCAGCAGGAGGGTCACCAGCGGCCCCGCGACCGCGACCTTGAACTCGGTCGCCGGGCTGTCGGATTCGCGGCTCATCCGCGCCATCCCGCCGAAGATCCAGAGCTGGATGCTGGAGATGCCGATGCCATTGCGCAGCGCCGCGAAGGCGTGACCGAGCTCGTGCAGGACGATCGAGCCGAAGAAGCCGATCGCGCTGGCCACCGCGAGCAGAAACGGCGTCGAGGCGGAGCCGCTTTCGCCCAACACGTTGCCGTAGAAGTTGGAGGCCCAGAGGATGACCAGGAAGAGGACGATGAACCAGGACCAGTCGACGGTGATGCGGATCCCGCGGACGTGGAATAGCGTGATTGGTTTGCCGCCGAACATCTGGCCTTTCATGGTACGGGGGCGCCGGGGTGGGGCCTTCACTTAACTCTTTCGGTGAATTTGCGGATGGGCTGTCGCCCGAGGCCGGCACCGAAAAGTACAAGACGTTTCGGCCCCACCCCGGCGCCCCCGTATAAGTTCCGGCGATGTCCGTGGGCAAAGATCGACTGAGGAGCTGGCTCGAGGAACTCGAGCGGATCGATCGGCCGTCGGCTTCCGAGGGTGAGCGGCGGGCTGCCGAGTGGTTGGTCGGGCGTTTTGCGGAGCTTGGGGTTGGGGCGCGGATCGAGGCTGAGCCTGCCCATGGCACCTACTGGTGGCCGCTTGGGCTTGGGGCTGCCCTGGGGGCGCTCGGCGGGATCCTCGGCCTGCGCGGGCGGCGGTTGTTCGGCGGCGCCCTGGCTGGTGCCGCGGCGGCCGGCATGGCCTCGGACTTTCCACCGGGCAAGCGTTGGCTGCGGCGGGCCCTCCCCCGCCGCACCACCTACAACGTCCTCTGCGAGCTGGGCCCTGCCGATGCCAAGGGTATATCCGGGGACCCGCGTGTGCGGCTGGCGAGCGCCGGACCAAGCGGGGCAAGGACGCAGGGAGGCCGAATAGCAGCGCTATTTGGCCGACTGAGGACGCCGCCCCGCGCCGGTCCGCCGCCGCCAGACGTGCGCGGGGGTCCTCGGATGGACCCCCTGCGCACCGTCGTCGTCATCGCCCACCACGACGCCGCCCACTCCGGCCTCGTCTTCCATCCGGAGCTGCCAAACATCGCCGACCGCCTGGGGCTGATCGAGCGCACCGACACCAGCCCGGCGCTGATGGCGCCCGTGGTCGGCGGCCCGGTGCTGGCCGCGCTCGGCGCGCTCACCGGCCGGCGCCTGCTTACCAAGATCGGCGTCTTCCTCGGCCTCGGCTCAGCCGCTGCGATGGCGGAGATCGGCGCCCGCAAGGTCGTCCCCGGCGCCAACGACAACGGCAGCGCCGTCGTCTCCCTGCTCGCCCTGGCCGAGCAACTGAGCGAGCGGCCGCCGGAGAGCCTGCGCGTGATCCTGCTCTCGGTCGGCTCGGAGGAGTCCTTCAGCGAGGGCATCAAAGCCTTCGGCGAGCGCCACTTCCCCCAGCTCCCCCGCGAGAGCACCTTCTTCCTCTGCCTGGAGTCGACCGGCTCACCCCACCTGCTGGTCCTGCGCGGCGAGGGGTTCCTGAAGATGCGCGAGTACCCGGCGCGCTCGCTGGCGCTGATGGACGGGCTGGCGGAAGAGCTCGGCATCGACCTCTTCCCCAACCTGCGCTTGCGCAGCGGAACCGACGGTCTCGAGCCCCTCGCGGCCGGCTATGAGACCGCGGTCCTCTGCAGCTGTACCGACCTCAAGCAGCCGGCCAACTACCACTGGTGGCACGACCTCGCCGAGAACGTCGAGTTCGACACGGTCGCCGACGGCATCTGCCTCTCCGCGGCCGCGATCCGTCGCCTGGACGAGCGCTGGCTCTAGGCATCTCGGTAGGTCGACTGAGCGCATCCGACATCGACCCCACCAGGGTGTGGTGAATGTCGGATGCGCTGCCTCGAAATCCGACTGCGGGGTCGGATTTCGGCTCTATAGAGTCCGCGCTCGTGCCTACGCATGACGTATTGGTGATCGGCGCCGGACTTGCCGGACAGAGGGCCGCCTTGGCCGCCGCCGAGCAAGGAGTCTCGGTCGGGATCCTCAGCAAGGTCCACCCGGTCCGCTCCCATTCCAACGCCGCCCAGGGCGGGATCAACGCCGCGCTCAACCCCGGTGACTCCTGGGAGTCGCACGCCTTCGACACGGTCAAGGGCTCCGACTACCTGGGCGACCAGGACGCGATCTCGATCATGTGCGAAGAGGCGCCGGAAGAGATCCTCCACCTCGAGCACCTCGGCGTCACCTTCCACCGCAATGAGGAGGGCAAGCTCGGCACCCGCGCCTTCGGCGGCGCCTCGGCCGCCCGCACCTACTACGTCGCCGACATCACCGGCCAGGCGATCATGCACGTGCTCTACGAGCAGCTGATGAAGTACTCCGACGACGTCACCCGCTACGAGGAGTGGTTCTGCACGGCGCTGGCGATGGACGAGCAGGGCGAGTGCTGCGGCGTCGTCACCCGCAACGTCGCCGACGGCTCGATGCAGCTCTTCACCGCCAAGGCCGTGATCCTCGCCTGCGGCGGCAACGGCCAGGCCTGGAAGCCGACCACCAACGCGCTGATCTGCACCGGCGACGGGATCGCGATGGCCTACCGCGTCGGGGCCAAGCTGATGGACATGGAGATGATCCAGTACCACCCGACGACGCTCGCCGGCAAGGGCTTCCTGATCACCGAGGGCGCCCGTGGCGAGGGCGCCCACCTGCTCAACGCCAAGGGCGAACGCTTCATGGAGCGCTACGCGCCGAACAAGATGGAACTGGCCTCGCGCGACGTCGTCTCCCGCGCCGAGCAGACCGAGATCGACGAGGGCCGCGGCTTCCCCGACGGCACCGTCGCGCTCGACATCACCGTGGTGCCGAAGAAGCGCATCCACGAGGCGCTGCGCGAGATCGTCCTCGTCGGCCGCGACTTCGCCGGCGTCGACATCACCAAGGAACCGATCCACATCAAGCCCGGCAACCACTACACGATGGGCGGCGTCAAGACCGACGTCGACGGCCGCACCGAGGTCCCCGGCCTCTATGCCGCCGGGGAGACCGCCTGCGTCTCGGTCCACGGCGGCAATCGGCTCGGCGCCAACTCGCTGCTCGACACGCTGATCTTCGGCCGCCGCTCCGGCGTCGACGCCGCCGCCCGCGCCAAGCGGATCGAGGGGTCGCGGCCGTCGGGGGGCACGCTCGAGGTCGAGCAGGCGACGATCGACGCGATCTCCGCTCGTGAGAAGGGCTCCGGCCGGCGCGTCTCGGAGATCAAGTTCGACCTCGGCACCGTGATGGACAAGCAGGTCGCCGTCTTCCGCGACGAGGCCGGCATCCAGGGAGCGCTGGAGAAGGTCCGCCGGCTCAAGGAGGAGGCCGAGTCCGCCTACATCGACGACAAGGGCAGCGTCTTCAACCAGGACCTGCTGGGAGCGATCGAGCTCGGCTACATGCTCGACAACGCCGAATGCACCTGCATCGCCGCGCTCGAGCGCAAGGAGAGCCGCGGCGCCCAGTACAGGACCGACTTCCCCGAGCGCAATGATGAGGAGTGGCTCAAACACATCGACCTGCAGCAGGGCGACGAGGAGCCTGAGATCTCATACTCAGAGGTAACGATCACCCAGTGGGAACCCGAAGAGAGGAAGTACTAGGACCATGGCCGAGTACACCTTGAAAGTCCGCCGCTACCAACCGGAGAGCGGCCAGGGGCCCTTCTGGGAGGAGTTCAAGGTCGACCTCGACCCGACGCTCTCGGTGCTCGACGGGATCCTCCAGGCGAAGGACCGCGACGACGGCTCGCTCTCGGTGCGCTGCTCCTGCAAGGCGGCGATCTGCGGCTCCTGCGGGATGAAGATCAACGGCCAGTCCGGCCTCGGCTGCAAGACCCAGATCGGCGAGGCCCAAGAGCTCGCCGACAAGAAAGCGAGCGTCGGCAACGGGGGCGGGACCAAGGACAACGCGATCGTCGTCGAGCCGATGGGAAACATGCCCGTGATCAAGGACCTGATCACCGACATGGAGTCGACCCACTGGGAGAAGATCCGCCGCGTCACCCCGTGGCTCCTTCCCTACGGCGAGGCGCCCGAGCGCGAGTACGTGGTCGAGCCGGAGTCGATGATCGACATCACCCAGTCGATGGCCTGCATCCAGTGCGGCGCCTGCGTCTCCTCCTGCCTCTCGATGGAAGCCGACCCGGACTTCATCGGCCCGGCCGCGCTGGCCAAGGCCTACCGCTTCGTCGGCGACCCCCGCGACGCCGAGAGCAAGGAGCGCCTGCACGACCTGGCCGAGGACCCGCACGGGATCTACGACTGCACCCACTGCTTCAGCTGCGTCGACGCCTGCCCCAAGGGCGTCGCGCCGATGGACCAGATCATGCGCCTGCGGCGCAAGGCCGGAGAAGAGGGGATCGACGACCCCCACAACGGCCACAACCACGAGATCGCCTTCACCAAGATCATCGAGAAGAAGGGCACCCTCGACGAGGCCCTGCTCCAGCAGGAGTCCTACGCGCCAGGAATAAAAGGCAAGCTGGTACCCAGCAAGGGGGCGATCGAAGGCCTGGGCAAGTCGCTGCCCACCGTCCTGCGCGCGATCAAAACCGGCAAGGCCCGCTCGCTGTCGAAGCTGATCCCCGGCGTCCACCCGAAGCTGCCCGGCGGCGCCCAGGACGAGGTCAAGGCGATCTACAAGCACGCCGAGGAGCACCGCGAGGAATTCAACATCTACATCCACGGCGAGGACGACGTCGAACCCGAGCCCGACGAGCCGGCCGACGCAGCTTTGACGGACGAGGCGAAAGCCGCAACGGAGGAGAAGGCATGAAGCTCGCTTACTGGCCCGGCTGCGTCTCGCGTGGCTTCACTTCCGAGCTGCACGGCTCGATGGCGTTCACGGCGGAGAAGCTGGGGATCGAGCTGGTCGAACTCGACCGCGCCAACTGCTGCGGCGCCGGCGTGATCGCCGAGCACAACCAGGAGCTCGCCGACACGCTCAACGCGCGCACCTTCGCCCTCGCCCAGCAGACCGGGCTGGCGATGATGAACATCTGCTCGACCTGCCAGGGCGCCCAATCAGAGTGTCAGCAACGGTTGGATGCCGATTCTTCATACCGCGCCCACATCAACGAGGTGCTGAGCGGCCAGGGCCTCGCCTATGAGAAGGGCAAGGACGGCTTCACCAACAAAAACTTCCTCTGGCTGCTGGTCGAGGACTACGGCCTCGACCGCCTCGCCGAGAAGGTCGCCCGGCCGCTCTCCGGCCTGCGCGTCGGCCCCTTCTACGGCTGCTACGTCGTCCGCCCCAAGGAGCGGCTCGGCTACGACGAGTTCCCCGACCGCGACATCTACCTGGAGAAGGTGATCGAGGCGCTCGGCGGCGAGGTCGTCGAGTACGACGGCGCCCGCAAATGCTGCGGCTTCCCGGTGATCACGATGAACAAAGAGACCTCGCTGCGCCAGGCCGGCACCCACGTCGGCGACGCGATCGACGCCGGCGCCGACTGCTTGGTCACGCCCTGCCCGCTCTGCCACCTCAACCTCGACATGCAGCAGCCCGAGGCGGCCAGAATCGTCAACCGCGACCTCGGCCTCGCCGTCCTGCACCTGCCGCAGCTCGTCGGCCTCGCGCTCGGCGGCGAGCCCAAGCAGCTCGGCATGAGCAAGCACATCGCCTCGACCGACTGGGTCGAAGAGCGGCTCAGCGCAGTTCCGGCTTAACCGAACGGCCTTCGGCCGCTGGGGTCCCGTGACCGCGGCCGCGGACTTGTGAAAATCCGGGAAACTTGCTTCACAAGCGAGTTTGCGCGACTTAGACTCGGCGCGCTTTGTCCGTCACGCCCATCGTGCTGCTCTCCTTGCCGCGCAGCGGCTCCACCTTGGTGCAGCGCGTCCTCGGCGCCTACGAGGAGGTTGCGACCGCCTCGGAGCCGTGGCTGCTGCTGCCGTTGCTGTTGCCGCTGCGCGACGACGTTCCCGCTCCCGGCGGTTGGCAGCCGCGGATCCACGAGGCGTTGAGCGACTTCTCCCGCACCCTCCCCGACGGGGTCGGCTCCTACGAGCGGTCGGTCGGCGACGCCGCTCGCAGCATCTACGCGGAAGCAGCCGACGGCGCCCCTTTCTACCTCGACAAGACTCCGCCCTACTTCCTCGTCATCGACGAGATAGCGCGCACCCTTCCCGAGGCACGGATCGTCGTCCTCTGGCGCAACCCCCTCGCCGTTCTGTCCTCGGTGGTCGAGACCTTCTGCGGGGGCCGCTGGCGCCCTCAGGACTATCCGACCAGCCTCTTCGGCGGCCTGACGCGGCTCGTCGACGGGGTGCGCCGGCACGGCGAGCGGATCCACGCGGTCCGCTACGAGGACCTGATCGACGGCAGCGAGGAAGAATGGCGACGCCTGGCCGAGTTCATCGGGCTCGAGTTCGACCCCACCGCGCCGGCGCGCTTCCCACAGGTCGAGCTCGACGGCGCGATGGGCGATCCGGTTGGGACCAAGGCCTACTCGCGGCTGGAGCAGGGGCCGACCGAGAAGTGGGGCGAGACGATCTCCAACCCGGTTCGCCGCCTCTGGGCGCAGCGCTACCTCGATTGGATCGGGGCCGAGCGGCTCGAGGTCATGGGGTACGACCACGCAGAGCTCAGCGCCGAGCTTGCCGGCGCCGAGATGAGCCTCGCCCGTGCCGCCGGTGACGCGGGCGACGCGATCGGCTCGATCGCCCGCGACGCCCTCAAGGCGAAGCTCTCCCGCAACAACGCCCCCGTCAGCGCCTGGACGGAGCTGCTGCGCGGCCGACCGACCGGGGCTCCGGCCTAGCCTGTCCCATGGCGTTCCGTCTCGAGATCGGGGAGCGCTGGCCGAACCTGCTGGCCTGGCTGTTCAGCATCGCGATCGGCCTGACCGTCTTCTCCGGGAACTGGCGGGCACTCGGCTTGCCGGGACTGGTCTCGCCCGACCGGCTGATGCTGATTGTCGCCCTCTTTGCGTTCCTGATCTGCGACCCCGCCCTCGGCCAGCGCCCCTACGTGCGCCTCACCCCGACCCACGCGGTGCTGCTGATCGCCGCGGCGTTCGCGATCTGCTCGGCGGTGGCGGCGGGGACGATCGGCGAACGGGCGACGATCTTCCCGCTGGTCGACCGTTTCGGGCTCGCGCCGTTCGTGCTCTTCCTCGTCGGCCCGGTGGTCTTCGCGGGCGCGCAGCAGCGCCGCATCCTGCTCGGGACCTTCCTCGTCGTCGGCGCCTACATCGGCCTGACCGCGCTGTTCCAGGGGCTCGGCGTCCACGCGCTCGTCTTCCCCAAGTACATCGTCGAGCTCAGCACCGAAGTCCAGGCCGGGCGCGCCCGGGGGCCGTTCCTCGATGCTGCGGTCAACGGCGTCGCGCTCTTCTTCTGCGCCGTCGCGGCGGCGATCGCCTACGTCTCCTTCTCGCGGACCTGGGTGAGGCGGGTCGCCCTCGCGATCGCAGTGATGTGCCTCTTCGACCTGATCTTCACCCAGGAGCGATCCGTATGGGTGGGGGCGGTCGCGGCGACGCTCTGCGCGGCGGCGGCGGCCCCGGCCCTGCGACGCCGGCTGGCCCTCCTCCTTCCCCTGGCAGGCCTGGCGCTGGTCGCCGCCTTCCTCTTCGTTCCCGGGCTGTACGAGCAGACCAGCGAACGGGTGGGCGACCAGCGGACCGAATGGGATCGCCTCAACCTCGACAAGGCGGCGGAGAACATGATCCTCGCTCGGCCCCTGCTCGGCTTCGGCCTCGGCACCTTCCAGGATCGCAGCGCGCCCTACTTCGAACAGAACGAGAACTTCCCCCTGACCAACACGAACGGCGAACTCCACAACCTGTTCCTCTCCCTGGCCGCGGAGCTGGGGCTCGTCGGGGCCTCGATCTGGCTACTCGGCCTGGTCCTCGCCGTGGGTGGGGCGATGCTGGTCCGCGGCCCACCCGAGCTCTACCCCTGGCGAATCGGCCTGATCGCGGTGGCGGTGATGTGGCTGGTCGCCGCCAACCTCGTACCGATGGTCCAGGCGTTCCCGAATCAGGTGCTCTGGCTCTGGGCCGGTGTCGTATGGCCCTGGCGCTACAGCCTGGTCGAGGCGCCCGCCGACGCCGCGCCTGCGCCTCAGCAGCCGGTGCCGGCTACCTGAGGCACGGACGAGCGGTCCGCTCGGGCCTGCGCCTCGAGCAGGTGCACGAGGGCGAGGAACATGCAGGTCTCGGCCCAGCGCATGTGGGGCACGCGGTTGATCCAGTGGCGGCGGCGCTGGAAGTAGAAGAGGCCGTCGTCGCGGCGCATGTTGGCCATCGTCCAGTCGAACACCTTCCAGGCCTGCTCCAGGCAGGCGGGATCGTGCTCGGAGGCCAGCGCCAGCGTCTGGATCCCCTGCGCCGCGCACTGGGCGTCGATCGGATAGGGCTCGTTGTCGTAGTACCTGGGCAGCCCGTCGGCATCGAACAGGTTGGCGCGCCAGTACTCCAGGCCACGACGCCAGGCGGGCTCGGCCCGGTCGTCGACGCCGGCGTCGGCGCAGACCCGGGTCGCGTCGAGCACGTAGCCGGTGTGGAAGCCGTCGACCCAGTCGAGGTCCTCGCGCTCGCCGTAGGGCCAGGAGCCGTCGGGGCGCTGCCGCTCCAGCGTCCAGGTGAGGCCCTCGCGGATCGCCTCCCTGTACTCCTCGGAGCCGTGGGCGACGAGCCGCGCCAGCAGAGCGCAGACGTGCGTGTTCGCGTTGTGGATCGGGCTGGCGTCGCCGACCAGGTAGCCGAACCGCGCCCCCGGCGGGTCCTCGGTCTGGGGCACGTTGGCGACGAGGAAGCGGGCGGTGCTGCGCGCGAGCTCGAGCAGTTGCTCGTCCCCGGTCACCTCGAAGGCGTCGATCAGGGCCATCCCGGCGAAGGAGGTGGCGATCGTGTTGGGGTCGGTCTTGGCGTAGAAGAAGACGCGCGACTGGGTGTCGAAGGGATAGCTCCAACAGGCCTCCTCCCAGTCCGGCAGCCGCATCGAGACGAGCAGGGCGACGGCCTGCTCGAGCCGCCGGCGCTGCAGGTCCGCGGGCAGGAAGGATTCCCGTGCGTAGGCCGACACTGCCCAGGCGACCGTGGCGGCGTTGCGCGTCGGCGCGATGCCGAGCAGCGGTCGCAGGTCGAGCGGAGAGCGCTTGACCACCTGCATGACGATGCGCCGCCCGAGCGGCGTTCGTCGCGGCAGGGAGATGAAGCGCGTCGCGTTCAGTCCCTCGTAGGGGTCGGGCCCGATCCAGCCCTGGCGGTTGCCGTGGTCCTCGAGCAGGCGGACCACGCCGTGCAGGCGGTCCGCCCGCGCGGCTCCGCCTTCCACCCGTCCGCGATCGCCGCTTCGCCCTCCGCCCCGCAGGAGCCCCAGAGCTCCCCCCAAACGGGCCCGTTGCTCGGCGCGGACGAAGGCGCGGAACTCCGGATCTTCCACCTTCGGCACGCCCCTCAGGGCTGCGCCGGCGTAGCCGCCCAGGAACCAGAGACCGGAGAGGCCATAGGGGCGGAAGCGCAACGAGACCATCAGCGAACGCAGCAGGATCCAGATCAACGAGTAGTGGACGATGTACTGGTAGGTGCCGTGACGGGCGCGGCCGCGCAGCGCTCCCTGCGCGGTGCCGATGTGGCGAAGATGGCGCACCGGGAGCTCGGCGAAGGTCACCGTGCGGAAGCCGCGCAGCTTCGCGTAGGTGGTCGTGATCACGTCGGCACCGAGCCGTTCGGGCATTCCACCGATCGCCTCGAAGCAAGCGCGACTGTAGATCCGCGCGGGAGCCGTTACGTGGTCGGGCGGAGTGCGAAGCGGGCGCCAGGCGTCGCCCTCCGCCTCGAGGATCGCTCCTCCGGCCATGCCAAGCTCGGGGTCCTCGCGAAAGCGCTCCAGCATCCCTGCAATGAACTCCGGGGGCATGACGATGTCGCCGTCGAGCTTGCCGAGGTGGGTGAACTCGCTCGCGTCGACTTGGCGCAGGCCGAAGTTCCAGGCCCGGTCGGGGGCCGCCGCGGCGAGCCGGTCGCCGTTGTCGCGGGTGAAGCCCGCCGGTGTTGAGACGACCCGCAGGTAGGGCAGGCGGGCGGCGTGGGCGTCCAGCTTCTCCCTGGTCCCATCGGTGGAGCCGTCGTCGACGACGATCCACAGATCGGGGGGTCGAGTCTGGGCCTCGACCCCCTCGACCACCGCGTCGATGTGCTTCCCCTCGTCCCTGACCGGGGAGATCAGCAGTACCCGCTCGCCCATCAGTTGCCTTTCGAGGCCCTCGGTTTCCCCTGGAAGGCGGCAGCATAGGCGCAGCGGAAGGTCTCGGCCTTGCCCACTGGCTCCCCCCCGGCGAAACCGCCCATGTTGTGGTTGTCGTAGACGGTGACGTAGTCGAGCGTTTCGGGGACGGGGTTGGCGGGCGCCGGCACCGGGTCCGGTTCTCCCTGGGCCCCATTGCCACGTGCCCCCGGGGTGACTCCCTCGGAGCCGGCCGCGTCGGACCCTGCCGTGGTCGTGAAGAGGTCGCCGCTCATCTCGCGCTTGTCCTTGATGCCCCGTGCTGCTTCGGGGAATTCTTCGGTTCCGGACGTCGCCGGGTTGTCGTCGAGCGTGCTCTGCAGGGCGGCCTTCGGCGCGGCGCCGATCAACTGCGCGGCGCTCGGCAGCCAGCCCCCTTCCTTGGCGCAGGTCTGGGCGGCGTAGAAGTAGTCGTTCTTTCCGACGTCTTGGGGTGGGATCACGTGTGGCGAGGCTTCCAGGCACCAGGTGCCGAACTTGATCGCGTTGGTGATCGGGCAGCGGACCGTCAGCTTCGCCAGCTGCCTGGCGAGACCACCGCCCTTTTTGGCCGAGGTCGTCGCCGGCGCTCGCTCCGCCGGCGCCTGACCGACCACCGAGAAGACGAGGGCTACGAGGGCGACCAGCAGCGCCGCCACCGCCAGCGGGTCGCGGCGTCGAGGCGTCGCCGTGGTCGAGGTCGGGGTGCTCATCGGTACCTCCTGTTTGAGTTTGCCTGGAAGACGGGTCTTGCTCGCGTTCGCCGGCCGCCGATGCCCGCCGCCGCAGCGGCGGCCGCGATCAGCAGCAGCACCGGCACCAGCCGGGGCAGACCGCTGCCGTGGCTTTCGCCGGCGGTCAGGGGGACCTGCGACGGGCCCGGCGATGGATGGGCGGCCATCTGCGAGACGAGGTCGTACGCCTCCTCCTCCTCTTCTTCGCGCTCGGTCGCCTGGACCTGCGAGGTGCCGCTGGGCGGGGTCGGCTGTACCGCCGGGGGCGGTGGGGGCGGCACGATCGCGACCAGCGGGATCGGCGGCTGGGCCGGCACAGGGGCGATCGGGGGGGGCGGGCTGGGAGCAGGGGGCACGTGAGCCGCAGGGGGCGCCGCGGCCGGCACTGCCGGTGCCGGCGGGGGCGGCGGTGGCGGTGGCGGCAGGGTCGTCGTCGGGGTCACCGTCGGCGTCGGGGTAGGCGAGGGCGCCGGGGCAACCGGGGCCGCAACCCCCGGGGCTACCACCGGACGGTTGCGGAGCGGCGTGGTGCCGCAGGGGCGCTGCACGCTGCCGGCCAGGACGGTCACCTGCTGCGAGTAGGAAAGGCCACCGGTCGAGACGGTGACCGTGGTCGTTCCGGCATTGAAGGCGCAGAGCAGGCCGGAGTGCGAGTCCAGCACCGGCTTTTCGTTGACCAGCATCACGTTGCGCGGGTTGGGGGAGGCGGGGTCGGGAGCGACGAAGTCGGCGATGTCGGGCTCGGAGGAGGTGAAGGTGTATTCGGGGAAGACGCTCGTCGGGCAGGTCGTCCCCTGGCAGCTGGACGGGATGTGGACATAGGGCGTCGGGCTGGAGAGTTCGCACTGCCGCGGCGCTCCGACTCCCTCGCAGAGGGTTCCCGCCAGCGGCCGGCGACCCAGGGCTTCGAAGAGGGCCGGCTGGCTGCGGCGCAGCAGGGTGCCGTCGGCGGGGTCGAGCGCCAGCCCACCGATCGACGGCACGAGGCGGACGCCGACCGGAGCGACGTTGGTCGATTTGTCGCGATCCTTCGCGTCGACCGAGACCATCAGAAAGCCGGAGTCGCCGGCGAAGTCCGTCTCCCGCGCGGTCGGAGGCGTGACGTAGCCGAGGGTGCCACTGCCGTAGGAGGGGATCGACCGGCCCGCCGCGCTGAGCCGGTAGCCGCGGTTCTCTTCGGGGAAGTCGAAGAGATAGGCGGAGGCGGAAGCCGGCGACGCGGCGCAGCCTTCCGGAGCGCCGGCGCCAACCAGGATCGGCACCACCTGCGCGGCGTCCGTCGCGGGGCTCGCCGTCTGCCCCGCGAGGTCGCGCTCGCCGACGACGATCGCCGGCGTCGCAGCCTGGCCGGCGGCTGAGAGCTGACCGGCGAGCCAGCAGCGCTGTTCGTCGCCCAGCGAAGGCGCCGAGTAGTCGAGGACGATCACCCGGACCGTCCCTCCTTCCCCGGCCGAGTCGAACGAGTAGTAGCCATGCCCCCCGCCGGTCGAGGAGTCGGGCGCGATACCCGGGCTCGGCGCAGCGCTTCCCAGCGGCGCGCCATAGCCGGAAAAGGCGGCGGCGAAGGTGGCCAGCGTGCCCGAGCCGTCGAGGTCGGATGCGGCCGGGGCCGCGAAGACCGGCAGAGAGCCCGCAGCCGCACCCAGGCGAGTGGCATAGAAGGACTCCTCGCGGGCGAAGGCGAGCGGGTCGAGGGCCGAGCTGAGCGGCACTTCACCTTCTCCCGGGGCGACACCGGGACCGGCGTAGAGGAAGGCACGCAGGCCCTTGACCTGCCCGGCGGTCCCGACGGCCGCGCGCAGCCAGCGATCGGGGCCGATCCCGACCCCGGCGAGATCGGCGCAAGCGCTCGCGCACTGGGCGCCGGCGCCGAGGGCGAAGTTGGCCGTGCCCGCTTCTGCCGCGATCGGCACCGAGGCGGCGTTCGAGGGCGGCGCCGCGGTGGACCCGTAGCGCATCACCCCGGCCGTCTGGATCGCTTCGCCACGGAACTTCACGGCGGCTCCGGTCACCCCACCGACTGCCCAACCTTCGCCGCCGTCGGCAGAGATCAGAAAGGCGAGCACGGGATCGGGCTGGCGCGGCAGGTCGTACAGGGTCCGCCCGGAGACGTGCGGTGGCAGGGGAAGATTTTCGCGCTGTTCGTCGCGCCAGCCGGAGGCGGTCTGGCGGACAACCACCCCGCCGCCCGGCAAGCCATAGGGATCGGTCAGCAACGGCGCCTGCCCGGGTGGCGGCTGGCTCAAGACTTGGTCCTGGTCCTTGCTGAGTTCGTCGCTCTGGCCTTCGATCGGCGGCACCGAGACGATGGCCCGCACCTGTCCCGCTTCGCGCACAGCCGCCAACGCCGTGGGGTAGCCGGGCGAGCCGCCCGGCGCCGGCTGCCAGGGGGCGCCGGCGCCCTGACGCTCGATCACCCTCCCTTTCGACCCGGTGCCGGCTTCGAGGCCGAGCGAGGCAATCGCGGCGCCCCCGTCGGGCAGCGCGGCAACCCGCTGTGGGACCGCCGTGCCCAAAGCCGTCTGCGCCCCTTCGTCGGCCCGCCAACCCGAGCCGTCGTTGACCAGGACCCCGCCGCTGTAGACGACCGAGCCGCCGTGGAGGACGGGGAACTTCCAGGTGACGATCGCTTCTTTGCCGGCGAAGGCGATCGAGCTGAAGTTGGCTTCCGGGGGCACTCCCGAGGGCAGCGATTCCTGGGTCCAGCGGCGCCCGTAGGCGAGCAGCAGGCCCTGCTTCCCGATCGCGTAGCCGCGACTCGGGTTGGTGGGGTCGAAGGCGATCCCGGTGAAGTTGGCGCGGGTCAGGGTGCGGGGCTTGGCCGGGTCCGGCTGCCAGAGTGCGGTCGCCCTCTGCCAAACCCACATCGCGCCGGCATCGCCGACCGCGTAAGCGCGCCCGGGTTCGGGCCATGCGACACCACGCAGGGTAGGCGTCGCCCGTTTGCCGGAGCTGCGCAGCAACGCTTCCGGTTCCCAACCGCGCCCCGGCAGGTAACGAGCCACCTGCCCGGCGGCACCGACGGCGAGCGCTTCGGATCCGAGCGCCCCCACGGGCATACCCGGCTCGGGCGCGGCCGCCAGCAACGGCCGCCGGAAGGGAACCGGCCAGGCCTGCAGGCCGGCCGGCTGCGGATTGCGGGTGAGCTGCAGGGGTGGCGAGGCACCAAGCCAACCTTGGTCCGGGGCGCTCAGTGCCGCGCCTTCCTTGCTGCCGGCCCCGCCGCCGGCAAGCGGATAGCGAACAAAGGCGGTCCCTTCCAGGCTGAGGATCGCTCCGCTCCCGACCCCGGTGAGGACCCGCTGCCCGTAGGGATCGCTCGAGGGCCACGCGAAGCTGCGGCCTTCGCCCCCCGGCAGCTCCGAGCCGAGCGGAAACTGACAGAGGCCGGCGGGCGAGGACAGGTCGCACCAGGACGCGGTGACCTTGCCCTGGCCGAGGTCGTAATAGATCGACGCGTCGGTCGTGCCACCCCCGGAGCCGAGCTCGGCGTCTACCCAGACGCCGTCTTGGTCGACGGTCAGCGGCTGGCCTTTTTCCCTGGCCACGACCGGCACTCCCAGCGGTTCGGCTTCGGCGAAGCGGGCGCCGAGCGAGCCGGGCGGGCCGAGCGACTGCTGCCGCCAGACTGCGGTGCCGGCGCCCGGTTCGCGGTGGAACAGCTCGACGCCGTCCCCAGGCGTGCCTTCCCGGCCCAGCATCCAAGCCTGCCCTTCGCCGGCGTCTATCGCGACGACGCTGAAGGAAGATTCGGGAGCCTTGCAGGCGGGGACCGGTTCGGCAGCGGTGCAGATCTGCTCGCTCGACCATTCTTCGCCGTCGAAAGCGAGCACTTCTCTCTGGCTTCCCGGAACGACGAAGGCGCCGACCTTGCCCCCCGGCTCTTCGGTCGCTGCGAGCAGCAACCCGGCGCCGCTGCTGCCGACCAGCGCTTCTCCGGGGATCAGCAGGGATCCGGGCGAGGGAGCTTCTTGCAGCACTCCGCCGGGGTTCCGGACGACGAGGACTTCGAGCTTTTCACCTTCGCTTTCGCTTTCTCCAGCGACGACGACGCCCCCGCGTGGCGTCGTCCTCCCCGCCGAGGCGCCAAAGGCAAGCAATGGTTCCGAGGCCGGCCCACCGCCCGCCGCGATGGGCGGCGGCAGCGTTTCCCAGCCGCTTGCATCGCTGTAGCGGGCGAGCGTCTTGGCTCCCGTCGCCACCGCCCACGCCTCACCCGGGGCCTCCTGCGGCGAGGCGCCGAGGAAGTTCAGGGTCGGGGCGCCCTGCGATGGCTGGGCGACGAGTTCGCCGCCCCCTTGGGCGCCGGCGGGCGATCGCCAGGCGACGATCAGCACCAAGGCCGCGACGGCGATCGCGACCATCGTCCAGCGCGGTCGAACCGAGGCCCTCATCGCGAACCCGCCCCCTTTATCGGATGAGCCTGAAGGTCGAGCTTGGTCGGCCAGCGCTTCGGGTCGAGCCGCAGGCGCAAGCTGCGATGCCCCTTGGCCATCGTGTAGCGCTTCGTCTTGGCGACGATGTGGCCGGCGCGCTTGGCAAACAGCTGCACGTGCGCCTTCGTCCGCAGGGTGAAGGTCAGCTCGAGGATCGTGCCGTGCAGGAGGCGCTGTTCGACCTTCGAGAGCAGCGCCGGCCTGCGGCGCGGCGGCAGTTCTTCGAATTCGGGCGGCAGTTCTTCTTCTTCGGCGACCCCGGCTTTGGCTTCGGTGCCGGAGTCGTCTTCGGGGAGGCTGATCGGCGGCACGACCGGCAAGCTGTTGTCGCGCGGTCGGACGGTGATCACCGCACCGTGCATCGCCGGGTCGTGGTTGGGTTCGGGGTCGGGGCCGAGATGGAAGAGCCAGCCGAACCGGGTCGCCATCCAGCACTGTTCGGCCGCCGGGCAGGTGAGCGGGCCGGCAGGCCCGCTGGGTTCGGGCCCTTCGCCCGCGGCCGGAAGGGTGACCTCGGCATCGACGCTGCCATCACCGTGGATGCGGGTGAGGCGGGCCGGAGTCGAGCTGTTGTTGGTGTCCGCGCTGCGCTTGAAACCGATCCAGACGTCGTCCCCTCCCGGCTCGGCCGCGGCGTCGCTCACCTGGTAGCCGGCCTGCAGACTTTCGGATTCGGCGAGCGGCAACTGGGTGAAGCCCTCCGCACCAAGCCGCAACACGGTCACCTGCGCGGCGGGGCCGCCGGCGCCTGCGACCGCCCATAGATGCTGCCCGTCGTCAGTCAGGTGAAAGCCGCCGAGTTCGCTCGCTTCGGCGCCTTCGCCGTACGCAACCGGCGCGGCCGGGAAGAGTGGCTCGAACGGCGTTGCCGCCCCCGCGTCGATGGCGTGGACGAACGACGGTTCCGTCGCTTCGCCGGCAACGGCGACGTCGCCTTCGGCGACCTGCACACCCTCGTAGAAGCTCCCCTGGTGAACGGCGAGGCCGGCGATCGCCCTGCCGGGGTCGAAGGCTTCGCTCTGCGGTTCGCTCAACGAGGGAACCGGCCTCAGCGCGCTGCCGTCCCAGTGCAGGTGGAAGGCGCCCTGATTGACGCTTCCCGGCAAGCGGTTGCCGGCAAACCAGCAGTTCGCCGGGCCGGCGCAGGCAGCGGCGTTCATATGCAGGTAGGAGCCCTGCACCCCAAGCGGCTCGCCATAGGAGGCGACGACCTGCCCGTCCTTGAAGTGGCAGAGGGAGATCGCGAAGCGGAGGAACGCGGCCCCTTCGACTTCCTGGCCGCGCTGCTGGTCGGAGATCGTCCAGAACTCGTCGGGCCCCGCCCAGGCGATGCTCCCTTCGTGGCCGCCGCAGACGGTCGAGTAGCGGTACCAGCCGCTGCCGTCGAACGCGAAGAGGCCGGGGGCTACCCCGCCGTTGCCTGCGGTGATCAGCATGCAGCGATTCGCTTCGCCGTTCCAACACTCGACGTCGCCGACTTCGCCGAGCCTGGTCTGGAACCCACCTTCTCCGACCGGCTGCTCGGAGCGCCATTCCGCCGCTCCCGCGCGAGCGGAGGTCGTCAGGAGCGCCACGAGGAGCGCCACGAGGAACATGCCGCGCCTCATCGGCCGCTCCCTCGCCGCTTCGACCGGTGGGCGTGGAAGCGCACCTGCAGATGCCCGCGCAGCGTGCGTCGGCCACGGCGATGAAAGCTCACCAGAGCGGTCGCGTAGACGCCTTCGGAGGAGCGGGCGAGGTGGCGGAGGCGCGGCGGCAGCTCGAGCCGCAGCGCGACCGGTCCGCCCCGTCGCGCCCGCGCCCCAGCCCGATCGAGGCGCTGCCGGCGCGAGCTCGCGCCGAGCTCCGCGCTGACGCCGGCGTGCAGTCCCCCCTGTCCCGGCACAACCGCGACCAGGCGGACGGTTCCGTCCGGCATCGAGAAAGCGCTTAGCTTCATCCGCCAGCTGGATTTGCGCCGCCGCGATACGGGCGCGGCCGAGATGCTCGTCGCCCCGCTCGCTCGCGGTAAGTCGCGGTCTTCGACGGTGAACGCGTCGCCCGCATCGTTGCCGTCGCCGCTGACAAGGTTGGACGCGGTCGAGCCAAAGGAGATCAGGTTGCCGCCAAAGCTCGGCGCGCTCGCGCCGGCCCCCTGGGCGACGAATCCCGCCGGCGCGAGGGAGGGTTCGCTCGCGCCGGCGAAACCGTGCGTGACCCGCTGCAGCGCTTCGCCGTCGAGATCGATCGCGTACAGCTCAACCAAGCCCAACAGGGACGGCGGCGAGCCGATCAGGTTGGGAGGCGCGAGGGGGAACCGCTGCCGGGCGGTGACAAAGGCGATCCTCCGGCCGTCAGCCGAGATCGCCAGATCGAAGATATGGCCGTCGAGGGGGATGTTCTTGTTCGAGTTGATTTCGTTGGGAAATTCAGCCGCGGGGATGGGCACGTCGCGCGTCAGCTGGCGCACCGCCTGTGCCCTACTCAACCCGTCCCTCATGTCGACGACGAAGACGTTGGTCGCTTCGCTCGGATTGCCGATCAGGGCGGCGGTGCGTCCATCGGCGCTGAGTTGGGGCACGCCGTCGACGTTCTTCGTCCCCAGCCAACCCTGGGCTTCGTTGAATTCGGCTTTCTCGGTTAGACCCGGGAACGGATCGGCCGCACCGTCGCCGGCGACCATCCTGCGCGTCGGGGCACCGGCGCCGTCCGCGATCCGCCGCCAAAGCGGCTCGTCGTATGGCCGACTGCCGGACCCGTCGAGCGTTTCGAACGATTTGGCTTCGGCGGTGGACAGGGGGACCTGGGCCGGCAGGTGGGCGCCCAGCCAGGCGACGGTGGTGCCGTCGGCGCTGAGCGCCGCGCCGCCGAGGAGAGTGGGCTTCAGCGTGTTGATGAGCGCCCCACCGGGGACCGGCAGGTCGGTCATCGAGCCGGTTTCGGGATCACGCTCGGCGCTAACCAACGTGGTTCGGTCGGTGTCCAGATCGCGCAACGCGACCTGGCCTGCGGGGGTGTCGGTTTGCGTCGCTTCGCCGGTGAGGTTGGAGGTCGCGGTGGTGAAAAAGGCGACCTTGCGCCCATCGGCGCTGATGGCGACGCGGCCGGAAGCTTCGGAGCCACCGCCGGCGCCGTAGGTGAGACCGGCCGAGCTGCCGTCGAGCGCCGAGGCGAGCTCGTAGCTCGGCGGCGTCGAGGACATGTCGGCGACGTAGACGTCTTTCGAGCTGAGCTGGCCGTCGTCGAGCGGGTCGAGCGGCGTCGCCGTCGTGAAGGCGACGTAGCGACCGTCGGCTGAGATCGACGGCGCGGCCGAGTCGGCTGCCGGGGCGTTCGCTTCGAAGGCATTGCCCGCCGCAACGGGGACGACGGTGCCGTTCTGCAAATCCTTGCGGAAGACACCCCTGAGGCCGCCGATCGAACCCTGGAAAGCGACGTAACGACCATCCGCGGAGATCGCCGGGGCGACGGCTTCCCCGGCCTGCTGGGTCGCATCTCGCGAGACGAGACGGATCGGACCGAATTCGGCGGCGGCCGGGGTCGCGATCGGCGAGGCGACGGACAACGCGAGGAAGGCGACGGCAAAGACGATTCGCTTGGCAGTCATGGCACCCGTACCTCGAAGCGGCGGGCGATCCGGTTGCCGACCTCGTCGCGGGCGTGGACGACGACCTTGTACCGGCCCCCGGCTTCGTAGGAGTGGCGGAAACTCGCTCCGCCGCTTTCTCGGGCGCCGTCGCCGAACTCGACCCTCGTAGCCTTGACCGCCAACCCGGAGTCGGCGTCGCGCACCCGCACGGTCACGCGCTTGCCGCGAGTTGCCACATTCACGATCGGGCGCTGACCGTCGACCCGGAGCCTCACCGGCTTGCTCAGCAGTTGCTGGCCGAGCCCGTCGGTTGCCAGGACGCGCGCGCGCGCAACCCCGTTGCCAAGCAGCGCGGGGCGCAAGCGGACGCGAGTGCGCCGAAGACCGTGCTTGACGGTCTGGCCGCCGAGCATCACCGCATAGGTGAGGCCGCCGACCGCGCTCTTGGCGGCTTCCCAGCGCAGCCGCACCTGAGCAGGCCTGGTCCACCCCTTCGGCCCTTTGACTTGGAAATCGGCCGGGGGGGCGCTGACCCTGTCGGCGACGATCTGGAAGTGCCCCGGCTCGCCTTGGCGGAAGGCGATCAGCGCGTCCCCGAGGCCCGAGCCGTCGATCGCCGCGGCGGCTATCGGGCCGCTCTCGGTACCGCTCAGCAACCCGACTTGGGCCGCCCCGCCGGGAAATTCTTGGCGGACGGCGAGGGCCTGTCGGCCGGCCGAGTCGAGCGCCGGATAGGCGATCACGCCACCCCCTTCGGGGTCGAGGGCCGCCTCGGCTTCCGCCCCCGGCACGATCGCCGGGCCTGGAGGCGTCGGGACCGAGACCAGCCCCCCGCTCTGATCGACTCCGACGAGGTGAGGCTGGGCGCCGCTGAGGAAGGCAAGCCGCATCATCCCTTCGGCGCCTCCTTTTTCGTAAGCCGCCACACCGGGAGCGCCGATGCCGGGCGACGAGGACGGGGGCGCAGTGAAGACCGACTTGACCCCCAGCAGCGCGCTCGACGGAACGCTGAACCCCGGCGGCAGGGTGTTGAGCAGGAGTCGCCAGCGGCCGGGCAGCGAGTTGGGCGCGATCCGCATCGCGATCCTCGCCTGGTCGAGCGGGGTGACAGCGAGCGAGAAAGCGTCGACGTCGCCGCTTACGGGGTTGCCTTCCAAGCTCGTCGGGCTCGCTTCGAGAATCGGCCCCGGGGTGGTGCCGAAGATGCGGCGCGCCCAGATCCGCGCCGCGCCGCTCTGGTCGGGCTCTTGCCAGGCGACCACGGCGTTGCCGTCGGTGCCGGCGCCGACCTTCGGGCCGTTGGTGGGAGTGGGTGGGCGCATCGAGCTTTCCAGATTGCGGTTGATCGCCCCCAGTTGCGACCAGCGGTCGTCCTTGAGACGGGCGAGGCGGATTTCGGCCATGACGTCGCCGGGGCGAAGCTGGACCGCGGTGGAGGCGACGAGCGGATCGAAGTTGAAGGTGACGGCGCGGTAGGCGACGATCGCCTGGCCCGTCGCCGTCGCCGAGACCGAGGGGTCGACACCGATCCCTTCGCCGACGTCCGGATCGATCGGCTGCGAGGGCCCAAACGCACTCGCGCCGCGGCCAATCGAGGCGGAAAAGAGACCGTAACGAATCTTCCCGTGGACGGTCGCCACCTGAGTGACCCATACCGCCAGCAGTTCCCCACGCGGTCCGGCGGCGATGCGCGCCTGGCTCGCTTCGTATGGCTGGTCCCAATCGACCCGGATCGGAGCGCCCCAGCTGTTGCCGACGTAGCGACTGGCGAACACGTGCGGCACTCCTTCGACAGCCTTTATGTAGACGAGCCCGCCACTGCCATCGGAGGACATCGCAACGCCGCCGAAGTCGACGATGTCGGAGGAGGGGCCCGCCACGGTTACGGGCGGAGCGACCACGGCTTGGGCCGGTACGGCGCTGGCAAGCGCGACGCCGGCGAGCGTCGCGACGATCCAGGCCGCCGGCCGGCGCCCGTTCAGCGATCCCCCTTTGCGGGCCGTCGCTCGTGCCCCCGATGCTCGCGGCGGTGACGCTTGCGCCGTGCCTTCGCGCTCGGGTTCGCCGATCTGATGCACCGCGATCGGGCCTTGCCCTTCAGCCTCTTGCATCGCTTCAGGGCCTGCTTGAGTTTTTCGGCTTCGCTCTTTCCGCCGCCCTGAACCTGCTCGCCGCCTTCGGGAAGTTGCGATCCGCTCTGCGAACCTTCGGTGAGAGCATCGAAGGTCGCGGTCACGGTCTTCGCCGCGTCGACCGTCACCCGACATCCCAAGGTGCCCGTGCAGGCCCCGCTCCAACCGCTGAACTTGGAGCCTTCGGCCGCCGCGGCGGTCAGCGTGACTTCGCTGCCGTAGTCGAACCCGGCCGAGCAGACACCACCGCAATCGATCCGCATCGGGGCGCTTACGACGGTGCCCGCCCCGCTGCCGTTCTTTGCGACCGAGAGCTGGCGCTGTTCGAGCGTGAATCTCGCCGTGACCATGGTCGCCGCCGCTCCCAGGGTCACCGAGCACTTGGTTGGCGTCGGTTCGGAGCCGCAGCCGGTCCAAGCGACGCTTTCGATCGTGTGAGGACCGAAGGACGCGACCGTCAACGTAACGGTTGCCCCTTCGCCGATGCTCGACGTTTCACAGCTGGTGCCACAATCGATTCCGGCGGGCGAGCTTGTCACGGTCGCCGAGCCGGGGCCGAGCTTTTTGAGCTTGAAGAGAGCCTGCCCCGGAAGCACCGCGAACTTGGCTTCGACCGACCTCGCCCCGCTCATCGTCACCTTGCACTGATCGGCGACGACGCTGTCGCAGCCGACCCACTGCTTGAATTCCGAGCCGCTTTCGGCGCCGGCGGTCAGGGTCACTTCGGCGTTGTCGTCGAACTCCGCTTCGCAGACGACACCGCATTCGATCCCCCCGGGTGAGCTCGTCACGGTGCCCGCGCCTCCCGATTTCGTCACCGAGAGAGAGTGCTGTTCGACCTTGAATTCCGCCGTCACCGACTTGGCGGCGCTCATCGTCACTTTGCATTCGGTCGGGCTTGGTTCGGAGCTGCAGCCG